>Ga0316613_10001200_pt1 | contig 17954 bp, 21 predicted proteins | sample OWC_soil_day10_C_2_FD_207647 | JGI IMG/M metagenome (GOLD analysis project Ga0316613, IMG submission 207647) | Wetland soil microbial communities from Old Woman Creek delta, Ohio, United States - OWC_soil_day10_CT_b | ecosystem: Environmental > Terrestrial > Soil > Wetlands | place: USA: Ohio...
CTCCAGCGTGGCGCGCGAATACCGCGGCGGCCGCTCCGGATTCAACCGATCCAGATACTTCTTCATCGACGGCTTGCTCTGGAAACGCCAGCCAGACGACAGTTCAACCAGTTCGATACCGCGATCCGTCCAGTCGGCGTGCAATGCATCCAGCGCCTCGCGAATCGCAGATGTGCCCAAAACGCCATCAACATCGCTGACATCTTCAGCAAACAGTGCCTTCAAATCATTGAGCGACAACGGCTCAGACGCGCACAACAGCGCGGTTTCGAGGATCAGCTTCGCCTCAGCGGTATTCATGCACGACGACCTGTATGACAAAGTTTTGCCGGAAAACACCCAGCGAACGGGCTCAACGCTTATTGCGCTTTCAGGAAATTCGCTGAAATTGCACTCGCCACATCAGAAAGGCGATCATCGGGGATGAATGCCGCATGGCACGGGATACTGGCTTCCTTTTCAGTGATGGCCACTTCCGCCCCGGCCAGAACGGTATCCAGCAATCAAGGATACCGGCTGGCGCTACATTGGCACCGCCCGGATGGGCGCTGCAACGCGCGTTTTTTTTGCAAACGCACTAGATTGTACCTGAATATCGGAACAGGTCATCCCCAACGCCGTTTTTTGTTGCAGCATTTGCGAAAGAGCAAGAAACGGCCGACAGAGCCGCCTACCATCATCGCCAACGGATCAATACTGGCGCCACGCTGGTAAAGGAATGATCATGGAACCGTTCGAAACCGATTTCTGGAACCTGCCAGCCGCGCAACTCTATGAGCGGCTTGATTCAGACATTAATGGACTGGACAACAAAGAAGCCAGTGAGCGCCTCGCACGCTTTGGGCCGAACCTGCTGAAGGTTCAGCGTGAGCGCGCACTGGTGCTGCAATACCTAGCGCATTTCAAGAATCCGCTGGTGATGATCCTGCTGGCCGCCAGCGCGATTTCCGCGCTGACTGGCGAAATCACCGGATTCATCATCATCTGGACCATCGTGCTGATGAGCGTCACGCTCGATTTCGTGCAGGAGCATCGCGCCAACCGCGCCGCCGAAAAACTCAAGCAGCAGGTCGCGGTCACGGCCAGTGTGCTGCGCGACGGCCAGCCACACAACATTCCAATGGCGGAACTCGTTCCCGGCGACGTGGTGCAACTGTCCGCCGGCGATCTGATGCCGGCCGATTGCCACCTGCTCGAAGCAAAGGATTTTTTCGTCAACCAGGCGCTTTTAACCGGCGAATCATACCCGGTCGAAAAGCGCGCTGCCGATCTGTCTGCGCCAACCGAAGCGCTGGATGAAGCAACCAATGCTGTATTTATGGGCACCTCGGTTATCAGCGGCATCGGCAAGGCAATGGTCTGCCGCACCGGCAGCGATACCGCAGTTGGCCGCATCGCTGGTTCACTGCAAACCAAAGCGCCACAGACCGCATTCGAGCGCGGCTCGCACGACTTCGGCATGCTAATCATGCGGCTGACCGTGCTCCTGGTGCTGTTCGTTTTTCTGGTGAATGCATTGCTGCACCGTCCATTCATGGAATCCTTCCTGTTTGCGATTGCACTCGCCGTTGGGCTGACGCCGGAACTGCTGCCGATGGTGATCACCGTGACGCTATCTCGCGGCGCGATGCGGATGGCGAAGGAACATGTGATCGTCAAGCAGCTGATGGCGATCCAGAACCTAGGCAGCATGGATGTGCTGTGCACCGACAAGACCGGCACTCTGACCGAAGCGCACATCCGGCTGGTGCGTCATATGGATGCCGACGGTGACGAGAGCGAAGACGTACTGCAGTTCGCCTACCTGAACAGCCATTTTGAAAGCGGCATCAAAAGCCCGCTGGACGACGCGATACTCGACCACGAAACTATTGATATTACCGGCTGGAGCAAGATCGACGAAGTGCCGTTCGATTTCGAGCGACGTCGGGTATCGGTGCTGCTGGAAAAGGAGGGCCAGCGGCTACTGGTGGTCAAGGGCGCGCCTGAAGACATCCTGCGGCTATCGACACAGCACGCGCCGAACCCAGAACATACAGCACAGCCACTGGACGACGCCGCACGTGCGGCCATCGACACGCTGCACGACAGCCTCGGTAGAGAAGGCTTCAAGGTGCTCGGCATCGCCTGGAAAACGGTTCCTCCTGATCACTCTCATGCCGTCGTCGACGATGAAACCGAACTGGTATTCGCCGGTTTCGCCGCCTTCCTCGATCCGCCGAAGGAAAGCGCCGGAAAGGCGTTCAAGGCGCTGGTTGCTGACGGCGTTCTGGTCAAGATTCTGACCGGCGATGGCGAGCTGGTCACGCGCCATATCTGCCAGCAGCTTAATATCCCGATCACTGGCGTTCTCAACGGCGGCGAAATCCAGCAGATGGATGACGTCTCCCTTGCTGTGCGCGTGCTAGAAGCGAACGTGATATGCCGTGTCACGCCTGCGCAAAAGAATCGCATCATCCTGCTGCTGAAATCACAGGGGCACACGGTCGGCTATCTCGGTGATGGCATCAATGACGCACCCTCACTGCACTCGGCCGATGTCGGCATATCGGTCGATTCGGCGGTCGATGTGGCCAAGGAATCGGCGAACATGATCCTGCTGCGCCAGGATCTGGGCGTGTTGCACGCTGGCGTCATAGAGGGCCGACGCACCTTCGCCAATATCATGAAATACATCATGATGGGCACCAGCTCGAATTTCGGCAACATGTTCAGCATGGCCGGAGCCACGTTGTTTTTGCCTTTCCTGCCGATGCTGCCGGTGCAGATTCTGCTTAACAACCTGCTGTACGACGTATCCGAACTGCCAATCCCGATGGATTCGGTCGACCGCGAATCCATCGCGCATCCGCGTCACTGGGATACCGGCTTCATTCGTAACTTCATGCTCGCCATCGGCCCGATCAGCTCGATCTTCGACTTCCTCACTTTCTGGCTGATGCTGAAAGTGTTCGACGCGACCGAATCGCTGTTCCAGACCGGGTGGTTTGTCGAATCTCTGGCAACGCAAGTGCTGGTGATCTTCATCATCCGCACCCGCGGCAACCCGTTCAAGAGCCGCCCGAGCCGCGCACTAATCGCCACCTCGCTCGCGGTCGTGCTCGCCGCCGCCATCCTGCCATTCACGCCGCTGGCCGCACTGCTCGGCTTCACCGCCCCGCCGCCGCTGTTCTACCTGCTGCTGCTGGGGATGTTGCTGTCTTACCTGTTTATCGTGCAAGGCGTAAAACGCTGGTTCTACCGGCGTTTTGCGTCTCATTGATCGTATCCAGCAATCAAACAGCTTGAATACCGGCGCATGACATGCGTTCACAGCTAACAGCACCAAACTGGACAGCATGGCTACAATCGGATTTAATCATTGTACGAATGCCATCCATCACTTCACCCAACCGGAAATCATCCATGAAACTTCGCCTGCTGCTCGCTGCTGCGCTGTTAATCGCATCAAACGCGTTCGCCGCGCCGCCAACGACCGAATCGGTCGAGCAAATGTTCTCACTGACCAAAACCGAGTCCATCATGAATACGCTTTATGCCAATCTGGACAACGTGATGCGCAGCGCTATCAACGAATCGCTCAAGGGACAGAAACTGACGCCAAAACAGCAGCGGGCGCTCAATGCCTTGCCTGCGAGGATGGCGCAGGTTATCCGGGAAGAATTTTCATGGGACAAACTCAAGCCGGTCTACCTGAAAATTTACCAGGAAAGCTTCACACAGGAAGAAATAGACGGTCTGATCGCGTTCTACCAAAGCCCTGCGGGGGTAGCACTGGTCAACAAGATGCCCATCGTGATGCAAAAATCAATGGCCGCAACACAAGCCCAGCTCGCACCGATGATGGCAAAAATGAAGGCTGCGCTCGACAAGGCTGTGGCAGAAATCGAGAACGAATGCAATGAATGAGGCCTGCGGATTTCAACCTATTCTGACTTGCCAAATCTCTCGCCGGCCAACCAAGGACTCACCTATGCTGCGCACCCTTCTGTTACTACTGTTTATCTTGCCATCGCTTTCGCTGGCGGCCGAATCCTCATGCCTCGAATACGAACCTGCCGAAGTGACGCTGACGGGCAAGCTTAAGCGCTACACCTTCCCCGGCCCACCAAACTTCGAGAGCGTGGCCAAAGGCGACATGGCTGAAACCGGCTATTACCTGCAGCTGAAAAAAGCGGTGTGCATAAATGGCAATCCGGATTCGGCCGATGCCTATCCGCAAAAGAATGTCAGTTTCGTGCAGCTGTTCCTTTCGCCACAGCAAATCAAGAAGCTCAAACCTTGGCTAGGCAAGGCAATCAGCCTGAAAGGGACTCTGTTCGCGCGCCACACCGGGCACCATCATGCGCCGCTGATCCTCAAACCAGCCGAACCTGAGGAACAGAAGCGCTGAGTGTTTTTTGCCCAGGGCTGGCGAAAGCGTGGCTTCAGCCAGCTTTTCGCCATTTTTAAGCCCCAAACATACTTCCTAGTGTATTCAAAAACAGCCCCTTAGTATGAGGCCCCAAAAGGTGATTTCTGCACATACCCCAGCAAAACCCGTTTTACAGCCATTCGCTACGCTTGAAACGCCGGTAAAGGTAAACACAGCCAGCCACCACGAACGCCACGCTGGCAGGGTATGCCAGCGGCCAGTCGAGTTCCGGCATGTGCTTGAAATTCATGCCGTACATACTGAACACCATGGTCGGAATCGCCAGAATCGCGCCCCAGCTGGCAAGCTTTTTCACGATTTCATTTTGGCCGATGGCAATCATCGCTAGATCCACCTGCATCGCCGCCGTCACCATATCGCGCATGTTGTCGATCGATTCGTTCAGCCGCAGCACATGGTCGTAAATGTCGCGGAAATAAACGCGGCTTTCGCGCGGGATGATATCGGTGTGAAAACGCATCAGCGCATTGCAGATATCCAGCAGCGGCAGGACGGCATTACGCAGCAATAGCAACTGGCGCTTGAGGTCATACAACTGCTGCAGGCATTCACTGCTGAAGCGAGCACTGAACAGTTCGTCTTCCAGCGTGCCCAGCCTTGCTTCCATCGCATCCACAATCGGACGGTAATTATCCACCACAAAATCTATCAGCGCATACATCGCGAAGGCCGGCCCCTCGGACATCTGTTCCTGCATCTTTTCGCAACGCTCATGCACCCGCGCATAGCTTTGCGAATGACCGCGCCGCACCGACACCAGGAAACGGTGGCCAAGAAAAAGGTGGGTTTCACCAAATTGCAGCGTTCCACTTTCCTTGCACAGTTGCGCTGTGCGCAACACGACGAACACAGTGTCGCCGTACTCCTCCAGCTTTGGCCGCTGGTGCGCAGCATTTGCGTCATCGATCGCTAGCTGGTGCAGACCGAATTCTTCCTGCAGTTTGGGCAACAGGTGCAAATCAGCTTCATGCAGGCCAACCCAAATGAATGCATCTTCACGCAGCAGGTAATCACTGATTTCATCCAGCGTGATGTTGGCCAGTTTTTTGCCATACAGATAGGCAGCGCAATATACGCCTAAACGAGTAGTGGCTGCGGACTCGCCACTCTCTCCTTCTCTGGAAAGATATACTTCGGTCATCGGCTATCCTCGTTCAGGATTTCAGCGCAAATAAGCACCAATAAATGGTGCCTCAATACGATTGAAAATGAAAATTTTCAACAGCAACAACAGCACGCAAACTGTCAAACGATTAATGTTTGGCAGAACCGTTTTGATCATAGAAAGCCGTCGAATACTAGCAAACGGGGCGAGGCAGCACCTCATGAAACTGGCTGACGGATGATTCCGATTGGACTGAAGCCTTGCCCTCAGCAACTGGCAGTGCAAACACCAGATCTTCCGGCCTTTGTTCTGACATGGCAGATTCTTCTACTTCAGCCGACACATCAGATTCTTCGAACACCGCAGATTCTTCCTTTTCTTCTGGCACTGGGTGCTGAAGTATGGCGCACCGCGATTCCTTCAAACGGTTTCCTGCCAACTCCACCATCTTTTCGATCGACATATCTTCGGCTGAAAATTCGGAGCTGTCGGCAATACCGTGGCTGAAGGCGAGCTCCATCTCCTGTCCCTGAAAGTTGAAAGCATGTTCCTTAAGCATGGCAGCTATCCGCTTGAACAGGTAGCCGGCTTCGTGTGCATCCTCATTAACTGAAACGAGGATGAATTGATTTTCGCTGTAACGTCCGACCAGATCATACGGACGAATCGATTTGCCAAGGATCGAGGCCAACTCCTTCAACATGGCAGTTGCCGCATCCTGTCCGTAGTACAGGCTTATACTGTCAAAATCTTCGACCTCAAGCAGGCAAACGCAGAAATTGCGTCCCAAACGCGCATACTCTGCATCGAAGCCCACCAACCGGTCAAAAACATAGCGTTCGCTGTAGATTCCTGTGTATGCATCACGAATTGAGCTTTCTGCAGCGGACTGGGCATATTCGGCTTTTTCTTCCCTAAACTGATCGCGCATCAATTCGCGCTCGCAAAATGCCGAAACCAGAGCTGATGCTGCCTTCAGCAAGGCTGTTTCCTCAGCGCTCCAGTAGCGTTCATACCAGCAGGTGTCAAACGCGGAAAAACCAGCTATCTCATCATCAATTATGATGGGCCAGACCTGCAATGAGCGGATATTGTGCTGCTCGTAAACCGGACGCAATTCATCCGGAAGCACAGCCACGTCAGACGCAATGATCTGCGCATCCCGCATCAGCAGGCGCTTGAGGGAAGCGTAAGCGGTATATGGGACATCCTGCATCCACTGCTGCAGCACACCCTCGGCACACCATTCATGGATGTAACCCATTGTGGCGCGTTCCTCGCCTTCAAAAAAGACATAGGCGCGAGAAAGTTGCAAGCCTGTGCAAAGCGTTTTCAGAACCTTGCTCAAGCGCTCGCCCAGCCCATCTTGACTCACTAGTGCCAGCGCCACCTCGGACAACAGTTCAGAATTCATCGCGGTCTCCTTGGCCGATCCATCCTGCTAGGGAATTGTATGCTGGAAGCTTGTGCGACCGAAGGCCGGCGTTGCGATATCCAGACAAAGCGGTGTTTGGGAAATAAGATGCCACGAGGAATTATCTTGACCAGCAGCAGACAGGCAAGCAACTCACAGCAAATCGCGGCGCACACACTCCTTGTGCAGTTCTTCCTGCGACCAGTTGTTGTAGCCGATGAAACCTTCCATCATCATCGTGGCCAGTGCAATCTTGGCGGCATCCGAGGTACGGATGTAAGCGACAAAGTATTCGATGTCGTAAGCCACCAGATTTCTGATCAGGACATCCTTCGCAGTCGCCAGTTCATTACTCATTTAGCCTCCAGATGGCAACGCGAAAGCGCACAGGTTGCCGTCCGCATTGCCTCAAACAGCATCACAGCCGCCTCAATCTTCGGTGAGGTCAAGGCGGTCGAAAGTTTCGACCACATCCGGATCGGATACCAATTGCGCCTCATCCCTAGATATCTTGACCCAGCGCTCACCGCTGATCGGGTCAAGAAATTCTTCACCAATTCTGACAAACTGAAAATTCTGCATGGTTCTTCCTTCAAATACGTAACGCAGGTTGAATTTTACCGCAGCGGGTGCGTGCCACACCCGGCTTCAACTACCGCAGCACCTGTGCCAGATGCACGCGGTAACGGACGACATCGCTGTCGATCGCTGGCTGCTTCATCACATCGTTGCACATGAAGGTCGGCAGCGGCGAAAGCCCGATGAACTGGTTGGCCTTGTGGAACGGGAAGTAGACAGCATCTACCCCCTTGCCTTCGAAAAATTCCGCCGGATCAGTAAAGGCTTCCGCCGGCGCGTTCCACGTCACCGACAGCATGTAGGTCTTGCCTTGCAACATGCCGCCCTTGCCGTAATTCTTGCCCGGCGCAGTGCGCGTGCGGCCATCATCGCGGAACAGCTTGCCGTGGCCGGCGGTGAACACTTCATCCATGTATTTTTTCAATATCCACGGCTCGCCCATCCACCATGCCGGCATCTGGTAAATGATCGTGTCAGCCCACAGGTACTTGCCGATCTCGTCTTCAATATCGTAGCCCTGAGCGACATGGGTCACCTTGACCGCATGACCGGCCTGAACCAGCGCCTGCTGCGCCACGTCGGCAAGAAAAGTATTCAACTTGCCGCCAGAATGGCCAAACTCTTTGGCGGCATTGACGATCAATACGTTTTTCATGCGAACCTCCTTATGAATGACTTTCAACGGTCAAGTTCGTCACTGCACGATGCGACGTGGCGCCTGCTCAATTCACGGATTGTTTGCTGGCGGCGACAGCACGATGTTGACATCAAGCACATCCATGTCGCCGTGCCGGTCGCGCGAAATCTTGATGTCTTCCGGCGAAACAGGAACGTACTTCGTGATCACGGCAATCAGATCGCGATGCAAGTCCTGCAGATAATCCGGCGTCGAACGGTCACTGTGCTCCCGCGCGATGACGATCTGCAGCCGCTCTTTCGCCTGACTGGCAGATGATACCTTCTTGGGAAAGAAAAATGAAAACAATGACATAGTCATTTACCTCCCAGCAACCGCTTGAAGAAACCGGGTTTCTCGTAGGTGGTAAACCGCAGCGGTGTTTCCTTGCCCAGGAAGCGCGAAATGACATCCTTGTAGGCCTCGGACACGTCCGAATCCTGCATGTGGATTACGGGTACGCCCTGATTCGATGCGGTCAGTACGTCATCGGATTCCGGAATCACGCCCAAAAGCGGAATGCGCAGGATTTCCTGCACATCCTGATAGGGCAGCATCTCGCCGTCTTCGGCCCGCTTGGGCGAATAGCGCGTCACCAGCAAATGTTCCTTCACCGGCTCACCGCCTTCCTTGGCGCGCTTGGATTTCGCCTGGATGATGCCGAGAATCCGGTCAGAATCGCGCACGGATGAAATTTCCGGGTTGGTGACCACGATCGCTTCGTCGGCGAAGGTCAGCGCCATCAACGCGCCCTTTTCGATGCCGGCCGGCGAATCGCAAACGATGTATTCGAACCCCATCTCGATCAGTCCCTGAAGAACCTGCTCGACGCCCTCTTCCGTCAGCGCATCCTTGTCTCGGGTCTGGGATGCTGGCAGCACGAACAGGTTTTCGCAGTTCTTGTCCTTGATCAGCGCCTGATTCAGTGTGGCTTCACCATGTATCACGTTGACAAGATCGTACACAACGCGCCGTTCGCATCCCATGATCAGATCGAGATTGCGCAAGCCGACGTCAAAGTCGATCACGGCAGTCTTGTGGCCACGCAATGCCAATCCGGAAGCAAAACTGCCGCTGGAGGTCGTTTTGCCGACACCGCCTTTTCCGGACGTAATCACAATAATTCTTGCCAAGATAAAACTCCTTTGCGTAAAAAATTACATGGCACCATTAACCGGTTTGATACGAATTTTATTGCCGTCCAGTCTGATTTGCGTAGGCAAACCTTTCTCGACGGTAGCAGCAAATGCTTCATTGGTGCTGTAAACACCGGCAATCGACACCAGCTCCGCTTCCATGCTCATGGTGAAAATCCGCGCCTGCGTATTGCCGCTGGCGCCAGCAGCCGCGCGCCCCTTCAACGGCGCATAAACATGAATGCTACCATCCGCAATCACCTCAGCCCCAGGATTAACAACGGCAGTGATGATCAGGTCCGCGTTTTTGGCATAAACCTGCTGGCCGCTCCTGACAGGCGTATCGACGAAAACCGCCGGCGCTGCCGGCACTTCCACTGGCGGCGCCTGAACCGGCGCGGGCGCTGGCTGCGGCTCCTGTGGCACTTCAGCCGCTGGCTGCGGCGGAATGCGAGGCTGCGCGGCAATTTCATCCAGTGCCAACCCGTTCGAAAGAATCTGCTCTTGCATGTGCTGCGGCGCATTGCGAACCAGCACCGGATTGAGCCTGCATGAGCGAAACAGCGCCAGAAGCTGTTTCCAGTCGATGACCGCATCTTCGGACAAATGCCCGATATCGATCACGGTGAAATCATTCTCGAAGAAATCCTTTTCCGGCCCAGCCGCTTCAGACAGGGCGACCTCCAGACCACCGATATCCGTGCTGTGCAAGACCGCGGTCACGGTAAGCATGCTGGTGCTTTTTAACTCAAGAGTTTTCTGCATTTTTATTACGAAATTTTCAACACAACACTGAATTGCCACCGCGCGCCACTTCCGTTACGCGTTCGCATGCGCCTGCCATACTCCATTGATGGGAAACAGTCGCTCAACCGTGACCAACTTCGGGATTGTAAAACATCTCGCCGCGCGAAACGACATCTTGTTTGGGCTTTTGCAGCCTGAGCAGTAAAACAACAGCCTTCAGGAAAAATGCCGGCATATTCTCCCATCCCGGCCGCTGGCAGCGAGCGGCTGAAAAATGCCTTGATACGCGCTGCAACCGCTTGAGAAACGGTTGCCAAGTCTTCGTAGCTTTCTTCGTTCGCATTGCATTTGCTGACATATCTCAAAGTGCGCCGCAGCCTGATGGCGTACGTTCTTCGGCAGGCATCCAGCCGTTTCATTCATAAAGATATCCTGAAAGACAATAGCTGCCGGCGTTGACACTCCGGCGCGAAAGACTTTGGCTGCATTGGCGCATCTGCTGGCAGCCAGAAAAAATCACGAAATGAAAGGTCACCCCATGAAAACCAGGAAAATCGCACTTGGTATTGCGTTGGTATTGGGCCTGCTCGGCCTGACTTCCTGCGCCGATATGTCAACCCGAGACAGTACAGTCGTCGGCGCCGGTGTCGGCGCCGTGACTGGCGCCATCGTTACCAACAGTGCTGTCGGCGCGGTCGGTGGCGCGGTCGTCGGTGGCGTCATAGGCCATGAAATTGGACGGCATAACAACCGCTATCCGCCAGACAAGTATTACTACAACGAATCCAACGGCCGTTACTATCACCGGCACTATCGCCGCGGCCATACCAAAGTCCGCTGCAATGATGGCGCAATCCGCAATGCGAGAGCGAACGCCTGCCGCAACCACGGCGGCGCAAAATACTACTGGTAAAAGCGAACACTGTTCACGCCGTCCGCCACCAGTTGAAAGCCATTTTCATAAAGAGTAATCAAACGAAAAGGCCGCAGAAATTCTGCGGCCTTGTTTGAATTGCGAAAAGAACGAAATTAGCGCGCCAGCCCCGGGAACAGACTTAACAACCCACCCGCCATCAGCTGCACCGCCATCGCGGAAAGTATCAATCCCATGAGCCGGGTAGCGATGTTAAGCCCGGTAGTGCCGAGCCGCTTGCCGATCGGCCCCGCCAGCAGCAGCACCCCACAGACAATCGCAGCAATCAGGATGATCCCTGCACTCAGCATGAGTTTCCCCGACCAGCCCGCCGCCTGATGCGCATCGACAATGGTCAGGCTGATTGCACCCGGACCCGCAAGCAGCGGCACGGCCATCGGCACCACGGAAATATCGTCTTTCGCTTCAGCTTCGTCCTGCTCCGCCTGCGTGTGCCGCACCCGGCTGATTCTGGCATCAAACATGGCGATGGCAATGATCAACAGCAAGATACCGCCGCCGATGCGGAAGGCAGGGATTCCGATGCCAAAAAACTTCAGCAGGCTTTCTCCTGCCCATACGGAGGAAATCAGGATGGCAGCGACAGCAACGGCGGTCTTGAGTGCCGTCCGGCGCATTTCTTCAACGCCTCTGCCTGCCATCAGCCCGAGATAAATGGGAATTGCCCCGAGCGGGTTCAGAATGGCGAAGATGCCGATAAGATAAGTCAACTGTTCCGCTAGCACTGCTTCAGTCATTGGCGCTCCATGCAAATTACTGCCTCACAAAAAAATTTAGCGATCTGTCCCCATTATTCTTTCGTCGCGCCAATTTCGTTTGGTACAATCAAAATGCAGCATATTCGTCTTACAACAATTATTGCAAGCCTTTTCACTAGGAGAAGACTATGAAAACTGTGGTGACGATATTGACTTTTGCCCTTTCCGCAATCGCCGTTTCAACTGCGCATGCACAAGCCAGTTGCATGAAGGACTGCGACACAAACGCAAAACAATGCATTGCCAAACATTCTAAAGCAGACTGGTGGGGCAACAAGATCGCGACGCCTGAAGGAGAAAAAGCCTGTCAGGACAGTGCGCGAGAATGCAGAAGAAATTGCGTAAAACAGATGTCGACAAAATAGCAGCCGACTCTTTTCTATTCAATGCAGCTTGGCACGAAGGCTCTGATGGGCGCTGCAGCGGCAGTCAGGGGCTTCGCGCTTGCGCTATTTTTCGTTCAGCAATGAAAAAATGAGGGGTATATGGCCAAAACCATGCCACAGGCCACATTTTTAGAGGATGTTTTTAAATACTGGATGGAGTATATTTTTAAGGCCTTACTGACCAAAAATGCGTTTTGGTCAGTTATTTCAAAGCCAAGCTCAAGCACTTGAATCCCTGATGCATTGCTTCAACGGTCGCCAGAACAGCAGATTGAGCCTCCCTACCCCTGAACAGCAGAATCAGCAACCGATTGCATAATCTGGTGCCAACCCGGCTGCGCATTTTTACCGGCCGCGATAAATGCTTCATTCAACTGCCGCAACTGGGTCGCAGTCAGTTGCTGTTCCAGTTGCTGTCCGCTTTCTGTCAAGCGCAGTTCCTTGGCGCGACGGTCGTGTTCCGCCTTTGCCGTTGCAACCAGCCCCATGTCAATCAACTGGCGCAACGGACTGTTCAGCGCCTGCTTCGTCACTTGCAACGTATTCAGCAACGAGGTCACCGTCATGCCGGGATGACGGGCAACGAAATACAGAATGCGGTGGTGTACGCGCCCCAGCCCGCGGCGCTCCAGGATTTTGTCCGGCAGCGCGGTGAACGAGCGGTACGCGAAATAGAACAACTCGATCGATTCAAGCGCCGCTGGATTGTGATTTAGGTCAACCATATTGACATATTTACCAACAATCGCTACTGTGTCAATAGGTCAACAGCATTGAAATAACCCTCATATCATGAATTCCAGAACAACACGCTTTTCGCATCGCTCCAACGACCTGAAACCCTCTCCCGTACGCGAAATCCTCGCCGTGATAGACCGGCCGGGAATGATCTCGTTCGCCGGCGGCTTGCCAGCAGCGGAAAGTTTTGTTTCGATGGATCTCGGCACGGTGCCGCAGGAAATGCTGCAATACGGCGCAAGCGAAGGCGAAAAGGCGTTGCGCAACAAGATTGCTGCCTCCGTCAACGAACTGGGGCTGCAATGCTCGCCCGAACAGGTATTGATTCTTTCCGGCTCGCAGCAAGGCATCGACCTGATGGCCAAACTGTTCATTGACCCAGGCACCACCATCGCGGTTGAAAATCCCACCTACCTCGCTGCGTTGCAGGTGTTCCGCTTTTTCGGTGCCAGCTACCAGCCGCTCGACCGCACGCAAACGGATTTCGGCCTGAACCAGTCACAAACGCCGCCGGCCTTTGCCTACGTCATCCCCTCATTTCAGAACCCGACCGGCTATTGCTACACCGCGCAGGAGCGCATCGCATTGGCCGAAGCCTGTGACCGGCACAACGTGGTGCTGTTTGAGGACGACCCCTACCGCGATCTGGTTTTCGACCCGTGCGAACGCACGCCGGTCTGCGCCCACGTCAAGCGCGCTTCGTGGGTTTATCAAGGCTCGTTTTCCAAGATACTAGCTCCCGGCTTGCGGCTCGGCTATCTCGTGGCTTCGCCCGATCTGGTGCCCTACCTCACCCGGCTGAAACAGGCAGCGGATTTGCACAGCAGCCGCGTCAGTCAATGGGCGGTGCTGAATTTCCTCAACGACCCCGGCTACGCCGACCGGCTGAAAAATGTGGCAGAACTGTATCGGCGCAAGCGCGATGACTTTGCCGCCGCGCTCAAGCGACACTTCTCCGGCTTGGCGCAATGGCAAATGCCGGCCGGCGGCCTGTTCTTCTGGCTCACACTGAACAACAGCATCGACACCGAAAAGCTGCTGCCGACCGCCATCGAGCGCGGCGTGGCATTCGTGCCTGGCAAACCGTTCTACGCCAACGAAGCCGAAAGCCACGGCACGCTGCGCCTGAACTTCAGCCATGCCTCTCGCGAACAGATGGATACCGGCCTCAGCATCCTGGCCTCGATGCTCAAATAAGGCAAACTGCCCGCCTCGCTTGCGGGCAGCCGCCTACCGCTGAAATCCCCGGCACCGCGCTTGCTCCGGCCTCAATCAGCGAGGAAAGTCGCAAACGCGGAAACCGGCTCGCGCTCGGACACCAGGCGGTTGATCGGCTCGTTCATGTCGGCATACCCGAGCGCCATGCCGCTAATCAGGATCTCCTCCTGATCCAGCTTCAGCTCCGATGCAACCACACTATGAAAATCGCTCCAACCAAACTGCAGGCAAGTGCCCAGCCCGCGCGCACGGGCGGCGATCATGAAGTTCTGGAAAAAAGCGCCGTAATCAATGTAATACGCCTGCGGTAAGCTGCGGTTCAAGGTAAAGAACAAACCGACCGGCGCGCCAAAAAATTCGAAATTCTTCCGCGCCTGCAAGCGCATGCGCTCGCTGTCGCCTTTCTCGATGCCGACTAAATCGTACATTGCGAAACCAAGCTTCCGGCGGCGGGACATAAACGGCTCGATGAATTTTTCCGGGTAGTACGGGTAAACGCTCTTGAATTTTTCCGGCCCGGAATCGAACGCCTGGCACACCGCCCCGGTTACGCGCTTAAGCGCCCCTCCGGTCAGCACATACGCCTTCCACGGCTGCAAGTTGGTGGACGAAGGCGCGCGCGAAGCCAAATCGAGCAGCTCCGTCACCAGCGCAGCCGGAACGGGCTTATCGAGATAGGCACGAATGGAATGGCGGCTGCGAATGGCCGCATCAACAGCGGCGACGGCATCAGTCATGAAACGCTCCTCAGTGGAAATAACACGCGCCATTATGCACCAGGGCTCTGCCATCCAACACCTGATTCGCATGGAATGGAAATAGATGTCGAAACGAGCGCGTCACGCCGTTCAGCCAGACAGCCTGCGCGCCGATAACTCGACGCACGCCGAACTCCGGCAAAAAATGTGGGGTATATGACCAAAACCAAGCAATAGGCCTTTATTTTGCTGGCTGTTTTTAAATACTAGATGGAGTATGTTTTTTAGCCTTAATGACCGAAAATTCATTTAAAGTCAGTTATTGGCGTTATGGGAAGGACATGGCTCACTGTTGCTCGCACGCCAGCCCATAATCTGCAATACCAGCCATGCAAAAACGGCGTAGAGTACGATCTGCGAGAATTTTCCGGCGCAATAAATTGCCGGCAACAGTCCGAACACCGTAAATCTCATGAAAACTCTCAAACGCTCCTTCTGGGGCTTTCTCTTATTCTTAAGCTTGTTGTGGTGGCTGGCAGACACTACCAAATGGTCATCCCTGAATGACATCTTTGCCTATCGCGGCGTGCTGATGCAGTACACCGGCATCATCGCCATCGGCGTCATGAGCGTCGCCACCATCCTTTCTGTCCGCCCCATTCTGCTGGAACGGCCGTTTGACGGTCTCGATAAAATGTACCGCCTGCACAAGTGGCTGGGCATCGCCGGTCTGGTCATGGCCGTTGCGCACTGGCTGGTGGTCGAGGGACCACGATGGATGGTATCGCTCGGCTGGATAGTGCGCACCTCGCGCCGCATACCGCCGGCAATGCAGGAAGGCTCGCTGCAGCACCTGCTGTCGCTGCAACGCGGCCTGGCAGCCAAAATGGGAGAATATGCCTTTTATCTGGCCGTGCTGCTGATAGTTCTCGCACTCATCAAGCGTTTTCCCTACCGCCAGTTTTTCCAGACTCACCGCATCCTGGCCCTGACCTATCTGGCGCTGGTGTTCCACTCGGTAGTATTCATGCGCTACGCCTACTGGAGCACACCGCTCGGCATCTTCATGCTGATATTGATGGGGCTGGGCAGCATCTCCGCCGTGCTGGCCTTGTTCCGCAAGCGCGTCGGCCGAAGCCCAATAGATGGGCAAGTGAGCGCCATTGAAATGCACCCCGCCATTGACCTGATGGAAGTCAGCATCCGGATGGATAAAGGCTGGGCAGGACATGCTGCCGGGCAGTTCGCCTTCGTCACTTTCCACAAGAACGAAGGGCCGCACCCGTTCACCATTTCCTCACCCGGGGAACAAGAAGGCAACATCAAATTCCTGATCAAGGGCATAGGCGATTACACCCAAACGCTGCCAGAACGACTGCGGGTTGGCGATCAGGTCAAAGTGGAAGGCCCATACGGACGTTTCAATTTTGACGGCGATACCCAGCGACAGATCTGGATCGCCGGCGGCGTCGGCATTGCCCCGTTCCTTGCAAAAATGCGCGAGAGAGCCAGGCAATCCGACGGCAAGGTCATCGAACTGTTCTACTCGACCTCGACCCACAATCCGGCTTTTGCCGCAGAATTGTCCCGCACCGCTGCAGAGGCCAAGGTTCAACTCCATTACCGCAGTAGCAAGCAGGACGGGCGATTCGATCTGGAAACCATCCTCAATAGCGTGCCGGAATGGCGCGAAGCCGATGTCTGGTTCTGCGGCCCCGAATCATTTGGTGCGATGCTGCAACAAGGATTCGCCAATGCAGGCGTGCCCGAGAAACGGTTCCACCGCGAACTGTTCGAGATGCGTTAGGCGGCGACTGGTTCCACTCGTTACCCGCCCCGCATTCTGGCACCGCCGCCCATTTCGGACAATAAAAAGTGGTCAGGCCCGTATGAATGCGAGCCTGCCGCTTGGGTTTCAGGTCGAGAGTTTGCGCCCGAGCTGGTTTTCCACCGCATCGACCTTGCCTTTCAGACGGTTGACGCCGCCTTCACGGTAGTCGATCTTGATGCCAACGCCAATGCGCTTGCAGTCTTTTTGCAGCTCCTCGAAACAGGCGTCAACGACGTTCATCACTTCCCGCCATTCTCCTTCGAGGATGGTTCCCATCGGGGTGAGTTGATAAGCAACGCCGCTTTTGTCGATGATGTCGATAATGCGAGAAACGTATTCGACCAGTTCCTCCCCTTTGTCGCGCGGGGCCATGGCAAATTCCAGTAAGACCATAAGAATGCTCCTTGAAGAGTAAGAGACGACGAGCTCATTATGCACCCGAATATCGAGTAATGCCCCTACTGAATATCCGGTCTGAAGATATACCAAGCAAGCAGCGCCTTTTGATAACCATTCCCCCCCGGGTGGACGGCTATGGCCTTTTGGCCTTATGCTGCGCACCTTGAAACCGATCTCACAACAGTCATCTTCGTGACTGGTTAATTTCGCAATGGAAAATATTTATCTGGAAGCCCGCCAGTCGAACATCGAAGGCACAGGCTGTTTCGCGCGGCGGCATATTCCCGCCGGCACGCGCATCATCGAATATCTGGGCCAGCGTATTCCTCCTTCGATAGTCGAAGAGCGCAGCCAGGTTGAAGTCGACGATACGGGCGAAATCATCAAGGAATCGCACGTCTACATGTTTTACGTCGACTGGCGCACCACCATCGACGGCGCAGTCAACGGCAACGACGCGCGCTTCATCAACCACTCATGCAACCCCAACTGCAAATCAACGGTTGAAGACCGGCGCGTGTTCATTGATGCGCTGCGCGACATCGAACCAGGCGAAGAACTGACTTTCGATTACAAGCTGGAAGTGACCGCATCAACCGAAGCAAAAAAACGCTATGCCTGCCGCTGTGGCGCACCCAATTGCCGTGGCACGATGCTGGCGCCTCCGAAGAAAAAGTGAGGCCTTGCCGCTAAAAGTAAGGCTCTTTAAAACCGTGAATGGTCGCTCACCCCCGCGCAGGCAAAACGTACCGATTTCCAAAGCGCTCTGAAACAAGCAGATATCCAAATCGGCCCCTGAAAGCCAGTGTAGAATCTACAGCATTCCAACCATTGAAAGGTTTGACCATGTCTTACACACCTGAACTGCTAGATGAACTGAATGTATTGATTCGCTTCGAC
>Ga0316613_10001201_pt1 | contig 17942 bp, 16 predicted proteins | sample OWC_soil_day10_C_2_FD_207647 | JGI IMG/M metagenome (GOLD analysis project Ga0316613, IMG submission 207647) | Wetland soil microbial communities from Old Woman Creek delta, Ohio, United States - OWC_soil_day10_CT_b | ecosystem: Environmental > Terrestrial > Soil > Wetlands | place: USA: Ohio...
TCTTGGCGTCCCAGACAACGTGTTCTAACCCGCCTCACCCTCGAGTACGTCATTCCCGAAATTGCGCGCAAATGCCTCCGCCGACGTGCGGAAAGTAAGTCCGGAGGCCTGTTTTTCAGGATTCACGGCACGTTTTCGTCACAGTGGCGAGGCCCCGAAATTGCGACTCGCAATGCCTTCAGCGTCACGTCCCTGCGAGCAGGCTCTCGTACGGGATGCGCAAGCCCTCGTGGAGTTGCTTCACCATTCGAAGGCTCAGTGGCCGCTTGCGGTTGAGTACCTCCGAGACGCGTCCGCTCGGGCCGATGTAGGCCTCGAGATCGCGTGGCGTCAGCCCCTGTTGTTCCATCCTGAATTTGATGGCCTCAACCGGGTCCGCCGGGCCGAATGCGTAATGCTGGTTCTCGTAGGCTTCGATCAAGGTCACGAGGACGTCTCTCTCGTCGGCTTCAGGTGTGCCCTCGTCAGCTTGAAAGATGCCCTCGAGTCGATGGAACGCGGCGCGCAGGTCTGCATCGGTGCGAATGGGCTTAATAGTCATTGACGCTCTCCACGTTGATCCTGTCGTACTGCTCATGGGTGCCTATGAACTTCACCCAGACGATACCGGCGCGGTACTGCATTTCGACAACCAGGCGGTACTTGTTGCCGCCGACGTTGAACACAACCTGGTTGTTGCCGCAGATGCTGGCGCTGGCGTACTGGCCCTTCACATCCTGGGGTGACTTCCAGACGGCCTTGAGTGCTTCTTCATGCCAGCTCTCAAGCGGCCCGCGCGCATCGGCACATCCGGACTGCTGCCAGAACCGTTTCAGCTTGCTCTTGGCGATGATCCGCATTCCCGCCTGCTGCTCCCATTTTGGGAGAATTGTAGTCGATGGCGAGCAGCGACTGCGCACCCTCCGCTCGGGAAGCCAGGTCGCAGCGCCTTGGTTGGCGACAGTCCTGCCATGCACAAGCGAGCTGCCTGCCGGGGCGTCCAGGATCCGTCAGACGTCCAACCGCCCGCATGTCCCGATGAATCGGTCCGTGCATTGATCGACGTGACATACAGGCTGGTGTCGCCGAGATGCTCGGCGCTGGTCGCCGACAATCGCGGTCAATTCCCTACCGCTCCATCCAAGTCATCCGTTCATGCGCCGCAGGTTCCGCCACCCAGTGCACGAGCGCTGCTCGACACTTTCACCAGCCGTGTTGCCTGACTGAAGGCCCATGTCCATCGACTTCGACACCCTGGAGGCCTTGCGCCGGCAACACCCGGCGTGGCGACTGCTGCAGGCCGATTCTGCCGCGCTGGTGGCGAGCTTCCTGCACCGCGTATTCGTGCTGCCCAATCGGCGTGTGATCCACCAGGCCGAGCTGGCCTCGGCGCTGGACGACACGCTCTACGCTGTGCGCGAACAACGCGGGCCCGCCAGCTACCCGAAGCCCGCACTGGATTACCTGAACGACTGGGCGGCGAACGACAAGGCCTGGCTGCGCAAGTTCTACCCGCCGGGCTCCGACGAGCCGCACTTCGACCTCACGCCGGCCACCGAGAAGGCGTTGGCCTGGCTGGGGGCCTTGAGCGAGCGCAGCTTCGTTGGCACCGAGTCGCGCCTGCTGACGCTGTTCGAGCTGCTGCGCCAGATGAGCGAAGGCAGCGAGACCGATCCCGAAGTGCGCGTACAGGAACTGCAGCGCCGGCGCGATGCCATAGATGCCGAGATCGAGCGCGTGCGCGCCGGCGACGTGCCGTTGCTGGGCGACACCGCACTGAAGGAGCGCTTCACGCAATTCGCCACGCTGGCGCGCGAGCTGTTGGCCGACTTTCGCGAGGTCGAACACAACTTCCGCGGCCTGGACCGGCGGGTGCGCGAACGCATCGCGCTGTGGGACGGCAGCAAGGGCGCACTGCTGCAAGATATTCTGGGTGAGCGCGACCTCATCGACGAGTCCGACCAGGGCCGCAGCTTCCGCGCCTTCTGGGACTTTCTGATGTCACGCGACCGGCAGGACGAATTGAGCGCGCTGCTCGACCGCGTGCTGCAACTCGAGCCCGTGGCCGGCCTGGCGCCCGACCCCAGGCTGCGGCGCGTGCACTACGACTGGCTGGAAGCCGGCGAGCAGACGCAGCGTACGGTTGCTCTGCTGTCTCAGCAGCTGCGGCGCTTTCTGGACGACCAGGCCTTCCTGGAGAACCGCCGCATCATGGACATCCTGCGCGGCATCGAAGCCGGCGCACTGGCCGTGCGCGCGAAGCAGCCTGCGGGCGACTTCATGGTCATCACCGACACCTCGCCGAGCGCCGACTTGCCGATGGAGCGCCCGCTGCATGCCCCGGCCGTCAAGCTGGCCATCGCCAGCGCGCGCATTGACGCCGGCGACGAGGATCTGGATGCTGCGGTCCTGTTTTCGCAGTTCATCGTCGACAAGGCCGCGCTGGCACAGCATGTGCGGCGCAGCCTGCAGCAGCGCACGCAGGTCACGCTGGCCGAACTGCTGGCCAGCCGGCCGCTGCAGCAGGGCCTGGCCGAACTGGTGGCCTACCTCAGCCTGGCAGCAGAGCCTGGCAAGGCGGTGATCGACGACAGCGTGCAGGAGCAGGTGACGTGGCTGGCGCGCCCGGGCCAACACAAGACTACGAGCCTGCCGCGCGTGATCTTCACGAAGTGACGACGATGGCCGACGAACCGCAACTGTCGAGCAACCCCGCGGCTGAGCTTTCGGCGGTGCTCATCCCCTTGCTCAAGGGCGTGACCTACCGCACCGACGACGCCGCGCACTGGAGCGCGCTGCTGCAACTGCAGGGCCGTGTGCGCGACCACGTCGCAGTGCTCGGGCTGGAGTTGATGCTCGACGAGGCCGAGGGCTACGCCTTCCTGCGCTCGCGCACGGTGCCCGACGACGACCCCGCGGCCAGGCTGCCGCGCCTGGTGGCACGCCGGCCGCTGTCCTTCCCGGTGAGCCTGCTGCTGGCGCTGCTGCGCAAGAAGCTGGCCGAGTTCGACGCCGGTGGCGGCGACACGCGCTTGATCCTGTCGCGCGAGCAGGTGGCCGAGTTGTTGCGCGTGTTCATGCCCGAAGGCAGCAACGAAGCGCGGCTGATCGACCAGGTGGACACGCAGTTGAACAAGGTCGTCGAACTCGGCTTCGTGCGTCGGCTGCGCGGGCAGGACGGCGTATTCGAGGTGCAACGCATCCTCAAGGCCTTTGTCGACGCGCAGTGGCTGGGGGAGTTCGAGGTGCGGCTGGCGGCGTACCGGGCACAGTTGCAGGGCAGGGCAGAGGCATCCGATGAAGAGTGAGTCGCTGCCGCTGGACTTCACGGCCGACGAGAGCCTGTCGGGCTTTCGCCTGCAGCGGCTGGAGGTATTCAACTGGGGCACCTTCGACGGCCGGGTGTGGACGCTGCGCGCCGAAGGCCGCAACGCGCTGCTGACCGGCGACATCGGTTCGGGCAAGTCCACGCTGGTCGATGCCGTGACCACGCTGCTGGTGCCCGCCCACCGCGTGGCCTACAACAAGGCGGCCGGTGCCGATGCGCGCGAACGCACGCTGCGCAGCTACGTGCTGGGCCACTACAAGGCGGCGCGCAGCGATCTCGGCGGCGCCGGCCGGCCCGTGGCCTTGCGCGGGCCGAACAGCTACTCGGTGATCCTGGCCGTGTTCCACAACGCCGGCTACGACCAGACAGTGACGCTGGCGCAGGTGTTCTGGCTGAAGGACCCTGCCGGCCAGCCGCTGCGGCTGTACGCGGTGGCCGAGAAGGCATTGAGCATCGCCGGCGACTTTGCCGACTTCGGCACCGACATCGTCAAGCTGCGCAAGCGCCTGCGCGCCGCAAACGTGGTGGTGGACGACAGTTTCCCGCCCTACGGCGCGCTGTTCCGCCGCCACTTCGGCATCCACAACGAGCAGGCGCTGGAGCTGTTCCACCAGACGGTGTCGATGAAGTCGGTGGGCAACCTGACCGACTTCGTGCGCAGCCACATGCTCGAGCCCTTCGACGTGGCGCCACGGCTGGCGGCGCTGATCGCGCACTTCGACGACCTGAACCGCGCGCACGAAGCGGTGCTGAAGGCGCAGCGGCAGGTGGCGCTGCTGCAGCCGCTGGTGGCCGATGGGCAGCGCCATGCCGAGCTGGCCGCGGCCATCGAAGCGCAGCGCGCCGCGCGCGAGGCGCTGCAGGCGCTCTTCGCTGTTCATAAGGCTGAGCTGCTGGACCAGCGCCTGCAGCATCTAACGGATGAGCTGGCGCGGCACGACAACCACATCGATCGGCTGGCCGCGCAGCAGCGCGAGCAGCAGGCGCAGGAGCGTGAACTGCGCCGTGCCATCGCCGACAGCGGTGGTGACCGCCTCGAACGCCTGGCGCTGGACATATCGCGCAAGGAATTGGAGAAGCAGCGCCGCGCCGACAAGGCCGCGCGCTACGACCAGCTGCGCCAGGCCCTGGGCCTGCTGGCACTGCACCAGGCCGAGGACTTCCTGGCCCAGCGTGCCTTGTGTGCACCGCTGCGCGAGGCCGCTGCCCAACGCGAGGCCGAACTGCAGAACGAGCTGAACGAGCTGGGCGTGGCCTTTGCACAGGGCCGCCAGGAACATGCCGAACTGACGCAAGAACTGGCCAGCCTGAGGGCGCGCCGAAGCAACATCGACGACCAGCAGGTGAGGCTGCGCTCGGCCTTGTGCGAGGCGCTGACGCTGGACGAGGCCGCGATGCCTTATGCCGGTGAGCTGATCCAGGTGCGCGACGACGAGCGCGACTGGGAGGGCGCGGCCGAGCGGCTGCTGCGCAGCTTCGGGCTGTCCTTGCTGGTGCCCGACGCGCACTATGCCGCCGTCAGTGAATGGGTGGACCGCACGCAACTCAAGGGCCGCTTCGTCTACTTCCGCGTCCGCCCGTCGAAGAAAGACCTGCGCGGCGAACTGCCGGCGCTGCACCCCGACTCGATGGCGCGCAAGCTCGCCATCAAGCCTGATTCACCCTTCTACCCCTGGCTGGAACGCGAACTGGCGCACCGATTCGACCTGGCCTGTTGCACCAGTCAAGATCAGTTCCGCCGCGAGGCACGTGCGATCACGCGCGCCGGCCAGATCAAGGGCACAGGTGAACGCCACGAGAAGGACGACCGCCACCGCATCGACGACCGCAGTCGCTTCGTGCTGGGCTGGAGCAACCAGGCCAAGATCGCCGCACTGGAGTCCAAGGCCAAAGCGCTTCAGGCGCGCCTGGCTGAAGCGGGCCAGCGCATTGCCGCGCTGCAGAAGGAACAGCAGCAGGCGCGCGAACGGCTGCAGGCGCTGGACAAGCTGGAGGAATACCGCGACTGGGCCGAACTCGACTGGCGCGGAAGCGCCACCGAACTGGCCACGTTGCAGGACGAGAAGCAGCGGCTGGAAGCGGCATCCGACGTGCTGAAGACGCTGGCGGAGCAGCTGGCCGCCCTGGAAGCCGTTCTCGCCGATACGGCCGCCCGGCTGAAGGCGCGAGAAACCGAGCAGGCGCGCACGTTGTTGAAGCAGGAACAGGCGCTGGCCCTGCGCGCGGCCACCCAGCAGCGGCTGGATGCACCGGACTTCTCGGCCCAGGCCCAACACTTCGCGCTCATCGAAGGCTGGCGCGCCGAGGCACTGGGCGAGCACACCCTCAGCGTCGAAGCCTGTGACGGCCGCGAGCAGGACATGCGGCGCTGGCTGCAGGAACGCATCGACGCCGATGACAAGAAGCTGGCCCGCCTGACCGAGAAGATCGTGCGCGCGATGACCGAGTACAAGGAAGCCTTCAAGCTCGACACGCAGGACGTCGACGCCAGCGTGGCCGCCGGCCCCGAGTACCGCGCCATGCTGGCCCAGCTGCAGGCCGACGACCTGCCGCGCTTCGTGGCGCGTTTCAAGGAACTGCTCAACGAAAACACCATCCGCGAGGTGGCGCACTTCCAGTCGCAACTGCACCGCGAGCGCGAGACCATCAAGGAGCGTGTGGCGCGCATCAACGAGTCGCTGACGCAGATCGACTACAACCCGGGCCGTTTCATCGCGCTGGAAGCGCAAGCCGCCACCGACGCCGACGTGCGCGACTTCCAGACCGAACTTCGCGCCTGCACCGAAGGCACGCTGACGGGTTCGGACGACGCGCAGTACTCGGAGGCCAAGTTCCTGCAGGTCAAGCACATCATCGAGCGCTTTCGCGGCCGCGAAGGCTCGGCCGAGGCCGACCGCCGCTGGGCGGCCAAGGTCACCGATGTGCGCCAGTGGTTCGTGTTCGCCGCCAGCGAGCGCTGGCGCGAAGACGGCAGCGAGCACGAGCACTACGCCGATTCCGGCGGCAAGTCGGGCGGCCAGAAAGAGAAGCTGGCTTACACCATCCTCGCCGCCAGCCTGGCCTACCAGTTCGGGCTGGAATGGGGCGCGACGCGCTCGCGCTCGTTCCGCTTCGTGGTCATCGACGAGGCCTTCGGCCGTGGCTCGGACGAATCGGCCGAGTACGGCCTGCGGCTGTTCAAACAGCTCAACCTGCAGTTGCTGATCGTCACGCCGCTGCAGAAGATCCACATCATCGAGCCCTTCGTGGCCAGCGTCGGCTTCGTGCACAACGAGGACGGCAGTTCATCGAAACTACGCAATCTGGCGATCGAGGACTACCGCGCCGAGCGCGATGCGATGACATGACGACTGCCTGGACCACGCCCGCCGAACTGCGCGCGCAGCTCATGCGGCGCTGGGACAAGGGTGAGCTGTTGGCCGAGATCGTTGCCCCTGGCGACCTCTTCCCCTTGCGACTCAGCTTGCGCGGACCGACGTCGAGCGACCTGTCAGAGCGCTTCGACGAGGTGCGCACCTGGGCCGCCGGGCTGCAGCAGAGCCCCGGCTGCCGCCTGGTGATGCGCGAGGTGCGGCATCGCGTCATCGGCCAGAACAGCCTGCCCGGCGAGGCCTGGGTGGACACGCCGGACGATGCCTTGCGACTCGTCGGCAAGGCACGCGACGCGCGGGCTTTCCAGGCCTTGCTTGCCATCACGCTGCGGCAGCAACCGACCTTGCTGCACTGGCTGCAAAGGCAGCCGCTGCGCGCGCTGGCCCTGGCCGAGCTCTGGTCGCAGTTGCTGGACGTCGTGGCCTGGTTGCAGGCCCATCCACGCCCGGACATCTACCTGCGCCAGGTGGACCTGCCCGGCGTCCACAGCAAGTTCATCGAATCGCAGCGCGGCGTGCTTTCCGAACTGCTGGACCTCACGCTGCCGGCCGACGCCATCGACACCATGGCCAGCGGCGCAGCCCAGTTCGCGCGACGCTACGGCTTTCGGGACAAGCCGCTGCGTGTGCGCCTGCGTTTCCTGGACCCGGAGCACTCGGCCTGGGTGAGCGGCGCCGATGCCGACTACACGATCTCGCAGCAGGCGTTTGCCAGGCTGGCGCCCGACGTGCGGCATGTCTTCATCACCGAGAACGAGATCAACTTCCTGGCCTTTCCGCCGGCCGCGGGGAGCCTTGTGGTCTTCGGCGCCGGCTATGGCTTCGAAGCCATTGCACGGGCGGCTTGGCTGCAGCAGTGCGGCCTGCACTACTGGGGTGACATCGACACCCACGGCTTTGCCATCCTCGACCAATTGCGCGCCCAGTTCCCGCACGCGCAGTCGTTCTTGATGGACCACGACACCTTGCTGGTGCACCAGGCGCAATGGACGCTCGAGCCGCAGCCGACGCAGCGCGACCTGCCGCGACTGAACGAGGCCGAGCGACGGGTCTATAACGACCTGCGCTGGCGCAGGTTGCGTGACGAGCCGCTGCGGCTGGAGCAGGAGCGCATCAACTTCGGCCGTGTCGAACGGGCCGTGATGACGGCGGTGATGGCGGTGGCCGTTTAGCAGCGGCTCCGCGGCAACAATGCCGTACCCACCGCCCATATCCGCCCCGCCATGCCCACTGCCCGTCTGCGCAAGTCCAAGTCCACAGCACCGTCCAAGACCCGCGCCGAGCCCCGTCTGTCTCGCACACGGCGGCCGGAAACCCTTGCGGTGGCCGACTGGCAGGCGGCTCTGCGCCGCCAGTTCGGGCGCGAGCAGCGCTTTGAGTTGATCAACCTGGGCCGCGAGCCGGTGTTTTCGCTCTTCCGCGTCGACAACCCTGACAGCGGCACGCACTACATCGTCACGATCCGGGGTCTGGCCCCAGGACAGAACCAGTGCACCTGCTGGGACTACGCCACCAACCACCTCGGCACCTGCAAACACATCGAGTTCACCCTGGCGCGGCTGCAGGCGCGGCGCGGGGGCAAGGCGGCTCTGGCCCGCGGGTCTGTGGCGGCGCGCAGCGAGATCAGGCTCGACTACCTGGGTGCACGACAGTTGCGTCTCCATCCGGGCACCGCCTGCCCGCCGAAGCTCTTGAAGCAGGCGCGCCAGAGCTTCGATCCGGCGGATGGCTGGGCGCTGCCGTGGAGCCGGCTGGACGAAGTCGGCACGCTGGCCCGGGCGGCACAGGCCGCCGGCCACGAGTTGCGCGTGGGCGACGATGTCTGGGCCTTCATTGCCCAGGTACGCGACGCCGAACAGCGCCAGCACACCCTCGCCCAGGCCTACCCCAAAGGCATTCATGACAAGGCGCTGCACAAGCTGCTGAAGGCCCGCCTGTACCCCTACCAAGCCGAAGGCGCGCTGTTTGCCGCGCGTGCCGGCCGTGCCCTGCTGGGCGACGAGATGGGTCTGGGCAAGACGGTGCAGGCCATCGCTGCGGCCGAGTTGATGGCGCGCCACTTCGGCGTGCAGCGTGTGCTGGTGGTGTGCCCCACCTCGCTGAAGCACCAGTGGAAAGCCGAGTTCTCGCGCTTCGCCGACCGGTCCGCGCAAGTCATCCACGGGCTGCGCGCACAGCGCCAAGCGCAGTACGCCGAAGACACCTTCTGCCGCATCGTCAACTACGAAATGCTGGCGCGGGATGCCGACCTCATCGATGCCTGGGCGCCGGAGCTCGTCATCGCCGACGAGGCGCAACGCATCAAGAACTGGAACACGGTGGCGGCGCGCGCGCTCAAGCGCATCGCCAGCCCATATGCGCTGGTGCTGACGGGCACGCCGCTGGAGAACCGGCTCGAAGAACTGATCTCCATCGTTCAGTTCGTCGACCAACACCGGCTGGGGCCCACCTGGCGGATGCTGGATGAACACCAACTGCGCGACGACGCGGGCCGGGTCATCGGCTACCGCGCACTCGACCGCATCCAGCAGACCCTTGCGCCGGTGATGCTGCGCCGACGCAAGGCCGAGGTGCTGACCCAGTTGCCCGAGCGCGTGGACAGCCGCCTCTTCGTGCCCCTGACGCCGCAGCAGCGTGTGCACCACGACGAGAACGGCGCCATCGTCACGCGCATCGTGGCGCGTTGGCGCAAGACCGGCTACCTGTCGGACGTCGACCAGCGCCGCCTGCAGTGCGCGCTGCAGAACATGCGCATGGCCTGCAACAGCACCTTCCTGCTCGACCACGAAACCGACCACGGTCACAAGGCCGACGAACTGCTGACGCTGCTGGACGAATGGCTGGAGGACCCGGCGGCCAAGGTGGTGGTGTTCAGCCAGTGGCTGGGCACGCACGAGGTCATCCGCCGCCGCCTGGCTGGCCGGTCCTGGGGCCATGTGCTGTTCCACGGTGGCGTGCCTGGCGAGCAGCGTGGCGCGCTGGTCGAGCGTTTCCACAACGATGCCGATTGCCGAATCTTCCTGAGCACCGACGCCGGCGGTGTCGGGCTGAACTTGCAGCATGCCGCTGCGCTGGTGGTCAACATGGACCTGCCGTGGAATCCGGCGGTGCTGGAACAGCGCATCGGCCGCGTGCACCGCATGGGGCAGTCGCGCGGCGTGCAGGTCGTCAACTTGATTGGCCAGGGCAGCATCGAGGAGGGCATGCTGGGCGTGCTGGCCTTCAAGAAGAGCTTGTTCGCCGGGGTGCTGGACGGCGGTGCGAGCGAGGTCTTCCTGCAGGGCACAAGGCTGGCTGGCTTCATGAAGAGCGTGGAGCAGGTGGCCGGGGCGATGGGCGTGGACGAAGGCGCCGAGGAAGGCGGGCAGGGCGGCGATGGCCGCTCTCCGGCGGACGCGAGGGCCCCGCTGGGTGCGTCCAGCGTGCAGGATGCCCCGCAGTCGGATGTGAACCTCGCACCGACACCTGCGCCGGCCTCGTTGCCAGAAGACGCACTTGCGCAGTCGGACGGGACTGCTGATGCGCGCGGCAGCGACGACGGCGCTCTGGCCGACGGCAGCACTGCGGCAGACCCCTGGGCCAATCTGCTTCAAGCCGGCGCTGCAATGCTGCAGGGTTTGGCCGCGCAGCGTCGGCCGGGAGCGGCGCCGCTCATCCGCATCGAGCGCGATCCCGAGTCGGGCCAGCCCAGCCTGCGGATTCCGATGCCGGATCCGGCGTTGTTGCGACAGCTGGCGAAGGCGCTGGCGCCGTGGTTGAAGAGCTGAGCAGCGGGGCCTCGCACGCGGCCTCTTCTTAGATCATCACAAATGCCGACCTGTGGTGGCAAGGCCGGCAGTGCGCCGGTGTTGGCCGCGTTGGAAGCGTCCATGTGGAACAAGCGGCAACCAATGTCTGGGCTTGTCCAGGATCACAGCTGAAGGCGAGGTTGACAGCGGCAGCATGCGGCGCCGGGACAGCGCACGCATGCTGCAACCTGCCTGGAACTCAATCCTCCGGAAGTTGGTGACCGCGCTCTCGCACGACCTTGAGCCATCGACGGATGGCCGATCGAAGGCGACGCTGCCCTTGTTCTTCAATCGGCATGGCCTCCACCAGGCCCAGCACCTCGACGGGCTTCACATAGCCGTGGGCGAGCATTGCCATGCAGAACTCGCGGTCCTTCTCCCGTCCCGCGACGGCCTTGGACATGAACAGGTCGAGCAGGTCAAGGCAGTAGCCGACACGGTGGTTGGTGGCTGCGGTCTGGACCCGGTGCAAGCGGCTCATCCAGCCGCGCGGGAGCACTGCAGTGTTGGGGCCCGCACCTTGCGCGTAGTAGCCAAAGGTCTGGTGGAACTGCGAGCCTTCGCCGATCGCACCTTCGATCTTCTCGGCGAGCTCAGGCGCCTGAAGCGGATAGATGTCCGCTTCGGCAGACATCGTGAAGACCTCCGGCGGATTCGGTACGGGGCCCAGGATCGATTGACTGCTGACGATGATGAACTCGTACTGATCCGTGACGTCGGCGCTCGCGCGGATGATGTGCTCGAGTTCCTCCCGGTTCATGCCGGCGTCTCGATCTTGGGGTCGCCGAGCACGAGCCCCTTGCGCAACTGGCCCACTTGGTCCAGCACGCCTTGGCGCACTTGCGCGGGGAGCACTGCAGTAAGCGGAGAGGCTTGGCGGAGCTCCTGTGCACGTCGCGTCCGGCCCAGGACCTTGCGCCACTTACCTTGGCGCAGGATCTCTTGCCACTCATGCCATAGACCCGATGAGCGGGAGCTGCCGGTGCCAAGCCAGCGCTCCAGCGTCGCTTGGGCCTGCAGCAGCAGCGCAGGATCGGCGCGAACCAGCCTTACGGCCTCTTCATGCAGCGCCAGACTCTGAAGATCCTGAACCTGGTGAAGGGACTCGTCGGTCGACACCGTCACCTGCACGATGGGCCGTGCCCGCCTGGAGCGAGCGGCGGCACTTCCCGCAGGCGCTGGCTGCAAGGCATCACCCGCCAGCAAAGCCAGTTCTCCGCTGACGCCAAGCAACGACATCACGCGAAGGTAGGTCCCGATGGACGGCCCCGGGTCTCCGGCTTCTACAGAGCCGAGCGTCGTGCGGGAGATGCCAGCGCGCTTGGCCATCTCGACCGTTCCCAGGCCCTGCGACTTGCGCAGACGTTTGAGCCGGTCGCCCAGCTGAAGCAGCAGTTGGCGTTCGAGCACGGCAGTGCTGTCCGGTGCGTTCATTTGTCCAGAATACTATCCAAATCAGCGACGTTTGTCCATGTGGCTAGTCAGGTAGCGCGTGTCGAGAAGTCGCGTGAGGCGGCATGGACCGAATGCACGCCTTGCCCGGCGCGCAAGCAACCGACACGAAGGTGGAGTGAGATGGGCCGGCAGCGGGGCAAGGTCGGAAAGGTCTGGCGGTGCTTGGTCATGTTTGGTATGGGTCATGTGATACCCAATGTGGCAGTTTACGAGTATCCATGGGATCGTTATTGGATCATGAGCATTGACACTAAGGTTCACAATGTGTACTCTGATACCCGCAAAAACAGATTACGGGCATCGAAATGCCAACCTTGACGGCGCCTCCGCTGGAGGTCACGGCAGCAGCACAGCAACTCGGCCAGAACATCCGCGTGGCGCGCGTTCGCCGGCGCATGAGCCAGGAAGAACTCGCGCAGGCCTGCGGCATCACCCGCAAGACGCTCTATGCCCTGGAGAAGGGTGGCACCGCCAGCGCCCTGGGCACCGTCTTCACGGTGCTGTGGAAGCTCGGGCTGCTCGGCACGGCGGCCGCCCTGGCCGAACCTGACGCCGACGAGCATGGCCGTATCCTCGAAGCGGCGCGCCGGCCCCTCCGTGCGCGGCGGTCCGCCGCCGTCGACAACGACTTCTGATCATGGCCGCCGATGAACAGTTCTGCTACGTGTACGTCCAGCTCCCGGGCACCGTGGAGACGGTGCCCTGCGCGTCGCTGAAGGTGCGCAGCATCGGCGCCGGTGCGTACGAGGGTACGTTCACCTATGGCCGGCGCTACCTGGAACGGCCGGCCGTCGTGGCACTCGATCCGTACCACCTGCCGCTGTCGACACGACCGATGCGGTTCACGAAGCTGAAAGGCATTCCCGGCGCCGTGCGCGACGCCAGCCCAGACGCTTGGGGGCGCCGCGTGATCGAGGCCAAGCTGCAACGCCAGGAAGCCGACATCCAGGAGATCGAGTACCTCTTGAACGGCCCCGACGATGGCGCCGGCAACCTCAGCTTCGGGCGCAGCCCGCGGACGTTGACACCCGGGCCGGCACCCTGGCGACCCTTCAACCGCACGCATCAGCTCGCAGCGCTGATCGACGCGGCGCACGGGCTGGAGGAAGACGGCCGCCTGCCGCACGAGGTGCTTGAATCGCTCGAACCCGGCACCAGCATGGGCGGCGCCAGACCCAAGGTCACGGTCGAGGACGAGCAAAGAATCTGGCTCGCGAAACTGCCCGAGCGGGGGGACCGGCACAACGTGCAGCGCATCGAGTACGCCACGCTCGGACTGGCGCGAGCGGCTGGGCTTCGGGTCTGCCAGGCCCGCCTCGAACGCGTCGGAACAAGCGACGTGCTCATGCTGGGACGCTTCGATCGCGAGTGGAACCCCCAAGGCAAGACGTACGTGCGCCACGGCCTTGTGTCGGGGCTGACGGTGCTCGACGCCGAGGACGGCTACCTCGGGCGTGAGCGCTGGTCCTATCCGCTGCTCGCCGACGAACTTCGCCGCTGGTCGGTCAAACCCGCCGAGGATCGTCGCGAGCTGTACCGGCGCATGGTCTTCAATGCGATGGTCACCAACAACGACGACCACCCCCGCAACCACGCGCTGTTGCACACCACCGCCGGCTGGCGCTTGAGCCCGGCCTACGACATCCTGCCGGTGGCGATGGTGTCCGTCGAACGCCGGGACCTGGCGCTGGAGGTCGGCCGATTCGGCCGTGCCGCCAGCCTCTACAACCTGCTGTCGCAGTGCGAGGCCTTTGGTCTGGGCAAAGAAGAGGCGCGGTCGCTGATCGACGGCATGTTGGCCGTCGTGCGCGGCTGGCGAGAGTTCTTCACCGAGCGCGGTGTCGATGCAATGGGCATCGAGATGCTGGAGCAGGCGATGCTGCCGGAGTGCTTCTTCCGACAGGAGCCACCTGAGGCTGTACCCTGAGGGCTTTCGCGTCGAGCGCTTCATTGAAGTGATCGAGACTGAGGCTGTCTGGGAAGAGATTGCCGCCCGTACCTCGGCGTGAGCCGCCTCACTCGGACGTCGGGCCTGCCCCTTCTTCTCTCTTCGCCCACCGGCGCGGATCAGGAGAGGCTGATCCGCCTGATGTCGAGCGCGAAGGGGCCTGCCTGGCGCGCGACGATCACCAGGCCGACTTGGCGGATGCGGGCGGGGTCGAGCGGCGGTGCGCCGGGAACTTCGCGCCCGCGGAAACTGGCGCGGAACTCGGCCAGCGGTAAGCGCAGCGTCTGCCAAGCGCTTCCTGCGGGCGTGAAGGTGGCCTGGTAGTTGACGCCGTCGAAGCCGTCGTCGGTCAGCAGGCTGAGCTTGAGCTGCTTGTTGTCGCCGCGCAGTTCGAGCAGGCAGGCATGAGCGCCTGGATGCCCACTGTCGCCAGGTTTGGATCGGACCGAGGCGAAGCCACCGTTCTGCTCCAGGGAGACTTCACCTTCGAAGACGGCATGACTGGCCGGGTCGTGTTTCAGGCGGCTCTGCGAGATGCCGCCCATGACGCGATCGTCGATGGCCTGCCATGCGTTCACGGCCTGCAGGTCGGTGAAGTCGAAGAGCAGTTTGAGCATGGCCGATGCGCTGAGCCGCCTACGTGCCCGTGAACCCGAACCGCATTGCGCGCTCGCGGATGGCCGTGACCACATCGCGCAGTTCCGTCAGCTCCAGCTTGTTCTTCTTCAGGAATGCTCGCCACTGCATTTGCTTCGTCGCGTCATCGGCAAATGCATCGCTCAGGCCGATGGGCGTGGCGCTGGGCATGGCGGTCTGTCGGCGGGCGAAGGTCGCTTCGAGGGCGCGCTGCAGCTCCGCATCGTCGAGTGTGGCGTCGCGCAGCAGCAGGGCGAGGTCGAAGAAGTCCTTCATGCGGGTGTTGGTCATGCCCAGCACTGTCACGGCATGCAGTTTTTCGGCGACGGCCGTGGCCTTGGGGTAGGCGCGTAGCGTCGGCGCGGGGACGTCGGGCAGCAGGGTCGGGTAGGCGATGGGCTGCGGCGCCGGCGTGACCGCATCGCCGAAGCCGATGTCGATCTGCAGGGACACGCGGGCACCGTCGAGCGAGGCGCGCAGATTGATGCGCACGCCGCCGTAGCCGGCGTCCTTGCGAATAGGGGTGCCTGCGGTTGACTCGAGGTCGAACACGATGCCGTCGTCCACCGCGATGCCGCCGACGGATCGGAAGACGCCAACGAGCGTAGGCACGTCATCGGGGCCGAAGCCCAGCAGATCGGCGTCGCGTGTCGGCCGGTGCGGTTGGCCGTACCAGAGTTGGAACAGTAGCGCGCCCTTGAGCAGAAAGTTCGGTGCGTGCTCCGAGATCGACAGCCGGTACAGCAGACGTTCCAGGCCGTACTGGGTCAGGGTCAGGTTGAAGTCTTGCTTCGAGGTGTCGGTGAGATGCTTGAGCCTGGCTCGAATTGAGGCGGCGCGGTTGACGGTCATGCCGTGATGGCCTCGATGTAGGGGCGCATCACGTTGGCCACGCGGCCGGTCGTGGCGTGGCGCCACAGGTCGTCCAGCGTGAATTTGCGCTGGCTCCAGCCATCGCGCAGCGCCTCGAGCGCTGCGTCCAGGCCGATCTTGTTGCGGAACCTGAAGCAGTCGACGACGGTCCGGGCAGCGTTGAAGACCGGCACCTCGACGCCGTCGATGTGCAGGCGTTCGACGCCCTCGGCCAGAGCAACGTTGCCCATGCGCACGACACGGATCGCGGGCTGGTCCAGTCGGGGGGTCACCATGTGCTGCGGGATCGCAATCCAGACCTCGAAAGGGGCCTGCGTGCCGATCTCGTGGACGCGCAGCGCGGACAGCAGGCAGACCACGCCCCTGGGCACGCGTGCCGAGACTTCCGCCAGCGAGCGGTGCTCGCTGATCTCCGCGCCGGGCAGGCCATAGAGGCCGCGCGCCACGCGTTCGAGTTTGCCGGCCTGCACTAGGCGCGTCAGGGCGATGGTTGGCAGCCCCTGCTGCGTCACGTCTCGCGCGCGCAGCAGTGTTCGCGCGCGTGCGAGCCGCAGCACCTGCTGCTCGTGGGTGGTGGCGGTTGCCGCGGCGGTCGCCTTCATGTCTACATTGTGTTGTGGAAAGACTGCTAAAGTCAATACTTACAGTGCAAATGCAACTTCAGTGCTCGCGCCCTGGTTCTTCTCCAACTGCGCACGACCACCGACATGCATAGGCCAGCGCTCGCGAGAACTTCGGCTGCGCACCGTAGGGGTTTATGCCGCCTCGGCCACCGGACGGTGACGTGCGAAGGGTGTGACTCAGTTAAGGCCAGGGGGTGCGACGAGTCCCAATCCAGTACGCGCTGCGAAAATGCCAACACGATGCAGCACCTGATCCTGCGCCCCGGCCCCCAACTGGTCATGCGAGCCTTTCGACCGGAGACCGAAGACACCGGCAGCCGACTGAAGGAGGTCGACGTCACCGGCCGCGCCCACGAGCATCTGTTCGAGCTCGTCACCGTCCACGCCGAGACCACGTTGGCCGACATCTTCCGGCTGATGGAGGCCAGCCCGCTGCTGCAGAAGTTCTACCGCCGGGACTTCGCCGAAGAACTCTGCGCGGAGGCGCGCAAGGGGGCCGCCGAGCCGTCTGCCAGTCAGCAGGCTGCGCTTGAAGGCATCGAGGTCCTCGAGCTGTATCAGGAATGGGGGCTGGACACGAGCACGAACGAGTACTCCGGCATGCAACGCCTGCACTTGCACGGCATCGGCCACGAATTGGCGGAAGACCTGCCGGAAGAACGAAGGAAGAAGGGCGAACGCATCGAATGGTCGGTTTCGCTGACGCCACTGCGCGAACTGCTGTCGTTGCCGGTCCGGGTGAAGGACGAGGTTCGGATCACCGAGGAAGACGCCACGGCCAAGGCCTACATGAGCGAGATTCGGCGCGCCAGATGCGCCGACGTGACGCTGGGCCAGGTCATCCACGGCCTGGTGTGGGAACTGTCATTTCACGGTGGGCCGCAAGAGCAGGTGGAGGTGTCGGAAGACCTCAAGCGCCAGGTTGCCGAGGTCGATGCCGGGACGGTCGACTTCGTGTCCGCTGACGACGTTTTCGAGCCTCTGTACAAGCCCGGATGCGACGCGCTCTTCGAAGAGCTCGGCGGTCGTTCGACTCGTGAGATCGCGGCAGCGATCCGCGACATCGAAGACGACCAGAACGCGGCCGCGTGGTTGGAGCGGGTCTTCGAGGGCGCCGTCGTGGTCAAGCCGCAGTTTCGCAATCGTTCCGGTCGCGAGTTCCGCAAGGCCTTCCGGGCGGCTGGGCGCTGACATCGTCGCCATGAAGAAGGTGGTGATCGCCGCGCAGGAGCGCATCGACGATTTCGAGCGCACGGCGATTGAGTTCTTTCGCGCTGTCCTGGGCATGGACTACGGCAAGTGCATCGTCACCGACGAAATCCGTCTCAGCGACTTCGCCAGCTGCGGCCTGCCAGAGGACATCGCTGACACAACCCAGAGCTTGCAAGCACTTCACTCGGCGTGGGACGCGTGGGTCGTGCCGGCCATCTGCAGCCGGTATGGCCTCGCGGACCTCTCGACGACGATGCTGCTTGTCGATCTCTTTGATGCGATCGAGCGCCAGGGACCGAAACAAGTTCATTGACGCCGCTTGAACGACATCGTGCCGCACAGGCCTGTCCGTGCGAGGTCAACTCAGAATGGCTGGTACAAGCTGACCTGAGCAAGGGAGAGAACAAGACATGGCAAGACGCGGAAGGACCAGTCCCGCCGAGGACATCATGGACCTCGTGGCGATGCTGCCGTGGTGGGTCGGCGTCGTCCTGGCATTGGCGAGCTACCTGCTGCTGCACAGCGTCGCATCTCAGCAGGTGGTTGCCACCACCCAGCCGGGCCAAGTGGGCGCGATGGTCACGCAGACCCTATGGAAGACGCTGGCTGGCGTCGGCCAGTACATCTTGCCCATCCTCTGCCTCGCCGGAGCAGGGATGTCGGCCTGGCGGCGCAGGGCCAGGCAGAACCTCGTCACCGATGTCGCGCAAAGCAAGGCCACCGATGCAC
>Ga0316613_10001203_pt1 | contig 17918 bp, 13 predicted proteins | sample OWC_soil_day10_C_2_FD_207647 | JGI IMG/M metagenome (GOLD analysis project Ga0316613, IMG submission 207647) | Wetland soil microbial communities from Old Woman Creek delta, Ohio, United States - OWC_soil_day10_CT_b | ecosystem: Environmental > Terrestrial > Soil > Wetlands | place: USA: Ohio...
CGAACAACCGCTGTCGGCCTGGGTACAGGCCATCGCCCGCTACAAACTGGTCGATCTGCTGCGTCGGCGGGCGGGGCAGGACCTATTGAATGATCCGCTGGATGATGATGCCGACTTTTTTTCAACAGCCGACTCGGAGGCTGCCGAGGCGCGCCGGGACCTGAACAAGCTGCTCGACGAACTGCCTGATCAGCACCGCCTGCCGATCATCTACACCAAGCTGGATGGTTTGTCGGTGCAGGAAGCGGCCAAACTTACGGGAATGTCCGAATCGGCGATCAAGGTCGGCGTGCATCGCGGGCTGAAGGCACTGGCCGCAAGAATACGAGGTAACACATGAAAACGGACGATCTGATCAGCCTGCTGGCGACCGGTGCGGGCGCCGTCGAATCTCACGCGGCGGAACGCCGCTGCGCGAAGGCCATGGCCGTTGGTGCGATTGGCGCGCTGCTCGTGATGTTGTCCATGCTGAGCATTCGCCATGATCTCGCCGACGCGGCGATGCTGCCGATGTTCTGGCTCAAGATCGGTTTTGTCGCCAGCATGGTGTCCGCCAGCCTGTTCGCCGTCTTGCGTCTGTCGCGACCGGGTGCCCGGATTGACTGGGTGGCACGCCTGATTGCAGCGCCGGTGCTGGTGATGTGGGTCATCGCCGCTTACGTGCTGATCCAGGCGGATCCATCAGAGCGGAGCGACCTGTTTTATGGTTCAACGTCGGCCTATTGCCCGTTTCTGATCGCCCTGTTCTCCGTGCCAGCGTTTGTTTCCGTAACCTGGGCAATGAAGGGCCTCGCCCCGACCCGGCCACGTTTGGCCGGCTTTGCTGCTGGACTGCTCTCCGGGGCGATCGCTGCGCTGGTGTACTGTCTGCACTGTCCCGAAATCGAGGCCCCCTTTGTCGGCTTCTGGTATGTGCTCGGGATGCTGATCCCGGCCGGAGCGGGCGCTGTGCTTGGCCGCGCTCTGCTGCGATGGTAGTTCAGAAGGGTCTTGTTGCCTGGTCTGCGCTCACGCCGACAGGAACTGAGAGGTTCGCGAATTGGCCTTCCGGCAAGTTCGGAAGTACAACCCGTCGTTCGGATAGTTGCTTTTCGGAATCGTCGAACTTCCACAACTGACCCAGTACGGCAGTAGTGACTGCGTAAGGCCAATGGCCGGTTCGGAGCATCGCAAGAAATCAGTGACTGCAATGGAGAATAGAGGCTAGTACCCGCTCCTGGCCGGGTCCAGGCAACGTGGACGTCAGTTTTCTCGCTTCTCGCCGGAAACCGGTCGTTCAGCGAGGTCACCGGAAGCCTTCGCTATACAAATTGGATGGACGCCTCGACTGGCGGCTTGTGGCCGAACCCCGGCACTTCATAAGCCGCCACCATACCCGCGCACAAAGGCTCCAGCTCAGTTGAAAGCCAACAGCGCGATTGAAATCAAGATCTGTCGCGTACTGAGATGCCTTGTTCCGCCCTGACTACGGCACCGCCGCGGCGATCACCTGCCGCACCGCGGCGAGCAGCGCCGGACGACGCGCTTCGCTCAAAATAGGCAGGCCATCGACCAGCCGCTCAAGGCCCACCTCCGGCATCAGCGCGTGCGCTTCGACGAGGTCGCAGGCGAGCGCCGTGGTCGCGCCCTCCGACTCGTCGAGCAGATGGCGCGCGGCGTTCGAGCAGGTCCGCGTCAGCCGCGCGCGCAGCGACTCGGCGCCGCGCAGCAGCTGGACGACCAGCGCCGGTAGCTGCCAACGCTCGGCGCAGTGCAGCGTCAGCTCCTTGAAGGTGAAGCCGCAGCTTTTCAGCTGCGCCTGCGCGCTGCGCTGGACATTGCCGCGGCGCAGGAAATCAGCCGCCTGTTGCGGAATTTCGGCGGCATAGACCCACAGCAGCAGGTCGCCGGCGCCGGCCAGCAACGCCGCCAGCGCCACTTCGTCGGGATTGACGTCCATCCGGCCGCTGGCCCAGGCGCGCGCGATCTGCGCGGCGGTACGAGCGCGCGCCTCGACCGCGAGCAGCCCGGCGTTGCTCTCGTCGACTTCGGGACTGGCCAGCAGCAGCGTGCGGAATTCATCAACGCCAAGCTGCATGATCGCCGCCAGCGCCGTCGTCGTCTGGTGGTCGAGCCGACGCGACTTGCGCCGCTCGGCCTCGCGCAGCAGGCACAGGCAGAGCAGCGGATCCTGCAGCACGATGTCGGCGAGATCTTTGGGCGAGAGCAACTCGCCTTCTGCCGCCTCGAGCGCGGCCATCAGCCGCTTCGAGCGGCACATCACCGGCAGCGCCTGGTTCTGGAAGTAGGCCGCCCACTGCGCGACGCCCCAGTGGCTTTTCGCAGCATCCATTCAGGCGACCCCGATCCGCCACAGCGAAGTGACTTCGGCGGTGCGCGCGGCGTGCAGCGGGTCGCTCGCATCGGCGGCGCGCGGGTGGGTCGGCCGCACGTCGGTACGGCCGAACACCTGCAAGCCGGCGCCAGCAATCAGCGCGAGCAGTTCGTCGCGCGAACGCAGCTGCAGATGTTCGGCGAGGTCGGAGAGGATCAGCCAGCCCTCGCCGCCGGGCGCCAGATGTGCCGCCAGGCCGTCGAGGAAACCGCGCAGCATGCGGCTGTCCGGATCGTAGACCGCGTGCTCAAGCGGCGAACTCGGGCGCGCCGGAACCCACGGCGGATTGCAGACGATCAGCGATGCGACGCCGGGTGGAAAAAGATCGGCCGACAACAGCTCGACCCGCGCCGAATAGCCCAGGCGGTCGATGTTCTCGCGCGCACAGGCCAGCGCTCGCACGTCCTGGTCGGTGGCGACGACGCGCGCGATGCCGCGCCGCGCGAGAACAGCGGCGAGCACGCCGGTGCCGGTGCCGATGTCGAAAGCGACGCTGTCGTTGGCCAACCGCGTCGGCAGCGCCTGCTGCGCGACCAGTGCGACGTATTCGCCGCGCACCGGCGAAAAGACGCCGTAATGCGGGTAGATTGGCGCACCCAGAGCGGCAATCATGACGCCTTTCTTGCGCCATTCGTACGCGCCGATCACGCCGAGCAGCTCGCGCAGCGAGATGACCATCGGCCCGCTCGGCTCGCCGTAGGCTTCCAGGCACGCATCGCGAACGTCGGGTGCACGGCGCAACGAGATCAGGTAATCAGCACCCACCGGAATCAGCAGCATGCCGAGCGTTCGCGCGCGCTGCGCCTGCGCCATGCGCTGCAGGTTGAAGGCTTCGCTCGGCAAGACAGCGATCTTGCGCGGTTTTCGATCGACGCGCCGGGCGATCGCCTGCAGCAACTGGCGAGCGTTCTGGAAGTCGCCGCGCCAGAGCAGCGCCGTCCCTTCGCAGGCCAGGCGGTAGGCCGCATCGGCGGTGAGCGTGTCGTCGGCCAGCTGCACGCGCCGCGGCGCCGCGACGCCGGCCTCGGAATGCCATGGCGACGAGTGCGCTTGCCCGTCGGCGAGCCAGTCGATGGTCGGCGGCTCAGTTGCCATCGTCTGCCGCCGCTTGCGGCGCGTGTTTTTGCGATCTCTTGAATTGCGGGTAAGGCATTTGATTCTCCTTGGGCATCGGCAGCCCTCGTCAAGCGGCCGAGTCAAGCGCCGCAACTGCGCCAGCAAACCCGCCAGCCCAAAATTTGGCAAAGTATCCTCGCCGCCTGCGCCGAAGTCAAAGCAGGCGGCGCGCCAGCACAGCGCATGGTGATGGCTCGGGCATAGCGCCGACGAAATCGCCGGACGACAGCGCGGCAAGCGGCGTATTGCTGTTACATTGGTTACCCCTCTTTTCCGGGAGACCCGATCATGACTGAAGGCAAGACCGGCGACGGCCATTTCAACCCCATCCTGCGCGGCGACCACGGCGCGCTCAAGCGCGCGCTCTACAAATCGATGGGACACAGCGACGACGCCCTGCGCCGCCCACAGATCGCCATCGTCAACACCTATACCAATGCGACGCCCGGCCACTACAACCTCAATGCGGTGGCCGAACAAGTGCAGCAAGGCATCGTCGCGGCCGGCGGCAACGCCATGACCTTCGGCACCATCGCGCCGTGCGACGGCATCGCCGAGGGCCACCTCGGAATGCGCTACGCGCTGGCCGCGCGCGACGTGATCTGCGCGTCGATCGAGATCATGGTGCGCGCGCACCGCTTCGACGGCATGGTGCTGCTCGGCTCGTGCGACAAGATCGTCCCGGCGCAGCTGATGGCTGCCGCACGACTCGACCTTCCGACGATCTTCGTCAATGGCGGACCGATGGCGCCGGCCAATTACCAGGGCAAGCACTGGGACGGCAACATCGTCGTCGAGGCCATCGGCTGGAAACAGCGCGGCCAGATCGACGACGATGAATTCCGGCGCATCGAGGACCTGGCCGAGCCCGGCCCCGGCTCGTGCACCATGTACGGTACCGCCAACACCATGTGCGCTCTCGCCGAGGTGCTGGGAATGAGCCTGCCCGCGTCGGCGATGGTTCCGGCCGTCTCGCCGCACCGCCTGGACGTCGCGCGCGCCAGCGGCGAGCGCATCGTCGAACTCGTCAAACAGGGAATCAGCGCACGCCGGATCATGACGCCGGCGGCCTTCCACAACGCCATCTGCCTGCTGCTGGCGAGCGGCGGATCGACCAATGCGGTGATGCATTTGCAGGCGATTCACTTTGAGGCCGGGCTCGGCAAGCTGCCGCTCGCGCAGTTCGACCGCCTGAGCCGCGAGATTCCGCTGCTCGCCGCGCTCTATCCGGCGTCCGAATACGACATGATCGATTTTTACGAAGCCGGCGGAATCGCCGCAGTCGAGAAGGAACTTGCCGCGCTGCTCAAGGGCGAGGCGCTGTCCGTCAGCGGGCAGACCAAGGGCGAACTGTGGCAAACCAGCCCGGCGACGACGCGTCCGGAAGTAATCCACAACCTGCACGATCCGGTCAGCAACGAGGCCGGGCTCGCCGTGCTGCACGGCAACCTGGCGCCGCTCGGCGCGATCACCAAGCCGGCAGCCGTACCGCCGAAGCTCTTCCAGTTTTGCGGCCAGGCGCGCGTTTTCGATTCGGAGGAAGACGCCGTCGACGCCATCCTGGCCGGCCAGGTGGCGCCGGGGTCAGTGCTGGTGCTGCGCTACGAAGGCCCGAAGGGCGGCCCCGGGATGCCCGAGATGTTCCGCCCGATGAAGGTGCTCGAAGGAATGGGATTGTCCGATTCGTGCGCGCTGATCACCGACGGGCGTTTCTCGGGTTCGAACCGCGGTCTCTTTGTCGGCCACCTCTCGCCCGAAGCGGCTGAAGGCGGACTGCTGGCGCTGGTCGAGGACGGCGACGAGATCGCGCTCGACATCGCCGCGCGAACGCTCGAATTGCACGTCGACGAGGCGATCATCGTCGCCCGCCGTGCGCTCTGGAAGCCGGTCGAAAAAGCCTTCCCGCGCGGCTTCATGGACCTCTACCGCGACCGCGCGAGTTCAGCCGCCGAAGGCGCGATGCTGTTATAGAAAGGGAAGGCCATGCATAAAACCTCGATCCATGGTGTCAACGCCATTGTCGCCATGCCGTTTACCGACGACGGGCGAATCGATTACGTGAGCTTCGACCGCCTGCTCGCCTTCTTGGCCGGCAGCGGAATTGACGGTGCGACGCTGTTCGGTATCGCCAGCGAGTTCCACAAGCTCGACGATCACGAAAAGGACCGGCTGGCTCAGCGTTTTCTCGGCGGCCTGGCCGGCAGCGGCCTCTATCGCGTGCTGTCGGTGACCGACCACGCCACCGAATTGGCGGTTCGCCGCGCGCGCGCCTATCAGGACGCCGGCGTCGACGCGCTGATGCTGTTGCCGCCGTTCTTCCTGCAACCGAGCACCGAGCAGGTATTGCAGCACGTGTTTGCAGTGCTCGACGCCGTAAGCATCCCGGTCTTGGTCCAGTACGCGCCGAGCGAAACGGGACTGCCGATCTCGCCGCAAAGAATGGCGCAAATCGCGGCGAACTATCCGCACGCCGTCTTCAAGATCGAATGCAATCCGCCGGTCGACTATACGCGCGACTTCCTGCAGCGCGTTCCCGACGCGGTGGTGATGAACGGTTACGCCGGACTGTACATGCTCGACATGCTCGCCGCGGGCGGCAAAGGGGTCATGCCGGGCGGCTCGTTCGGTGAAATTTATGCGCAGATTTACCGACTCTGGCAGAGCGATGACAAGGCCGCAGCGCAGCGGCTGCACTCCCGTCTGCGGCCCTATATCGAGCGCTGGATGAGCCGCGCCGAATACATCATCCAGGCCGAAAAATGCATTCTGCAGCGGCGCGGAGTAATCGCCAACGCCTACTGTCGTCAACCGGGCTACGCCTTGCCAGCCGACGAAGGCGAGATCATCGGACGCTTCCTCGCCGAATTTTCCGAGCTGCTACCGCCGGCCGCCTGATGCGCCAGGCGGTCAAACGGCGCACAGAAAGTCGCTGACGATGGCGATCTGCGCTTGGTCCATGAACATCGGCGCATGCCCCACCCCCGGCACCTCGACGATGCGCGGCCGCGGTCCGCGCGCGGCCATCGCCTGCGCGGTTTCGCGGGACAGCAGGTCGGACTGCTCGCCGCGCACCAGCAGCGTCGGACAACTGATGCGCTCGTAGATCGGCCACAGGTCGAGGTCAGTGCTGGCGGCGAGCTGCAAGGACTGCGCGATCGCCGGGTCGTAGCGCATCTCGAATCGCCCGTCTTCTCGCTGGCGCAGGCTCGACTCGGTGAGGGCTCGCCAGTTGGCGTCGGAAAGCGCGCCAAAAGGCGCGCTGACCTGCCGGATGTAGCTTTCGGCGTCAGCCAAAGTGTCGAACAACGGCGCTTGGCCTAGGTAGTCGCCGATGCGTTTGAGCGACTGCCCGCCGATCACCGGACCGACGTCGTTGAGCACCAGATGCGCGATCGGCGCGCCGTCGAGGCTGGCGAGCGCCATGCCGATCAGACCGCCGAGCGAAGTGCCGAGCCAATCGATGCGCTCGACGTCAAGACGCGCGATGAGCACCAGCAAGTCGGCGACGTGCTGGGGAATGGTATAGCCGGCCGCATCGCGCAGCCAGTCGCTGCACCCGCGTCCGACCAGATCGGGGCAGACGACGCGATACTCGCCGGCCAGCGCGCGCGCCAATTCGTCGAAATCACGGCCGTTGCGCGACATGCCATGGACGCAGAACAGCACGCGCGGATTGTCGCGCGCGCCCCACTCGCGATAGGCCATGCGGTGCAGGCCGGACGGCGAGCTGCAACAAACGCTGCGCTCGGCGAATGACGCGAACTCAGAGTCGGTAGGCGCCGCCATGCTCAGGGTCAAGTGCTGATCTCGCGTCAGCGTCACATGCCGAGCGAGGCGAGCAGATCGTCTTGGTGTTTTTCCGCGCCCGTTGGCGCGCTCGGCGCGCCAGCCGGCGCCGACCCGTCATTGACCTGGGCCATCAGCTCGTCGGGATCGTGCGCTTCCTGCGTGTCGAAATCGCAGAGCTTGATGAACTCGGTTCGGTCGATCGCCAGCTCGAGATAGAAAATGTTGTTGCGCGCCGTATAGAAGGTGACGCGGCGCGCCTCGGGCTTGTCCAGGTGGGTATCGACGCTGAGCATCACCTGCTTGTTGAGCACCAGCATCTTCGGCTGGTTCTGCGTGATCTGCGTCTGCAACTCGCGCGCCACCTTGCCGGTGAAATCGCCGATGATCTGGTTCATCAGTTCGCCCATGACGTTGGCCACTTCGTCCGAAGTGTGCGAGGTCGCCAGGCCGTCCTTGTCCATCCCCATATGAAGCATGTAGCTCTCGTAGATCTCCATCGCCGAAGCCGCCGAGAAGTTGAGCACGACCAGGCCGGAAAAGCCGCCGTCGAAGAGCACGAAGCAGCCAATATCGGGCTTGAGGCAGGTCTTGCTGATGCGCTGAATCATTCCCGAAAAACGCAGCTGACTCTGCGTCGTGAGGCTCAGCACCCGGGTCACCGAATTGCACAGGCTCAACAACATGTCTTCGGTGCCGAAGACGACCGGTTTTTCTGTTGTGCTCATCGCTTGTCTGCCTCGAAGGAAATAGCGTATGTATACCACGGCTGACGAAAGACGAACATCAAATCTGTCGCTGCTCACCGCCCGTACCAGTAGCGCCGGTGCGTCTCGCGCCACGCCGAGACGTCGGCCACCGCGGGCGCCAGCACGATGTGCAGCACGCCGTCGCGATCGGTTCGCCACTGTCGGCTGGCGGCGTAGCGTTCGAGCACCGCCGGATGCGGATGATGAAAGGCGTTGCGGTAACCCGCCGAGAAAATCACCTGGCGCGCGCCGACGGCAGCGATGAATTCGGGCGTCGACGACCCCTTGCCGCCGTGATGCGGGGCGACCAGCACCGCGCTGGCAAGCGGCGATCGCAAACGCAGCGCCTGCTCGTCGGCGGCTTCGAGGTCGGCGGTGAGCAACGCACTGTCCTTGCCGTTGCCGACCTGCAGCACGCAACTCATGTTGTTCGATTTTTTGCCCGGCAGCAGGTAATCGGCGGCCAGCGGGTGGACGACCGCCAGGCGCACGCCGTCCCATTGCCACGACTGGCCAGCCTGGCAACGCTCGCCGGATCGTTCCGACAACTCGGCAATCGAGGTGAACAGCCGGGCGACCGGCAGCGCTGATTGCACTGCAGCGGCACCGCCGACGTGGTCTCGGTCGCGATGCGACAGTACCAGCGCATCGAGCTTACGCACGCCGACCGCGCGCAGATAAGGCACGACAACGCGCGCTCCGGCGTTGACCTCGCCGCCGTAGAGCGGTCCGCTGTCGTAGAGCAGCGTGTGGCCGGCAGTGCGCACGACGACCGCCAGCCCCTGGCCGACGTCGAGCACATCGACCCAGGCTTCTCCCGGCGGCGGACGCGGCGGCGGCCAGCACAGCGCCGGCAGCACTACGCACAAGCCGATCCAGCGCGTCGGAAAGCCGCGCGGCAAGAGCAGCCAGAGCACACCGGCGAGCGCCAGCAACGTCGCCCACAGCGGCGGCGCCGGCTGCTGCCAGAGCGGCCAGTCGGCGAGCGCTTCGAGCAATCGCATCAGTTGCGCCAGCAGCCAGTGATCGACGACCAGCAGCGGTGGCCACGGAACGACGGCAAAGACGAGCGCCAGCGGCGTGATGACGAAACTGACGACGGGAATCGCCAGCGCGTTGGCGAGTGGCGAAACGAGCGAAAACTGCTGAAAGAAGAGCAGCAACAGCGGCAAGCTGCCGACAGTGACCGCCCATTGCGCCGTACCCCAGCGTGCCAGGCCGGCGCGCGCGCCACGCGGCTCGCGCAGGCGTGCGCTGCCGGCAAAAAGCAGCAGCGCGACGGCGCCGAACGACAGCCAGAAGCCGATCGCCAGCACCGCCCAGGGATCGAGAACGAGCACTGCCAGCAAAGCGAACAGCACGGTTCGCAAAACGCCGAAATTTCGTCCGCTGAGCAGCGCCGCCGCGACCACGGTCAGCATGTAGAAGGTGCGCTGCGCCGGCACCTCGAATCCGGCGAGCAGCGCGTAAGCTGCCGCCGTCAGCCAGCCGGCGACCACCGCCGCCTGTTGCGCCGGGAGCCACAGCAGCAAACGCCGGCTGCGCCGCCACAACGCGTCGATCAGCAGCGCGCCGAGCGCGGCGACCATCGTGACATGGAGCCCGGAGATCGACATCAGGTGGGTCACCCCGGTGCGGTTGAAAACGGTCCACTGCTCATTGGCGATCGCGCGCTGATCGCCGACCGCCAGCGCGATCAGCACGCCAAGATAAGGCGCATCGGGCAGCGCGCCGAGAAAGCGAGCGCGGATCGCCTCGCGCAGCCGTTCGACCGCGTAGCCGGGGCGCGCGACGAAGTCTTCGACTCGTTCGCCGCTGCCGCGGATGCTGCCGGTGGCGCGAATGTTGCGTTCGAGCAACCAGGCTTCGTAGTCGAAACCGTACGGATTGGCGTTGCCGTGCGGGCGCTTGAGGCGCACCGTAAAGCGCCAGCGCTGGCCGGGACGAACGGTGCCCGCGTCGCTTGCCTCGTCGTCGAGTTCGCCAGCGGCCGCGCCGTGATACCACGCCAACTGAATGCGGCGCGGAACGGTCGCCGTGCGAGGGTGCACCGCTTCGACGTCGAAGGCGAAGCGCTCGCCACGCTCGAAGCGTTGCGGCAGCGACGCAACGACGCCGGTCAGCGCGATCTCGCGGTTTTCCCAGACCTCGGGCAAGGGATCGGCGAGCCGTAGCTGCGCCAACCATCCGGCCCAGGCGAAACCGAGCAGCGCCGCGCCGAGCGTACGCCAAAAGGCTCGCCAGAGCGCCGTAGAAGGCGTACCGAACGCGAGCCCCGTTCCCAGCAGCAGCCCAAGCAGCGCCGCCAAGCCGCCATAAACGCCGGCGCCAAGCAGTTCGGCCTGCATTTGCAGAAGCACCACACCCAGCAGAAAGGCAAGAATGGAGAGCCGCATAGAGCGAAGTCTAGACCGACAATCCGGCTACGGCCGCGCACAGTTACGGAATGATTATACGAAAGTAATAGTTTGGTGTAGTCTTCAGGCGGTTTACTTGCCTTAACCGGCGATCCGGATAATTGAAATTCCATCGTTCTGAAGACAGCCCAGCGGAGACCACCAATGCGCCTTAAAACCCGAATTTTCATCATTATTTTCGCGTCGCTGGTCGGACTGTTGGCTATCGGTTCCCTCGGTCTCTACAGCATGCGTCAAACCATGATGGACGAACGGCACGCGCAGATTACGCAATTGCTGCTCTTTACCGAGGCGCAACTCAAATACTTCCATGCGCTCGAAACCAACGGAACGATGAGTCGCGAAGAGGCGCAGGGGCGAGCCAAGGAGGCGATCGCGGCGCACACGCAGGGCGACAATTTCTTTTTCATCCGCAACCTCGCCGATGCGTCTTTTGTCTACCACGTCATACCCAGCCGCGTCGGTAAGCAAGACCCGGGCGCCGTCGGTCCGGACGGACGCACGGCGCTGCAGACGACCCACGATGAACTGGCCAAGAGCAAGGACAACAAGGCATTCATGATCGCCTACTCACCGCGTGCCAGCGGCGTCGACAAAAAGCCGTATCCGAAGCTGATCGGGGTGGTCAAGTTCGAGCCGTGGGGCTGGTTGCCAGGTATCGGCTTTTTTATTGACGATATCGACGCCCGCTTCTGGAAAGCGTCGAGTGTCTTCCTAATGGTCGCCGGCGCGATGTTCGCGCTGCTCGCCGTTCTGGTTTTCCGGATGCGTACGGCGATTCTGCGACTGCTCGGCGGCGAGCCGCAGGACGCCGCGGATAGCATGAAGAAGATTGCCAATGGCGAACTGGGCATCGAGATCCCGCTGGAAAAGGACGACGAGAGCAGCATGATGGCTTCGCTCAAGCTGATGCAAATGAAGCTGACCAACCTCACCGCGTCGATCCAGGACAACGCGCAGACCTTGTCGGAGCAAGTTCGGAATTTCGATGGCGTATCCAAGGCATACGGCGAAAGCAGATCCGATGAAGACTTGTCATCGTTGAACCGATCGGTCAAGAAGCTGGGGAAAACAGCGGACATTCTCGGCAAGTCGATCTCGCGCTTCAGGCTGTAATATTGGACCCAGCGACCGCTGCGATTGATGACCGATCATTGACGAGTTGAGGTAAAAAGTGGACCTGTCGGCTAACCTGCATATTACCCAAAAGGGCGTCGATGAAGTCAAGCTGCGGGTGCACAAGCTCGGCATGAAAAAGCGCAGCGTGCTCATTCTGCTGGATACGCCGAAAAGCCTGGCGCAGATCCTCGAGAAGTCGGTCTTTCCCAATCATGAAATCCTTGAGGAAGTCGACATTCTGATCGGCGCAGGATTTATCAGCGCCAGCGGCGCCGGCGCGCCGCATTCCGTGGCACCGCGAACGGTCGAGCCGACGACTGGCGGCGTCATCGAGCTGGACGATGAAATCATCCTTTCGGAAGCGAAGTTCCTGCTCACCGACTTCGCGGTAGACAGCTTTGGAGCCCACTCCCAGGCGGTGGTCGACGAGATCCGCGGCTGCCAGAGCATCGCCGACTTCAGGTCGTGCTTGAACGCGATCGCGGCGGCGATCGGAAAGAACCATCCAACGCAACTGCCGACCTTGTACCAGGTGATCGGCCAAATCAACGAGACCGCCTGATCATGGCCCCACGTTCACTGCCGCGATTTATTGAGCGTTCGCCAACGAAGACCGATCTCGCTGCGTAAAAATGGGGTTAGACTTGAGCATCTGACAAGCCCTCGCCGAGCGTATATGTCACCTGCCGCCAACCCAGTCATCCTGATCATCGACGACGCCGCCGAAAACCTGCATGTGCTCTACGAACTGCTGCGGCCGCACTACCGCGTGCTGGCGGCGAACTCGGGCGAAGGCGGTCTGCGGGTCGCCCACAGCGAGCCGACGCCCGACCTCATCCTGCTCGACGTGATGATGCCCGGAATGGACGGTTACGCGGTGCTCGCCAAGCTGCGCGAAGCATCGGCGACGTGCGACATTCCGGTCGTCTTCCTGACCGCGCTGGCCGATGCCGGCGACGAGGAGCGCGGCCTGCAACAGGGCGCTGCCGATTACATCACCAAACCGATCAGCCCGCTCGTCGTGTTGGCGCGGGTACGCACCCAGCTCGAAGCCAAACAGGCGCGCGACGGCCTGCGCAACCAGAACGCATTGCTCGAAGCCGAAGTCGCGCGGCGCATGGCCGAAAACGACCTGACCCAGCGCGTTTCAATCCGCGCGCTGGCGCATCTGGCCGAAACGCGCGATACCGAAACCGGCAACCACATCATGCGCACCCAGGGCTACGTGCAGCGGCTGGCGGTCGGTCTGCGTCAGCATCCGCGCTTCGCCGCGACGCTCACCGAGCGCTATATCGACCTGCTCAGCCGCTCGGCGCCGCTGCACGACATCGGCAAGGTCGGCATCCCCGACTACATCCTGCTCAAGCCGGGCAAGCTCACACCCGACGAGATGGCGATCATGCAAACCCACGCCGCGCTCGGCAGCGACGCCATCGAGCAGGCCGAGGGCGACATCGAAATGCCGCTGGCTTTTCTCGCGACGGCCAAGGAAATCGCGCACTGGCACCACGAAAAATGGGACGGCAGCGGTTATCCCGACCGCCTCGCCGGTGAAGCGATCCCCGTTTCAGCGCGACTGATGGCGATCGCCGACGTCTTCGACGCGCTGATCTCGGTGCGCCCGTACAAGACCGCCATGACCTACTCTGAGGCGCGCGAAATCATCGCCGCCGGGCGCGCGACCCATTTCGACCCCGACGTCGCCGACGCCTTCCTGGCTGGCTTCGACGATTTCGTCGCGATCGCCATGTGCTACCTCGACAGCGGCGCGTCGCCGCTTCCCGCTACACAGCCCGCCGCGCCGTCATGACCCCAGCGGCGAAGCCACCGCCCCAAGTGCCGCGCACGATGCATGGCGCCACGCTGCGCGTCGTTCTCGTTTATGCCGCCTTCGCCTGCCTCTGGATCCTGCTCTCCGACCACCTGGTGACCATGCTCTTCAGCGATCCGCAAACGATTGCGCTGGTCAGTACGGTCAAGGGCTGGCTGTTTGTCGGCGTCACTTCGCTGCTGCTCTACGGACTGATCAAGCGACTCGCCGCGCAGGTCGCAGCGACGTCAACGCGCGAGCTCGCTGCGCAGAACGAAAGAATTCGTACCCAGAAATTGCTCGACGTGATCGCCGACAGTTCGCCCGACGCCATTTTCGCCAAGGACAAAGCGGGACGCTACCTGCTCTTCAACCGCGAAACGGCGCGACTGATCGGCAAGCGCACGAGCGAAGCGATCGGCTTCGACGATACGGCGCTTTTCCCGCCAGAGCAGGCGGCGATGATCCGCGCCAACGACATACAGGTGATCGCCGCGCTGCAGGTCAAAACCTACGAGGAAACGATCGCCACCGTCGACGGCGTGCGTACCTTTCTGGCAATCAAGGGGCCGCTGCGCGACGAGAGCGGCGAGGTCATCGGAATTTTCGGGATTTCTCGCGACATCACCGAGCGCAAGAACACCGAACTGAAAATCCAGCGCCTGGGCCAGTTCTACGCGGCCTTGAGCGGCTGCAGCCAGGCCGTCGTTCGGTGCACCTGCGAAGCAGAGTTGTTCCCCGAAATCTGCCGTTGCGCGGTTCAGTTTGGCGGCCTCAAGATGGCCTGGATCGGTCTGGCCGACCCCGTTTCGCTGAACGTTCTGCCGGTCGCCAGTTTTGGCAGCACGGCGGACTATTTGGACGGCATTGAGGTTTCCTGTGATGCCAACAACGTTCTCGGACGCGGCGCCACTGGGACCGCAATCCGCGAACTTCGCCCGGTGTGGGTCCAGGATTATCTCAACGATCCGATCACCGCGCCCTGGCATGAACAGTGCGTGCGTGCCGGATGGCGCTCATCGGCGGCGCTGCCGCTGACCCGCAACGGTGTCGCGATCGGCGCACTGATGCTCTTTTCGGACGAAATAAACGCCTTCGACCAGGAAATCCGCGAACTGCTGATACGAATGGCGGCCGACGTCAGCTTCGCGCTCGACAATTTTTCGCGCGAAGCTGAGCGTCAGGCGAGCGAAAAGGAATTGCGCAAGCTCTCGCTGGCGCTCGAGCAGAGCCCGGAGAGCATCGTCATCACCAACGTCGATGGCGAAATTGAATACGTCAACGAAGCCTTTGTGCGAACCACCGGCTACCGCCGCGACGAAGTGATCGGCAAAAATCCGAAAATCCTCAAATCGGGGCAGACACCGCCCGAGACCTACCGCAAGCTGTGGGACACGATGGCCCAAGGGACCCCGTGGAAAGGCGAATTTCATAACCGCAAGAAGGACGGCAGCGACTATGTCGAATTGGCCATCGTCACACCGTTGCGCCAGAGCAACGGTTCGATCAGCCACTACGTCGCGGTCAAGGAAGACATCACCGAGAAGAAGCTGATCGGCGAGGAACTCGACCGCCATCGCCACCACCTCGAAGAACTGGTCGACAGCCGCACCGCCGAACTTTCACGCGCACGCCAGCAGGCCGACGCCGCCAACCGCGCCAAGAGCACCTTCCTGGCCAATATGAGCCACGAGATCCGCACGCCGATGAATGCGATCATCGGCCTGACCCACCTGTTGCGGCGCAGCGCCACGACTGCGCAACAGGCCGAGCGGCTCGACAAGATCGACAACGCCGGCCAGCATCTGCTGACCATCATCGACGACATCCTCGACCTGTCGAAGATCGAGGCCGACCTGTTGCAGCTCGAGAATACCGACTTTCACCTCTCGGCGATTCTCGACAACGTCGGCTCGATCATCGGCGAGTCGGCACGCCACCGGGGGCTCACCGTCACCCTCGACGGCGACGATGTGCCGCTGTGGCTGCGCGGCGACCCGACGCGACTGCGCCAGGCCTTGCTCAACTACGCCGGCAACGCCGTCAAGTTTACCGAGCGCGGCGTCATCGCCATCTCGGCCAAGTTGCTCGAAGACCGCTGCGGCGAACTGCTGGTGCGTTTCGAAGTCGTCGACACCGGCATCGGCATCGATGGAGACAAGATCGGCCGACTGTTCCAGTCGTTCGAGCAGGCCGACCCGTCGACCACGCGCAAGTACGGCGGTACAGGACTCGGACTGACGATCACGCGGCGCCTGGCGCAACTGATGGGCGGCGAAGTCGGGGTGACCAGCACACCGGGCATCGGTAGCTCCTTCTGGTTTACTGCGCGACTGCAACGCGGCCACGGCATCCTGCCCGGCGCCACAGCGCCCGAAACCGCCGATGCCGAGAGCCAATTGCGCAAAAATCACAGCGGCGCCCGCATCCTGCTCGTCGAGGACCATCCGGTCAACCGTGAAGTGGCGCTCGAATTGCTGCACGGCGTCGGGCTCACCGTTGATACCGCGTGCGATGGCCGCGAGGCGGTGGCCAAGGCGCGCGCGAGCGACTTCGATCTGATCCTGATGGACATGCAGATGCCCGAAATGGACGGTCTGCAAGCGACTCGCGAAATTCGCGCGCTGCCCGGCTGGCAGACCCGGCCGATCGTCGCGATGACCGCCAACGCCTTCGACGAGGACCGCCTGGCGTGCGAAGAAGCGGGAATGAACGACTTCATTTCCAAGCCGGTCGAACCCGCCACGCTCTACCAAAGCCTGCTGCTCTGGCTGTCGCTGGCACCCGGCGCCAGCAAATCCGCGCCAAGCGCGCTACCACCGGTTGTTGAAACGCCGAAGCCTGCGAACATTGACGCCGCTGCGCAGGCGCAACTCGCCAACATCCCGGGGCTGAACATTGAGCGCGGACTGGCCAGCCTGCGCGGAAATTCTGGCAAGTATCGCGAACTGCTCGGCCGCTTCGTCGACGATCACGCCGAAGACATGACGCGGCTGCAGACCGGCCTGGCGCAGGGTGAACAGGCGGTAGCGCAAAGGCTGGCGCATACGCTGCGCGGCACCGGCGCGACGCTCGGCGCCGACCAGTTGGCGGCGGCGGCGCTGCGCCTGGAGAACGCACTGCGCGCGCAGCAAGTCGGCAATCCCGACGGTCTCGATCTTGACGCGGCGATCGCCGCCGTCGGCGACGAGCTCGCGTCGCTCGCCGCCGCGCTGCCAGCGCTCGCGGTCCCGTTGGCGGGGACGACTACGGCCACCGGCGCCCTGCCGGCGCTGCTCGACGCGCTATTCGACGAACTCGACGAAAAGCTGGCGCACCATGACGCCGACGCCATCGCGCTGTTCACGCAGCACGCCGCAGCGCTGCGCAGCGGACTGGGCACACGCGGCGATCATTTCGCGCGGCAGATCGAGCAGTTTGAATTCGAGAGCGCCCGGCAAACCTTGCGCGACGCCCGCCGCCCGTCGGGCGAATGGACCTAAAAACCTTAGTTCAGACCACTATTGATCCGGCCCGATGAAATATGAAACTGCCGTCATACCGGCGAAGGTGACCGAAGGGAATGCAGAGACCGGTATCCAGTGCCGGCGTGGATTCTCCCCCTGGACCCCAATTCGGGCTTGATTTCGAACGCGGTTGCCTGGGGTACCAAGAAAAGCAGAGAACGTAACAGTTTCGATTTTCACCCATGGGGTGAAACGCTAATTTGATTCAAGATTTTGTTTCTCTTCGTGCTCTCTGTGTTCTTCGTGGTTAACCGCTTTTTCCAGGATGAATCGCCCCTACGCGATGAAGCGTCCGTCGCGCAACGTGAGTATCCGATCGGCGCGCGCCGCGAGACCCGGATCGTGAGTGACGATCACGAAGCTCGTTTGACGCGAGCGATTGAGCGCCAACATCAGCTCGAAGACGCCCTCGGCGGTTTGCCGGTCGAGGTTGCCGGTCGGCTCGTCGGCGAGCACGCAGGCCGGTTCGGTGACCAGCGCACGCGCGATCGCCGCGCGCTGCCGCTCGCCGCCAGAGAGCTCCGACGGCGTGTGGTCGAGCCGGTGCGACAGGCCGACGTCGGCGAGCACCGCCGCCGCGCGCGCTTGCGCTTCGGCCTTGGGCAGGCGCCTGATCAGGAGCGGCATCGCGACGTTCTGCAGCGCGCTAAATTCGGGCAACAGATGGTGGAATTGATAAACGAAACCGAGGTGACGGTTGCGCATCACGCCGCGCTCGGCGTCGCTGATTGCCGAAAGGTCGCGTCCCATCAGCTGGATCGTCCCGGCGCTCGCCGAGTCGAGCCCGCCGAGCAGGTGCAAGAGCGTGCTCTTGCCCGACCCCGACGCGCCGACCACCGAGACGCGCTCGCCGGCCAGCACTTCGAAATCGACGCCGGTCAGCACCGGCACCTCGGCGCCCTCGCCGGTTCCCTGACGGTAAATCTTGGTCAGCCCCTGACACGCCAGCACCACGTCTCGACCATCACTCATAGCGCAGCGCCTCCGCCGGATTGACGCGCGAGGCGCGCCAGCTCGGATAAATCGTCGCCACCAGCGAGA
>Ga0316613_10001205_pt1 | contig 17889 bp, 20 predicted proteins | sample OWC_soil_day10_C_2_FD_207647 | JGI IMG/M metagenome (GOLD analysis project Ga0316613, IMG submission 207647) | Wetland soil microbial communities from Old Woman Creek delta, Ohio, United States - OWC_soil_day10_CT_b | ecosystem: Environmental > Terrestrial > Soil > Wetlands | place: USA: Ohio...
CACGCCGTTCAAGCCTTCGTGCAGAAGGGTGCGCAGCGACCAGCCGGCGCAGTAGCCGGCCAGCATGTCGAGGTCGTGGACGTGGATCGAGCCGTCGCGGTGCGCCTCGCCGAGTTCGGGTGGGTAAACGTGGTTGAGCCAGTAGTTGGCCACCACCTTGCCCGACACGTTGAGGATGAGGCCGCCGAGCGAATAGCCCTGGTTGGCGTTGGCGTTGACCCGCCAGTCCTGGCGCGACAGGTATTCGTTGACCGAGGCTTCGACATCGACCAGCGTCTTGCGGTCCTCGCGCAGCTTCTTGTGGCTTTCGCGGTAGGCGATGTAGCCACGCGCGGTCTGAAAATGATTGGAGGCGATCAGGCTCTGCTCGACCACATCCTGGATGCGCTCGATGTCCGGCGGCGCGTTGCGGAAACTGTGGATCAATACCTTGGCCACCTGGGCGGTAAGCAGATCCGCCTCGGCCTCGCCGAATTCACCGCTGGCCTGCCCGGCCCGCAAAATGGCGGAGCGAATTTTCGTCGAATCGAATGCAGCCCGATGCCCGTCGCGCTTGATGACTTCGCGAGGCAGCGCCTCAATCACAGTATTCATTCCAGTCTCCTCGTTATCAACATTTTGTGCTTTCTGGATGCTGACCATACGACATCTTGTGCCTGTGTCAAGACGAATTTCAGGTTAGGATATCCTGATAAACTTAACAACATGCAATTTCAACCCTTTTAGGAGGTCTGACATGCACACAATTCTGGATTTTCTGGGCAGCGACCACCGCGCCTGCGACGATTTGTTCGCCTCCACCGAAGCGGCCGTGGCGCAAAAGAACTGGGACGGCGCACGCGACCTGTTCGCTCGTTTTCAGGCGGCGATGGCGCGCCACCTGGCGATGGAGGAAGACGTGCTGTTCCCCGCCTTCGAAGCCCGCACCGGCAACAGCATGGGACCGACCCAAGTCATGCGCATGGAGCACGCGCAGATGCGCGGCCTGCTGCAGGAGATGGCCAGCGCCGTTTTGGCAGGCAATCAAAACGGTTTTCTCGGTCTGTCGGAGACGCTCAACATGCTGATGCAGCAGCACAATCTGAAGGAAGAGAACATGCTCTACCCCATGTCCGACCGGGTGCTGGATAGTGAACGCGACGGCCTGATCCGTGCCATGGAAGCGGTTGCCGCCTAGGGATTCCATGTCTACCCGGATTGACGAAGTCCTTGTCGATGCGCGCGGTCTGGAGCCACCGGAACCGATGGAAAAGGTGATGCAGACGCTGGCCCTGCTGCGCCGCGATCAGTCGATCCGGCTGTTGCTGCACCGTGAACCGTTTCCGCTCTATTCCATTCTTGCCGAACGCGGCTATGGTCACGACACGCGGATGGAAGCCGACGGCAGCTATGTCATCCTGATCCGTCCTTTAAACGGTCGCGCCTGACCCCCTCGTGCAATGAGCCAGCAAACCGGTCTCTCCTTCGAACAGGCGCCGCCGTTTTCGCTGCCGCTGCGCTTTTTTCTCACGGCCCCGCTGTTTCTGCTCGCCGCCGCCGTCTTGATCGTGCTGGCCCCCGATGCGCTGGCCAGCCGATGGACGCCGCAGGCGCTCGCCCTCACCCACGCGCTTACCCTGGGTTTCCTCGCCATGGTGATGCTGGGCGCGCTGATGCAGATGCTGCCGGTTGTGGCGGGTTCCCCCCTGCCTGCGCCCCGGCTGGTGGCGTGGCTCGGCCATGTCTCCCTCGTGCTGGGAACCGTGGCCCTGATGACGGGCTTTCTGACTGCCGAACCGGCGGCTTTTGCTGGCGGAATCCTCCTCCTCGGCAGCGGCTTCGCAGTCTTTCTCGCCGCGGCAGCCCTCAGTCTGGCCCGCGCGGTGGCCGCTGTGACCGTGACGGGGATTCGGCTCGCGGCGATCAGTCTGGCCCTCACCGTGCTGCTCGGCCTGGCGCTTGCCCTGCTGCGCACCGGCTGGTGGACCCCGCCTGCGCTCGACGCGATGATTGCGGCACACGTCGCCTTCGGCCTGCTCGGCTGGGTGCTGCTGCTGGTGATCGGTGTCGCCTACCAGGTGGTACCGATGTTCCAGATCACGCCGCCCTATCCGCCGAAGCTGAGCCGCTGGCTGGCGAGCGTTTTGTTTGCGCTGTTGCTGCTCCACGCCGCCGCACCTCTATTGTCTTCCGCAGTGGCCCGCATCGTCGGTGCCGGGATCGCAAGCGGCATCCTGCTGTTTGCGTTCACTACCCTGAGCCTGCAATCGCGCCGGCGCAGAAAACTCCCGGACGTCACCCTTGATTACTGGCGCCTCGCCATGGCCAGCCTGATCGCCGGCGTGGCGGTCTGGCTCGCGGCTCAATTCTGGCCGGCCTGGGCCGACAGCGAGGCCTATGCGCTGCTGCTCGGCGTGCTGTTCATTGGCGGCTTTGCAGTGAGCGTGGTGAGCGGCATGCTCTACAAGATCGTGCCCTTCCTCGCCTGGTTTCATCTGCAGGCACAACTCCAAGCACGCGCCGGCAGCATCCCCACCATGAAGGAAATGATTGCGGAACGCTGGATGCGCTGGCAATTCCGCCTCCACCTCGCCGCCTGCGTGCTGCTCGCCGGCGCCAGCGCGTGGTCACCGTCGATGATGCCAGCGGGCATTGTGCTGGCGCTGTCAGCGCTGCTGCTGTGGTTCAATCTGCTGTGTGCAGCGCGTCGCTTTGTTCGTCATGGCGGGCGTCTGACCCGGATGTCCGGCGGTTCAGCCGATCAAGCGGGATGAAAGTAAGGACGTCCGGAATCTTCCCGATGCCATCGCTATGCCGTATAGGTACAATCTTCTTTTGTCAGGCCCATGGGGTATTGCGTGGGTCGCTGAGCAAGGCCCATCAGAATCGTTTCGTGGCGTCATGCAAGCCAGATCAGGAGTGGACGAGGTCAGCCCAGCCGCTCCGTGTGAACAGGGTTTTCCCGATGGTTTGCCACCCAGGCAGCGGTCAGGATCGCCAACAGAAATCGTAAGGAAAAGAATGAAACGCGTGGATGATTTCCGCCTGCACTTCGGCAAACAGGAACTGGTGCCGATCGTGATTGGCGGCATGGGGGTGGACATCTCGACCGCCGAACTCGCGCTCGAAGTGGCGCGCCTCGGCGGCATCGGCCATATCTCCGACGCCATGGTGCAGACCGTTTCGGATACCCGCTTCGATACCAATTTCGTCAGCCAGAAGCTGAAAAAGTACAAGGCCAATGTCGCCAGCAGCGACAAGTCGGACGTGAAGTTCTGCCTGCCGACGCTGGAAGAGGCCACGCGCAATCATGTGGGTCGGACCATGGAAGCCAAGCGGGGCCCCGGTCTGATCTTCATCAACTGCATGGAGAAGCTGACCATGAATGCGCCGCGCGATACGCTGCGCATGCGGCTGACCGCCGCGCTCGACGCCGGCATCGACGGCATCACGCTCTCCGCCGGCCTGCACCTCGGCTCGTTCGCGCTGATCGAGGACCACCCGCGCTTCCGTGACGCCAAGCTCGGCATCATCGTTTCCTCGCCGCGCGCGCTGGCCATGTTCCTGCGCAAGAACGCCCGGCTCAATCGCCTGCCGGACTACATCGTGGTCGAAGGACCGCTCGCCGGCGGCCACCTCGGCTTCGGCATGGACTGGGCCCAGTACGACCTCGCCACCATCATGGCCGAGGTGCTGGCCTACCTGAAGGCCGAGCATCTCGACATTCCGGTGATTGCTGCCGGCGGTATCTTCACCGGCAGCGACGCCGCGTCCTTCCTCGAGCAGGGCGCGGCCGCCGTGCAGGTGGCGACGCGCTTCACCGTCACCCGCGAGTGTGGCCTGCCCGACAAGGTCAAGCAGGAATACTTCAAGGCCAGCGAGGAAGACATCGAGGTCAACACCCTGTCGCCGACCGGCTACCCGATGCGCATGCTCAAGGGCAGCCCGGGCATTGGCGCAGGCATCCGCCCCAACTGCGAGGCCTACGGCTACCTGCTCGATGCCAACGGCAACTGCGCCTATATCGATGCCTACAACCGCGAAGTGGCGCTGCACCCGGGCGCGAAGAAGATCTCGGTGAAGGACAAGACCTGTTTGTGCACCCACATGCGGAACTTCGACATCTGGACCTGCGGCCAGACCACCTGGCGCCTGAAGGACACCACCCGCCGCCTGGCGGATGGCAGCTACCAGGTGCTCAGCGCGGAACAGGTCTTCCACGATTACCAGTTCAGCGTCGACCAGAAAATCGCGCTGCCGGACTGAGCGGCGCCGAGCCTAGCGGGAAATACGCTTGCGGTCCGCCCGCCGCGGCGTAACGGCGCTGGCTTGCCGCCGCATGAATTGCGGACCTGTGGCAGGGGCTATCGGATGGGAAATCGCTTGATACTGGCATGCCTGAATCTGCATTTCCGGCTGCGTGGGCCGCTGCCTCGAAACGTCTTCGAATCTTCACGACGATGAATCAGCAAAGGAATGCCGGCTGCCTGTGTTTTTCCGAATCGGCCGTGTTGGGCTGAAAAGATCGGCTATCCTGAAAAAGGAGGGGTTGCTTTTTTATCTAAATCCGGAGGTTCATGATGAAACATACATTACTCAGCAAACTGTTTGGTTGCTTGGCCGCTTCCGCCCTCCTACTCGGAACCGCGCAGGCGGCGAGCAGCGATAAAGCTGACGCGGAAAAAACGGTGTCGGGCGCCGTCAAGGTGCTCAACAACTTTTCCGCTGATCCCAACTTGACTTGGTATCGGGACAACATCGGCAACGCCAAGGCGGTGATGATCATCCCGTCGCTGGTGAAGGCCGGTTTCATTTTCGGCGGCTCCGGCGGCACCGGGGTGGTGTTGGTTCGCGACGAGAAAGCCAACATGTGGCGTGGACCGTCCTTTGCCACTGCGGGATCGGTGAGTTGGGGGCTGCAGGCAGGCGGGTCGGCGGCCGAAGTGGTGATGATGGCCATGACCGACAAGGGCAAGGACGCACTGCTCAGCAACAAATTCCAGGCAGGTGCGGATGCCAGCGTGGCGGCAGGTCCGGTCGGTGCGGGCGCGCAGGCTGCGACCACCGATATCCTTCAGTTCTCGCGCAGCAAGGGGGCGTTTGGTGGCTTGAGTCTGGAAGGTTCGGTCATCGCGGTACGCGACAGCCTGAACAACGCGTATTACGGCAAGGCGGTTTCACCTGTCGACATTCTGGTTCACGGGAATGTGAGAAATCCGCAGGCTGACGCGCTTATCCAGGCGTTGACCGCCAAGGCCGGCAAGTAAGAGAAGCAGCTTAAAGCCCCGGTCGCTTTTCCGCCCATTCGGGTGAGGAAAGTCTACCGATAACAACAGGGCGGTCATTGGCAAAGGGTTCGACCCGGGGGCATTGACCGCCCTGCTCAATACACGGCGTGCAGCAGGCACAGTGCCAGAGCGAACCTTCGGAGGCGTCCCGCCGAGTTCCCCGCCAGGCGTCGATAGCAAATCAATCCAGATAACACGACGTTCAACGCCGCCAGATTCAGCGGGCTTCGTGTTCGGCTCGCCCGGAATGGGCAGCGCCCCTTTCTCTCAAATGATCTTCCCCGCCAGACTCGACGATTTCGCCCTATGCCGCCATCAGACGCTGGGCTGCACTCGCCAACGGAGTAGGCAGCTGATGCAGCACCGCTTCGGGATCAAGGGCGTCGAGCAGGTTCTTGACGATGAGACCGAGTTCGGTGTCCCCTTCGCTCACCAGGCGACGGCTGAAGAACAGCGTATCAGGGTCCTCGCGACGGCTGAGCAGCAGCAGGAAATCACGGGCCGTGGCGGTGATGGTGAGATCCGGCACGCCGCTGTCCGGCGCGAATCCGCGCTGGGTGACAGTGAAGCGCAGGCCGAGTCCGATGTCCTTGACGCGGATCGCGTAACGCCGGCCGCGCAGCGGCTGCCAGTCGAGCGTTTTCATCGCCGGCCACAGCAGACGGTTGGCCACTACCGAAAACGCCAGGCTGGGCGGTGTGGCCGGGAGCCGGGCGACCACGTTGGCCAGCTGAGGGGGAAAGGCAAAGTTCATGGTGACGGCTCCATTCCTGAATGTGGGCGATTCCCTTGCCGAACAGCGTCCGCCCAGTTGTTGGGGGTTTCGTACAGCCTCACCTGCTGCAGCCTGAGCTGGTTGCCGTAGGTGTCGCGATAGGCGGCGTCGAGAATACGGAAGGCCTCGGCCGCAAGATTTTCGGCCGTCGGCACCACCGGCAGCACCACGGTGTTGTGTTCGGGCAGCGACGCCAGAAATTCCACCACTGAACGGTCGCCCTGGTACACCAGAAAGGCATGATCCCAGTGGCTGACCAGCACCGCATTGGCGATGCTTTTCACCTCGGAAAAATCCATCACCATGCCCTGCTCTGCTGCGCCTTCAGTGCCGATGATCTCGCCGGATAGGGTGATCTCGATCGCGTAGCGATGGCCATGCAGATGGCGGCACTGGCTGGTGTGGTTGGGAATGCGATGGCCGGCATCGAATTCGAGTCTGCGGGTGATCAACATATCCAATCCAACAGGTCAGGCGTGGTTTTGCACGCTGTGTTCGAGCCCTGCGCGGCCGTGCCAGTACCCGTCGACCGCCGGGCCGGGCATGACGCGCGCCAGCGCAGCGGCGGCGGTCGGCTCGCCCGCCAGCGCCGCCTGAAACGCCTCGAACACGCGTCCCATGTGGCGCGACTGCGGTGACAGGCGAAGGCTGGTGATGCCGAGTTCGCGCAGCGCCGGAAGCTCGCCGATCAGGTTAAAGACGCCGGCCGACTGCGTCTGGATGCCGTTGAGCGTAAGGAAGGGCTCACCCTCGCGGGTCGCCAGCGCCATCCCGTCGGGATGGTCGAGGCAGCGGAACTGGCAGTCGTCCTTGGGCAGGTTGTAGTGACGTGCGGTGAAGCAGCGCGCCGAATACGCCAGCGGCAGTTTGCCGTAGGCGAAGACCTCGGTTTCGATGCCCGACGGCGCATGTTCGAGCAGCGACGCGAGCGTGGCGCGCGACATTTCCACCGGCGGCAGCCAGCGCTGCGCGCCTAACCCGGCCAGCACGTCTAGCGTTTCATGGTTGTAGACATTGAGCGTGGGTCCGGCGACGAAGGACACGCCAGCCTTGGACAGCAGTCGCACCGCGCCCCACTCGTTGGCCTCGACCAGGAAGCGGCCATCGGAAACGCTGCGGCGCAAGGTCTTGAGGTCGGATTCCGACTCGATCAGCGTCTGGGTCGAGAGCACCACTTCCTTGCCGGCGGCAGCCAGTTGCTGCGCCAGTTGCAGCCAGTCGGGCAGGCGCAGCAGGTGGCGGCGTGAGCACACGCTCTCGCCCAGATACACGCGCGCCACCGGCCAGCGGGCCGCCTCGCCGTAGAAGGCGAGCACATCGTCGCGCGACCAGTAATACAGGAGGGGGCCGAGACTCAGGTTCATGCTTGCCTCATTTCCAGGGACGATGGTAGGCGCCGAGCGTGTGGCTCTGGCCTTCCGACAGCTTGTTGAGCTCGGCCTGCCAGTCGGGCGCGGGCTTGAAGGCGTCGGCGTTTTTCTTCACCGCGTCGATGGCGGCGCGCCATACTTTCGTCACCTGCGTCACGTAGGCCGGGCTGCGCTGGCGGCCTTCGATCTTGATGGCGGCGATGCCGATCTTCAGCATCTCGGGCAAGAGGTCGAGGGTGTTGAGGCTGGTGGGCTCCTCGATGGCGTAATAGGTTTCGCCGCCGACCTCGAAGCGGCCCTTGCACAGCGTCGGGTAGCCGGCCTTCTCCTCCTTGCCGTAGCGGTCGAGCAGCACGCCGTTCAGGCGCGACTCCAGCCCGCTCGGGGTGTCCTTCCACTGCACCGCTTTTGGCGGCGAGCACACGCCGGCCGAGTTGGGCGATTCGCCGGTGCAATACGACGAGAGCAGGCAGCGCCCCTCGACCATGACGCACAGGCCGCCGAAGCCGAACAGCTCGATCTCGACATCGGTGTTCTGCACCACGTTCTCCACCTGCGGCAGCGACAGCACGCGCGGCAGCACGGCGCGCTGGATGCCAAAATGCTCGCGGTAGAAATTCACCGCCTCGTAGCTGGTGGCCGAGCCCTGCACCGACAGGTGCAGCCTGAGCTGTGGATGCTGTTTCACCGCGTAGCGCATCAGCCCGGCGTCGGCGAGGATCACCGCGTCCATGCCGAGCTTCGCCGCGCGGTCGACCGCGCCGGTCCAGCGGCTCCAGCTGTCGGGCTGCGGATAGGTGTTGAGCGCGAGCAACACCTTGCGGCCGCGGTCGTGCGCGTAACGCAGCCCCTCGGCGGCCTGCGCCTCATCGAAGTTGAGTCCGGGGAAGGCGCGCGCGTTGGTGTTGTCACGGAATCCCATGTAGACGGCGTCGGCGCCGTGGTCGATGGCGGCCTTCAAGGACACCAGGCTGCCCGCCGGGCAAATCAGATCAAGCGGCATGGCTTTCCTCCTTCCAGGCTTGGCCCGCGCGCAGCCCCTGGCGGCTGCCACGCCGCGCCAGCGCATCGGCGATGCCGTTCAGCACGTCCCACTTCTTGGCGCACCACGCGGGCGCCAGCAGGATGTCAGGCGAGGCGGTCCCGGTAACGCGGTGGTAGACCACCGACCACGGCGTGCGCTCGATCAGGTCGGCCGCAATGCGGATGTATTCCGCTTCTGTCAGCGGGGTGTACTCGCCGCGCTTCCATTCGATGGCCAGTTTGGTGTGCTTCACCACGTGCAGCGGATGCAATTTCAAGCCATCCACGCCCACCTCGAGCACGCGGTCGAGGCTGGCATGGCAGTGCGACTCGTCTTCGCCGGGCAGACCGACGATGAGATGGCAACACAGCGGGATGCCGCGCGCCCGCGCTGCCCGGGCCGCCGCTTCGTACTCGGCGAAGCCGTGGCCGCGGTTGACGCGTGCCAGGGTGGCGTCGAACGCCGACTGCAGGCCGAGTTCCAGCCATACCTCGTGGCCGCGCTCACGGTACTCCGCCAGCAGGTCGAGCACCGGCGGCGGCACGCAGTCGGGCCGGGTGCCGATCGACAGCCCGATCACGTCGGGCGCGGCCAGCGCGGCGTCGTAGAGCGCGCGCAGTTCGTCCACGTGCGCGTAGGTGTTGGTGTAGGCCTGGAAGTAGGCGATGAAGCGCTTCGCGCCGGTGCCCCGCGCAATGCAGCGGCGGGCGCGATCGAACTGCACGGGCAGCGCGACCTGATCGCGCGTGCCCGGCGCGAAGGATGTGTTGTTGCAGAAGGTGCAGCCGCCGATGCCTTTCGAGCCATCGCGGTTGGGGCAGGTGAAGCCGGCGTCGAGCGCGATCTTGTGCACCCGCTCGCCATGCCGCTCCAGCATGGCGCGGCCGAAGGTGTGGATGCGGTCGGTGAGGCTGCTCATACCGCCAAAGCCACCCTGCCTGCCGGTGGGCGCCTACTCCCTCGGCCACCCCATGCATGGTGGGCATGCATGGGGTGGCCAAGATGGGTAAAGGGTCTGGGTGTCGTCATGCCGGTCTGAATCCCTGCAAAAGCAGCCGCTATAGTAACTTAAAGACCCGCTTATCTTGAGACGGTCGCCAATCCGGGGCTGTTTGCGCTCCGCCGGGGTTCACCCGCCCCCCCTAAACGCCTACAATGCCGGGTCTTACTGGCTGGGCCTTACCCGCATGTTCACCGGCATCATTCAATCCATCGGCCGCATCCACGAATACGAAGCCCGCGGTGCAGACGCGCGCATGATCATCAGCGGCGGCGGACTGGATTTTTCCGACGTGGCCATCGGCGACAGCATCGCGGTCAACGGCGTGTGCCTGACCGCGGTGGCGCTGGCGCCCGACCGCTTCACCGTCGATGTCTCCGCCGAAACCCTGCGCTGCACCGAAGGCTTCGCCCCGGGCGCCGAAGTCAATCTGGAAAAGGCGCTGCGCCTGGCCGACCGCCTCGGCGGTCATCTGGTATCGGGCCACGTCGACGGCGTCGGTACGGTGCACCGCTTCGTGCCGGTCGGCGAATCTCACCTGCTGGAAATCGACGCGCCGGGCGAACTCGCCCGCTACATCATCCGCAAGGGTTCAATCACGGTGAACGGCGTGTCGCTGACGGTGAACGCAGTCGAGGGCGCGCGTTTCACGCTGAACCTCATCCCGCACACGCTGGAAATGACGACGCTCAAGCACCTGCAGGCGGGCAGCCGCGTCAACCTGGAAGTCGACATGATCGCGCGCTACGTCGAGCGCATGGCGCAATTTATGAATTCAACGGACAAAGACTGATGAGCCTCGCCTCCACCCTGGAAATTATCGAAGAACTCAAGGCCGGCCGCATGGTCGTGCTGGTCGACGAGGAAGATCGCGAAAACGAGGGCGACCTGGTGATGGCCGCCGAGCACGTCACCCCCGACGCGATCAACTTCATGGCCAAGTACGGGCGCGGCCTGATCTGCCTGACGCTCACCGACGACCGCTGCCGCCAGCTCGGGCTGAAGCAGATGGTCTCCGACAACCAGACCCCGCACGGCACCGCGTTCACCGTGTCGATCGAGGCGGCCGAGGGGGTGACCACCGGGATTTCCGCGGCTGATCGCGCGGTGACCATACAGGCTGCGGTGAAACGCGGCGCCAAGCCCACCGACATCATCCAGCCCGGCCACATCTTCCCGCTGCGCGCGCAACCCGGCGGGGTGCTGGTGCGCGCCGGACACACCGAAGCCGGCTGCGATCTCGCCGGCCTCGCCGGCCTCGAACCGGCTTCCGTCATCTGCGAAATCCTCAAGGACGACGGCACCATGGCGCGCCTGCCGGACCTGGTTCCGTTTGCGCAGGAACATGGCTTGAAGATCGGCGCCATCGCCGATCTGATCCACTACCGCAACCAGACCGAAAGCCTGGTCGAGCGCGCCGCCGACCGCCTGATCCAGACGGTCTATGGCGCCTTCCGCCTGATCGCCTACCGCGACACCAGCGCCCGCGAAACCCACCTCGCGCTGGTCAAGGGCGAAATCCACGCCGACCGCGAAACCCTGGTGCGCGTGCACGAGCCGCTCTCGGTAATGGATTTTCTGGACGTCACTGGCGGCGGCCATTCGTGGCCGATCATGGGTGCGATGGAGCGCATCGCCGAATCGCAGTCCGGGGTGATCGTGCTGCTGCATCGGCCGGAAACCGCCGAGGCGCTGCTCCGTCGGATCAATCCGGCACCGGTCGACAGCCGCAAGTACGACCTGCGCGACTACGGCATCGGCGCGCAGATCCTGCGCGACCTCGGCGTCGGCAAGATGAAGCTCCTGGCCAGCCCGCGCAAGATGCCGGCGATGGATGGATTCGGGCTCGAAGTAACCGGCTATTCTGAAAAGGCATAAGCTCGAATCAATCTGTTCGAGCCGATTATTGAAAGGGCATTGCATGGGAACCAGCAGCAGCATCTACGAACTCGATCCGATCTATCACGGCAAGGGGCTCCGGATCGGCATCGTCATGAGCCGTTTCAACAAGGACATCTGCGAGGGCCTGCTGTCGTCCTGCGAAACCGAACTGGACCGCCTCGGCGTCGCCCGCAGCGATGTGATGCTGGTCGACGTGCCCGGCGCGCTGGAGCATCCGCTGGTTCTGCAAAAAATGGGGCAGTCCGGCCAGTTTGACGCGCTGATCGCCCTCGGCGCGGTGGTACGCGGTGAAACCTACCACTTTGAAGTCGTATCGAACGAGTCCTCGCGCGGCATTCTCGACGTCCAACTGGAAACCGGCGTGCCGATCGCCAATGCCATCCTCACCGTCGAGACCGAGGAGCAGGGACATGAGCGCATGGCCGAGAAAGGCCGCGATGCAGCACGGGTTGCGGTGGAAATGGCCAACCTGCTGAAGCGCCTCTGAAATGGCCGGTTCCCGCAAGAACGCGCGCGAATTCACCCTGCAGGGCCTGTACGCCTGGCTGGTGGGCGGCGCCGACGTCACGCTGATTGCCGCCAACCTCAAGGAAGACGAGCAGTTCAAGCGTGCCGACGAGGACTACTTTCGCACCCTGCTTTACGGCGTGCTGAAAGAGGAGGACATGCTGAGCTCGCGGATCACCCCCCTGCTCGACCGCCCGCTCGCCGAGCTCTCACCCATTGAGCGCGGCATCCTGCTCATCGGCGCCTATGAGCTGCTGCACTGCCCTGACGTGCCGATGCGCGTCGCGATCAACGAAGGCGTCGAGCTCGCCAAAAAATTCGGCGGCACCGACGGCCACAAATACATCAACGGTGTGCTCGACAAGCTGGCGCAGGACGTCCGCGCGGTGGAAATCGAGCTCGCGAAGAAGAAGCACAGGGGCGACGCGCAGTAAGCGGCGAGCGGTTGCCACGCCCTGCTGTCGCGCCGTCCCCCTCGCCCCCCGCATGGAATTCGACCTCATCGCCAGGCACTTCACCCGCGCCACCCCCGGCGCGGTGCTGGGCGTGGGCGATGACTGCGCGCTGCTGGCACCGACGCCGGGCATGCAGTTGGCAGTGTCGTCCGACATGCTGCTCGAGGGTCGCCACTTTTCTCCGCAGGACAGCCCCGCGGGGATCGGCCACAAATCGCTCGCGGTGAACCTCTCCGACCTCGCCGCAATGGGCGCGACGCCCCGCTGGGCGACCCTTGCGATCGCGCTGCCTGAAGCGAACGATGCATGGCTGACCGCTTTTGCGCGCGGCTTCTATCGCATGGCCGAGCAGCACGGCATCGAACTCGTCGGCGGCGACACCACGCGCGGCGCGCTGACGCTGAGCATCACGGTGATCGGTGAAGTGCCGCCGGGGCACGCGCTTCGCCGCGACGGCGCGCGGCCCGATGACGATGTGTGGGTGTCCGGCGTTCTCGGCTCGGCGGCCATGGCGCTCGCCTACCGGCAAGGCCGCCTGTTCATGGAACAGATCGACGCCGCCAAGGTGCTGCCCGCGCTTTATCTGCCGACGCCGCGTGTGGAACTCGGCATCGCGCTGCGCGGCATCGCGACCAGCGCGATCGACATTTCGGACGGTCTGCTGGGCGATCTCGGGCACATCCTGGAACGCTCGCTGGTTGGCGCCACCCTCGAATTCGCCGCGCTGCCGACGCTGCCAGTGGTGCAAACCTACCTCGAGCACGCCGTTGCGCGCGACTGCGTGCTGGCGGGCGGCGACGATTACGAGCTCTGCTTCACCGCACCCGCTGGCAAGCGCGATGCGGTTGAAGCCGCCGCGCAATCAGCCGGCGTGGCGGTCACGCGGATCGGCCGCATCACCGCCGGTCCCGGGCTCACCGTCATCGGCCCCGACGGCCGGCCGCTATCTTTCGAACACACCGGCTATGACCACTTCGCGGCCTGATTTCAAGTTCCTTTCTGCCCACCCGGCCCACCTCATCGCCTTCGGTTTCGGCAGCGGGCTCGCGCCCAAGGCGCCCGGCACGTTCGGAACGCTGCTGGGATGGCCGCTATTCTGGCTGGTCGCGGCGGCCGCGCCCGACCTGCCGAACCGGATCGTGCTCATCATCGCCGCGTTCCTGCTCGGCGTGTGGGCATGCGGCCGCAGCGGACGCGCGCTTGGCGTCGCCGACCACGGCGGCATGGTGTGGGATGAAATCGTCGCCTTCGCGCTGGTGCTGCTGTTCACCCCGGCGGGCTGGCTATGGGCGGCTGCGGCCTTTGCACTGTTCCGCCTGTTCGATATCCTGAAACCCTGGCCGATCCGGCTTGCCGATGCGCGCCTGAAAAACGGCTTCGGCGTGATGTTCGACGATCTTCTGGCGGCGCTCTACGCAATCGCCGTTATCAAGGGACTGCAATGGCTCGTGTAAGCGATGAAGAACTGCATCAGCTCGCCAGCGAACTCGGCGAGAAACTGCGTGCACGCGGCTGGATGCTGGCCACCGCAGAGTCGTGCACCGGCGGCTGGGTCGGGCAATTGGTCACCGCGCAACCCGGCTGCTCAGGCTGGTACGAGCGTGGCTTCATCACCTATGCCAACGCTGCCAAGATCGAGATGCTCGGCGTGCCGGCCGAGACGATCGAGACCCATGGCGCGGTTTCCGAGGAAACCGCCAGCGCCATGGCTGCCGGCGCATTGAAGCACAGCCACGCGCAGGCCGCGCTCGCCATTTCCGGAATCGCCGGCCCTGGCGGCGGCACGCCGCAAAAGCCGGTCGGTCTGGTCTGCTACGGCTGGGCGCTGGAAGACGGCACGCTGATGTCCTCCACCTGCCGCCTCGATGGCGACCGCGAGGAAATCCGCTCGCGGGCGGTGGCTGCGGCCTTGCGCGGATTGATTGAGCTGTTGTAGGGGGGCCGCCCCCGGCCCGATCCACCGATTGTCGGGCCGGGGGCGGCCCTCCTACCTAAACGCCCACGCCGCGAACGGCTCGATCTCGTCGCGATTCAGCAACATCAGCTGATAGGCGTGCGGATTCAGCGAATGATCCGGCGTGGTGTCGACGCTCAAGCGCTGCAACACATAGCCGAGCAGGGCACGCCTGACGTTGAACTCGATGACGTCGCCGCTCGCAGCGTAATCCAGCAGCAGGCTTTCGCGCTTGGCCGCATCGAGTCCGCTGTGCGGGGCAAGTCGGAGGCCCACCCACTCCACCCAGTCGTCGTCGTACTGCTCGCCGGATTCTGCGGGCGCGTCCAGACATTCTGCCGCGACAAGGCGCGACAGCACGAAATCGCGGAAGTCGCAGGTCTCCTCGCTGTAGGCGCGAACATGCCAGCGAATGCCGGGATTGACCAGGGTATGCGGTTCGAGGATGCGCTGCGCCTGGCTGTCGCGGTCCGAAAGCGAGCGATAGCTCACACGCAGCTTGCGGCGGCCATGGATGGCGCGGGTGACCTGCGCCAGCGTGTGAGCGCTCGGCAACCGGGCCGGCAACGGCAGCGAAGCCGCCGGCAGACCATAGATCAGGGCGTTCCCATAGGGCCCGTTCGCCACCGCCAGATTGGCGGCGATGATCGGCAGCACGGCGGCGGGCGCGAGATCGGCATACACGGCGGCGAATCCTTCGGCCGGCACGAAACCGAACACGCCGTGGTTGTAGACGAGGTTGCCGGGCGCCAGATCGCTGTACAGCTTGAGGTCCTTGGTGGCGGCCGGGTCGGAAAGGCCGAAGGCGCGGGCGACGTCACTCCGGGTCACCACGCCGCTGTACCACGCCATGATCTCGATGTATTGCAGTCGCTGGCGGGTCGCCCACTTCACGTCCAGGCGCATTTTTTCTCTTGTCGTCATGTCGCTCGCTCCGCGCGGGCTGTTGTTGCGGAAAATTATAGGGCGGCAAGCGCCAAATACAAACAACTACGTAATATTAAATATGTAGGTGATATTTTATATTGACACTAACCAATATATCTCCTAAATTGAACGCCATGGAGGAAGCAATCCTTCCCCGCAAACCCGTCACCCAACCGACCCAGGAGAGAACACCATGGCATCCCCCGCATTGGCAGAAGACAAATCGAAGGCACTCGCCGCCGCACTCAGCCAGATCGACAAGCAGTTCGGCAAGGGCTCGGTCATGCGCCTGGGCGACCACGATGTGTCGCGCGACATCCAGGCCGTCTCCACCGGCTCGCTGGGTCTCGACATCGCGCTGGGCGTCGGCGGCCTGCCGCGTGGCCGCGTGGTTGAAATCTACGGTCCGGAATCGTCCGGCAAGACCACGCTGACCCTGCAGGTCATCGCTGAAATGCAGAAAATGGGCGGCACCGCCGCCTTCATCGATGCCGAGCACGCGCTTGACCCCTCCTATGCCGGCAAGCTCGGTGTCGACGTCGACAACCTGCTGGTCTCGCAGCCCGACACCGGCGAGCAGGCGCTGGAAATCGCCGACATGCTGGTGCGCTCCGGCTCGGTCGACGTGGTGGTGATCGACTCCGTCGCCGCACTCACCCCCAAGGCCGAAATCGAAGGCGAAATGGGCGACTCGCACATGGGCCTGCAGGCCCGCCTGATGAGCCAGGCATTGCGCAAGCTCACCGCCAACATCAAGCGCACCAACACGCTGGTCATCTTCATCAACCAGATCCGCATGAAGATCGGCGTCATGTTCGGCAACCCCGAAACCACCACCGGCGGCAATGCGCTCAAGTTCTACGCCAGCGTGCGCCTCGACATCCGCCGCACCGGCTCGATCAAGAAGGGCGACGAGATCATCGGCAACGAAACCAAGGTGAAGGTCGTCAAGAACAAGGTGTCGCCACCGTTCAAGGAAGCCTTCTTCGACATCCTCTACGGCCAGGGCATCTCGCGCGAAGGCGAAATCGTCGAACTCGGCGTCGCCCACAAGCTGGTCGACAAGTCCGGCGCCTGGTACGCCTACAACGGCGAGAAGATCGGCCAGGGCAAGGACAACGCCCGCGAATACCTGAAGGAGCACCCGGAAATCGCCCACGAAATCGAGGCGAAGATCCGCGCCGCCGTCGGCGTCAACAACCCCACCGCGATGGCCGAGGTTGAGGATGAAGTCGACGCCTGAACCCGGCGAGCTGCGCGAGCGGGCGCTGCGCCTGCTGGCGCGGCGCGAGCACAGCCGCGCCGAACTCGCGCGCAAGCTGGAGCAGGCAGGGTTTGTCGCGAGCGACATCGATCCGCTGCTCGACAAATTTGCGGAAAAGAATTGGTTGTCGGACCACCGCTTCGCCGAAAGCTACGTCGCCGACCACCGGGCCCGCAGCGGCAGCATCAAGCTCGCTTACGAACTGCGGCAGCGCGGGGTGCCGGATTCCATCATCGAGGCCGTCATCAGCGACAACCGCGACAGCGAACTGTCACGGGCACGGGAAATATGGCGCAAAAAATTCGATGCGGCTCCGGAAAACGCTGCCGAAACCGCCCGCCAGATCCGATTCATGCAAAGCCGCGGGTTCACATCCGAGGTCATCCGCCAGACGTTGAGCAATCTCGACTGAGGCCTTCCAAGCCAGCCGTTCAAGCGCCGCCCCCATCCAGCATCCGAACGCGGTCCGCCCTCATGGAATCCAGCCTAACGCCCAGTAGCGAGGCGGGACCAGCACATGACCGGCGTCGACATAGGCCTGGGTGATTTGCGCACGGTTCAGCACCTCCGGAAAGGCGCCATGCAGCAGAGCAGCGAGCGCCAGCACGGACAAGCCAGGGATCGCCACGCGAATCAGCCGCGAATCAGCCGCCACGGGCACAGCAGCCGTGCCGCGCCAGACCACCCCGAGCGCCCACCCGGCAACCAGAGCCAGCAGGGTTTGCGTAAACGGAATCACGATCACACCATCCACCAGCGATTGGGCGGCCGCCGCCAGCAAACTGCCTGTCAGGCAAATCGACAGGACGTCTGGCGCGGCTCGATTGCGTCGCAGCCTCGCCAGCAGGCTCAGTATGCCGGCTGTCGCAGGCAGGAAGAGCGCCAGCGCGGCAGGCACGCCCCACTCCGCCGCCAGTTGCAGGACCGCACTGTGTGGATGCGCGGCGAATGGATTGCGGATCGACGCCAGATGCATCGGCCCGATGCCCAGCCACGGGTGCGCCTGAATCTGCGCCCAGGCGATCGCCCATAGCGTGTCGCGTCCATTCAGGGCGGAAAGATCGACTAGACGATTTTCGATGCTCGCGGCATGCCCCACCAGCTGCGGCAGCCAAACGAACAAGACCCCAAACAACAGCCCGCCCAGCGCAAAGGCACCCAACTGCAGCGTCAACCACGGCCTGACCGCCCGCCCTGCCCACGCCGCCAGCACCACCGACGCCAGCAGTAGCGCCACCCATGTGCCGCGCGTCGCGGAAACGATCACCAGCATCCACCACACCGCCAGGAGCCCGAACAAAGCGACCCGGGCGAGCCTGGACAATCCGCCGCGCAGCAAGGGGTACGCCAGCAACGGAACAATCATGCTCGCCACCTGGCCAAAAAACCGCCGGTTCGAGAACGTGCCTTCGAACAGCATCAGCGTGTCCAGCCGTCCCATGGC
>Ga0316613_10001206_pt1 | contig 17888 bp, 14 predicted proteins | sample OWC_soil_day10_C_2_FD_207647 | JGI IMG/M metagenome (GOLD analysis project Ga0316613, IMG submission 207647) | Wetland soil microbial communities from Old Woman Creek delta, Ohio, United States - OWC_soil_day10_CT_b | ecosystem: Environmental > Terrestrial > Soil > Wetlands | place: USA: Ohio...
AAAACACCACGCTTGATCATATCACAAAGCACTAAATGTAATTAATTTAGGATGAAATTGCAATATTTATGAAATAATCCGTATGAAAAATGTCAATTGTATAAAAAAAGTTTGACTGTTAATATTTATCGTGATATGATCAGAATAGGTGAAAAGCATAGAATTACATAGTAAATAAAGTGATGAATACTGATAATGAACAGATGTAACCGATGTAGTTGTGATCATATTAGACGCTGAGGAAATAAGCTCCGTTTTTGGGGGGAGAACGCTGTTATACAGTTGTTAAAAGATTTCACAAAGGTGAAAAAATTAAGAAATGATGAATATTCATTAATAAATTAAGGAGAGGAGAAACATTATGATTGATAACAAAATTAGTATCAAAGGAGACCCAGTAGCAGACATTTATAGAGGTGCAATCGGACATCGCGCAACCTGGACCGGTTTAACGTACACTAAGGCCAGGGAAGCAGGAACGGCAGAAGAAACAGAAAAATTCATCCGTGAAGCAATTTCGGAAACTGGTAAGATCCAGGGGGCTGCGCTCAAATCTCAATGTAAGGATCCCCAAAACGTTACAAGCTTTGCAGAGACTTTTCTAACTCCAAATGTCGTAAAGACTTTTGAAATTGAATTCAAGGCCAAAACTGAAGACAGAGTGGATCTGGAATTCCATCACTGCCCACTTCTGAAAGCATGGCAGGATTTGGGTTTTGATGATGCGACTTGCGAGAATTTATGCGACATAGCTATGGATGGTGACAGAGGCATTGCCAAGGCCATGGGATTTGAATTCCATTTAGGAGATACCATTGCTAACGGTCACAGTACCTGTCAGATATCCTTTTTTAAAAAAGATAAATAATTAAGTATTCATCAATAAATATATCAAAATTAAGGAAAAGGAGAAAAAGTATGATTGATAACAAAATTAGCATCAAAGGTGACCCAGTAGCAGACATTTATAGAGGTGGGATCGGACATCGTGCAACCTGGACCGGTTTAACGTACACTAAGGCTAGGGAAGCAGGGAAGGCTGAAGAAACAGAAAAATTCATCCGTGAAGCAATTTCGGAAACTGGTAAGATCCAGGGGGCTGCACTCAAATCCCAATGCAAGGATCCCCAAAGCGTTACAAGCTTTACAGAGACTTTCCTAACTCCGAATGTTGTAAAGACTTTTGAAATTGAATTCAAGGCCCAAAATGAGGACAGAGTGGATCTAGAATTCCATCACTGTCCACTACTGAAAGCATGGCAGGATTTGGGCCTTGATGATGCGACTTGCGAGAAATTATGCGACATGGCTATGGATGGTGACAGAGGCATTGCCAAGGCCATGGGATTTGAATTCCATTTAGGAGATACTATTGCTAACGGTCACAGTACCTGTCAGATATCCTTTTTTAAAAAAGTTAAGTAATTCAGCACTGAAAAAAGGAGAACTCTTAATGGATAAGATGCAGTACGATAATTATGTTAAGATATTAAAAGGAGAATTGATTCCGGCTATGGGCTGCACGGAACCGATTGCCATTGCCTTTACGGCTGCAAAGGCAAGAGAGGTCCTTGGGCAGACACCGGAACAGATGGTTGTCCGTTGCAGCGGCAATATTATTAAAAATGTGAAGGGTGTTGTAGTGCCTAATTCTGGCGGTCAGAAGGGCGTGGAAGTGGCTGCCATTTTAGGCGTCGTCGCAGGGAAGCCAGAACTGGAGCTTGAGGTTATCAGCCAAGTAAAACAGGAAGATATCGATAAGACCAAAACGTTATATAGCCAGGGAATCTGCAGCTGTGAGCTGGAAGAAGGAGAAGAAAATCTTTTCATCCGCGTAGAGTTGACAGCCGGACAGGAAACGGCAGCAGTTGAAGTAAGAATCAAGCACAACCACATTGCCAGAATAGAAAAAAATGGTCAGTTGATATTTGAAAAACCTGATATTGCAATTCAAGAGTCTGGGGATAAGTCAAAGCTCAATATCAGGGACATACTCCAGTTTGCCGATGAAGTAAATTTGGATGATGTAAGAGAAATCATCAGTAGACAGATTAAGTACAATTCTGCCATATCAGAAGAAGGCTTGACAAATAAATGGGGGGCCCAGGTGGGACAGACTTTCCTAAGGTTTGGCAGTAATGATGTAAGAATCAGGGCACGAGCGGCAGCGGCAGCAGGTTCTGATGCGAGAATGAATGGCTGTGCCCTCCCGGTTGTCATCAACTCGGGAAGCGGCAATCAGGGGATCACTTGTACTATGCCGGTTGTCGTTTATGCTGAAGAGATTGGAGTAGATGAGGATACCCTTTACAGGGCTCTTGTTCTGACCAACCTTTTGTCCCTTCACCAGAAGCGTTATATTGGAAACCTATCTGCTTACTGTGGAGCCGTATCAGCAGGGGCGGCTGCAGCTTGCGGCATTGCTTATCTGAATGGTGCTGATTATGATGTCATTGGAAAGACCCTCATCAATTCTTTGGGTAATGTGGGCGGCATTATATGTGATGGAGCTAAGGCTTCTTGTGCAGCAAAGATTTCCAGTGCAGTAGATGCGGGCATTATGGGCTATGAAATGGCAAAACACGATTTATTCTTTCCATTCGGAGAAGGACTTGTGGAAAAGGATTACGAACAGACAATTCAAAATATCGGTCGTATGGGCTGCTATGGTATGAAATCCACCGATGTAGAAATCCTTAATATTATGATAGGAAAGTAATTTTCAATCATGTTATATTCATATGCTTTTGGGACAGCCTTGGGTATACCATTATAAATTTAAAGTAGGTAGGAGTTTAACCTTAAGCACAATTGGTTTGGGTTTAATAGTCTGCATTGTTTCGGTATAAATGCTTTAAATTTCAAGGGGTTTTAACTAAATGTGCAATCCAATGGATTAATAGGAGGAAAGGTATATGAAAAAACGTTGGGTAGTTTTAGCTGTATCATGGATCGTATTTTTCGTGGCATTTCTCGATCGGGTAAATTTGTCAGTCGCTATGCCCCTGATATCCAAGGAATTCTCATTGTCTCCGGAACAAGTCGGTTATCTATTTAGTGCCTTTTTTATATCATATACTGTTTTCCAAATACCCGGCGGCTATCTGAGCGACAAAGTCGGTCCTAAAAAGGTGCTGCTTGTTGCCTTAACATGGTGGTCGCTTATGACGATAGCTACAGGGGTAGCGCGTTCATTTTCCCAGTTTTTTATCGTACGTGTACTTTTTGGCATTGGCGAAGGTCTTCAGCCGCCTTGTGCCTTCAAATTGAATAGTAACTGGTTTCCCAATCAGGAACGGGCAACTGCTAATGCAATCTTTACTTCTGCATGTTCCTTTGGTCCTGCTGTTGCACCAGCAATCGCCGTGGCTATTATTGGGCAGTGGGGCTGGCATGCGCTATTCTATATTTTTGGTGGATTGGGTTTTGTAACACTTCCGTTACTGTACTTTTTAGTAAAAAATTCTCCGGAAGAGGATCCTAACATCACGAAAGAGGAATTTAATTATATTAAAAGTGGACAAGTAGAAATAGCACCGGTAGCATCAGAAGAAGCGAGTATAGGACTAATGAGCGTACTGAAAAACAGAAATATTTGTTTATTGGCTCTTACTTATTTTGGCTTTATGTGTGCATTCTTTGGTTTATTATCCTGGTTGCCCAGTTATTTAGTAAAAGCACGTGGTTTTGAAATGGTGAAAATGGGTATCTACTCAGGATTGCCGTTCTTAGCGCTGGGTATTGCTCAACCATTTGGCGGTTGGCTTTCCGATAAAGTGTTTGTTGGCCACCGTAAAATGCAGGCAATTCTTGTGAATTTAGCAGCCGGGCCGGTGCTTTATGGTGTGGTTGCAGCCCCAACAGAAAATATTGCTATGGCACTTTTGGTTTGTACAGGATTTCTTGTAGGTATGGCGTTTGGTCCCTTATGGGCTATGCCGATGGAATCGGTTAAACGCAGTTATGTTGGTATGGCGACCGGTGTTATGAATGCAGGTGGCAGTATAGGTGGTATCTTATCTCCAATTATAATCGGCTATTTAGTTGGTATGTCCGGTTATAATGCTGCATTTGTCTTTATGGGTGGCGCATTAGTCTTTACCGCGTTAGTTGTATCCTTTGTCAAATTACCGGGAAAAGCTGATGCTCGTATTGCGTCGACGACTGAAAATTAATGAACAGAATTTAAATTAATAAAATTGAGCGCCCAGTAACCTAAACTGATGGCGCTCAATTTTATTTAAAAAACACCTATTATTTACTGAATAAGTAAGTAATGGGCGTTTTTTTTAGATGATTTTTAACAAGAATTATGTAGCGGATTCAATTGAAACTTTGTATATAATTAACCTAAAAGTAAAGATCTTATTGTTCGAAGATTGAGCTTACAGGTTGTCTGCCAACGAGGGAAGTGAGTTCTATTAATTGTAACATGGACCAGAGGTGTGCATAAAATATTATGAGATAACATAATAAAGGAAAGGAGACTTATTGTGAAAAAATCCAGATCTATCTTTAAGAGTTTTAAACAGCTGGTGCTAAATGCCACTATTCCAGTGTTGTCTATAGCCAATCTGCCTATGTTGTTCTCGATTGGCGATTGGCTTTTTATAATGAAGCAGATACAAAATGTTAATAAGCCAGATATGCTAAACCATGGAAATAAGGCTAAATTACGTAATAAGCATACCAATATTATTACTTTTAAAGATGTAGAAGGCGCAGATGAGGCTAAGCAGGAATTGAAAGAAATTTTAGAGTTTATCAGGCATCCCAAAAAATTTAGTGATTTGGGTGCGCGCATTCCTAAAGGCGTGCTGTTGTACGGACCTCCTGGCACAGGTAAAACATTACTGGCAAAGGCGCTAGCAGGTGAGGCTGGAGTGCCTTTCTTAAGTATCAGTGGTTCGGAATTCGTAGAAATGTATGTCGGTGTCGGTGCTTCTCGAGTACGCGAGCTGTTTAAGGAAGCCCGAAAGAAAGCACCATGCATCATATTCATTGACGAGATTGATGCTGTCGGTCGTCAACGTGGGGCTGGTGTGGGTGGTGGAAATGATGAACGTGAACAAACACTCAACCAGTTGCTAGTAGAAATGGATGGATTCGATGCTAATAAAGGTGTCTTTGTTATTGCCGCAACCAATCGAACAGATATTCTTGATCCGGCACTTTTACGCCCAGGACGGTTTGACCGTCAGATTGTAGTTGATCGACCGGATCTTAGGGGGCGCATTGCGATATTAAAAGTGCATACTAGAAGTAAACCCTTAGCAGATAAGATGGATCTTGAAGTTCTCGCTCGTCGCACACCTGGTTTTACAGGAGCTGACCTCAGTAATGTAGTGAATGAAGCTGCAATTCTTGCTGCACGCCAAGATAAAACGTGTATAGATATGCATGACATGGAAGAAGCGGTGGAACGTGTAGTGGCAGGACCAGAGCGTAAAAGCCGCTTTATTAACGCAAGAGATAAGAAACTTACTGCGTACCATGAGGCTGGTCATGTTATAGTCGGGATGTTCTCAAATCATGCTGACCCAATTCATAGGGTGTCTATTATTCCGCGCGGCGAGGCTGGTGGGTATACTCTTACTTTGCCTAAGGAAGATCGCTGTTATTTTACTAGGTCAGAAATTCTTGATCAGATTAAGACTCTGCTGGGTGGTCAAGTATCTGAAATTCTAATATTTAATGAAACGAGCACCGGAGTGCATAATGATCTAATACAGGCTACCGAACTTGCACGTAAAATGGTCTGCGAATACGGCATGAGCGAGACATTGGGGCCAGTCGCTTTTTCACGATCTAAGGAACAGGTCTTTTTGGGGCGTGATATTGCTCGAGTTTCCAATAATAGCCAGGAAATGGGCTATGCCATAGATAGAGAAATACATCGGATACTTGAGGAAGCTTGTGCAGGAGCCGAGGAGATAATTAAAACCAATCTTGATAAACTACATCTTATTGCAACTACCCTATTACAACGAGAAAAATTGGATGGCGAAGAGCTTAGGCAGTTACTGAAGGAAAAGTGAATAAGGATAAATTCCCATTGACATATTAAACTTTGAAGAGGTATTTAGCATTGCAAATAGAATAAAGATCATATAAGGGGGGAATTAGAAAATGGCTATACGAGAAATATTGCTTTTAGGAAATAAAGCTCTTTACAATGTTTCACGAGAGGCTACCAGGGATATGGATACAATAAGTCAGGTAGTTAACGATTTGCACGATACAATACTAAATTTTAGAGAAAGATATGGCTTTGGTAGAGCTATTGCCGCTCCTCAAATTGGAGAGTTTTTAAGAATTATCTATATGAATTTTGATAAAAAATCATATACTCTTATTAATCCTAGATTGGAATTTGGAGAAGAAGAGATTCAAGTGTGGGATGACTGTATGAGTTTTCCTGGATTAGAAGTAAAGTTAAATAGATATAAAAAATGCACAATATCCTATAAGGATTTGCAATGGAACGATTGTGTTTTAGAATTTGAGGGCGATTTGTCTGAACTAGTTCAGCATGAATACGATCACTTAGATGGAATATTAGCAGTACAAAGGGCAATAGATAATAAATCATTTAGAATTAACTCTAAAAAATCGAAATGCTTTTAAGATATCCTAATGGGTATCCTGAAAAAAAGGTTCCGGTGCAAAAAATAAAGCCGTACCATAATCATGGCACAAACTTGCAAATCGATGTAAAGATAATGTCACAGAATATATTTAATAGGAGCATTTTGAGTCAGATATTATAATGGTGTGCGTTTAATGGTATTTTAAGTGCCCGTTAATAGCAGGAAATTTGGATGTTAGTAGGAAAATATATCATGGTTATAATAAATACGGATAATACAATCACAAGGGGTGGATTATTTGGCTACAGTATTAATAAAAAATCTTGGGAAGTACGTAGGAGAAGAAGTTACTGTACAGGGCTGGCTATATAATCAGCGTGGTTCAGGCAAAATTAAGTTTTTGATTATGCGTGATGGTAGTGGTCTATTGCAGTGTGTTATCGTAAAACAAGATATCGGTGAAGACGTTTTTGCTAAACTTAAAACCGTAACACAGGAAACATCAATGAAGGTCACTGGAATTGTAAATGAAGAACCGCGAGCTACTGGTGGTTATGAAATGCAGGTTACTGGTTTTGAGATTGTATCAATAGCAGAAGAATATCCAATTACTCATAAAGAGCATGGGGTAGATTTTTTATCAGAGCATCGTCATCTATGGATTCGTACTCCACGGCAAATGGCTATTTTGCGGGTGCGTTCCGAGATTGCTCATGCGTTTAGAGAGTTTTTTTATCAACATGACTTTGTGCTGGCAGATCCGCCGATTCTTACGCCAGCAGCCTGTGAAGGCACTTCTACTTTATTTGAAGTGGATTATCATGGTGAAAAAGCATTTTTATCACAAAGTGGTCAATTATATAGTGAGGCCAATGCTATGGCCTTGGGTAAAATATACTGTTTTGGTCCTACTTTTCGCGCGGAAAAATCAAAAACGCGCCGTCATTTAATGGAGTTTTGGATGGTAGAGGCAGAAATGGCTTATTGTGACATGGATGAGAATATTAATATTCAAGAAGAAATGGTGTATTATGTAATTCAAAGAGTGCTCAACAAGTGTGGAAATGAACTTAAAATATTAGGGCGTGATGTAGAAAAATTGAAGAGCATCCAATTACCTTTTCCACGGATAAGCTATACAGAGGCAGTCGAAATTTTAAGGGAAGCTGGTGAAGATTTTTCTTGGGGCGAGGATTTTGGTGCTCCTCATGAAACGATTATTTCCAATCATTTTGGATTGCCTGTTTTTGTCCATCGCTATCCTACTGAGATAAAAGCTTTTTATATGAAACCAGATCCTAATGATCCGAAGGTTGTACTTGGTGCTGATTTATTAGCACCCGAAGGTTATGGTGAAATTATTGGTGGTGGCCAGCGTATTGATGATCTTGCTCTTTTAAAGCAACGTATTCAGGAACATAACTTACCCTTAGAGGCTTTTGAGTGGTATATTGATTTGCGTAAGTATGGCTCAGTACCCCATTCTGGTTTTGGCTTAGGGCTTGAGCGCACAGTAGCCTGGTTATGCGGGATTGAACATATTCGTGAAACAATACCTTTCCCGCGAATGTTGCATAAAATGTATCCATAAGGTATATCTCATTCGTAGTTTTTTCAAACGTGCTAGGAGTTATTATTGAAAGACTAATTCGGTATCTACAGTGTAAGTAGGCTAATTTAGTAAGGTTTTATGATAATTATATATATGTTTTATATTCGCTCAGACTTATGTTCTGGGCGAATTTTTGTCATTCAATACTGTTCTGCCGGGCTAATTCTGTAATACGAGGCCAGTCCGCATTCACGGCGGCCGCAATTTTCTTTTTCCCATCAATGTCCAAATGCAGCCCGTCAACTGCCAGTTTCGAAGGAAGGATTCCGTCTGTGTATTTCATTTGACGCGCCACATCGATATGTACCTGAGTCCGAATGAAATTGTTAACCAACCGCATTTGCTCCTGCCAATCCGGAGCCGTAGATTCATCAAATACTTTGTTGATATTGTTTGGATTAATCGGCGGCAACGTCAAAAATACAGGCCGGATATTGTTGACGAGACATTTTTCTTTCAACGCTTTCAAATCCGCTATAACATTTTCCGCGGTTTCACCTCCCCGTAGACTGTTTGTACCAGCCAAAATTATCAGATACTGAGGCTGAAAAGGCAAAACATCCTGCTCAAACCTCTCCACCATTGTTTCACTTGTATCACCGCTTTTGCCAAGGTTTATACTTGGGAAATCAAGATAAGACTGATAGCTGTACTCCCAATCCGCCGGTGAATAGGAAACACTGCCCCCGCCGTGAGTGATACTGTCTCCATATGTCGCTACTGTAATACGCCTATTGGGGTTTACACTGAATTTCCCAGCATCGGAATACACTCCGACCGGGTTTCCATCCTGGTCCAGGCCCCTGACTCTCCAGTAAAAAGAGTTCTTAGAAATTCTGGGATTTTCATCATAGTAGTCAAACCCAACAGCTATAGCGGAGTCGATCCTGTGAATGGATGGAGCAACTCCGTTGGGGTTCTCCGGCAAATCATCCAGTATTTCAACCTCATATTTTTCCGCTCCATTGATTGGAATCCAGGCATAAACCGGATATAGCAATGTAGCGCCAGCACTCTGATTAAAAATGGAAGTAGGAACAGGTTTTTGAATAATGTCTTGTTGCCGATCAATATATACCTTTTCCCCAGCAGAGAAACGACTTATCGGTTTGCCATCAATATCCAGTCCACGAACGCGCCAATAGAAGGATTCACCCTTGAAAGACATAGATAAATCAGCGTTAAACCCATTAACATAGATTTTTTTTGTTGAAAAAAAGCAGTTTGGATATGCCCCTGGCTTATCGGGATTCTCTGGTGGTTTGGTTAATAACTCAAGTTCGTAGGCCACCGCCCCTTCGACTTTGGTCCAGGTCAGTACAGGCTTTATAGAAGCTTGTCTTAGTTGGGAAAAGTTAACGGTCGGAACAGGTTTAGTTGCCCGCGCCTGTGTCAAGCATGCAGCCCACGCAGACAATACCTCGGTAGTCCCGGAAATAAAGCATCCTGCCCAAACTAGCATTGCAAAACTTAATGAAATGATCAAAAAAGTACTTCTTTGTAATATCTTTCTCATAGGTTGCCTCCCTTAATTATTATGAAGAGTTCAATTAACATACCTGAGCCTTTCCTCTCTGTACAAGTAAAAAGTATTATTTCTATTTTATACTACAACTTGGAGTGCACTCAAAGTCAATAGGTTCCATAAAAAATTTTTTAACCAAAATCCAGCTCAACGGTTTAGCGCGAAAAGGCCCTTCCAATTATAATGAGAGGGCTGTTTATCTATACGCAAAAAAAACTTGACTTCGAGTTAACTCCAAGTGTTAAACTCAATTTCAAGGAGGTAAAAATGACGATTGCAGAAGTACATAAAATTAAAGCAATAAGCTATAACAAAAATAATACAAAGAGGGGGGACTCGGAATGAATCGCCGAGATTTTATTAAAGTTGCTGCATCCGTAGGTTTGGCTTCGACAATTTTACCTGGTTGCTTTTCTAAGTCTAGCAGTCCGGTTTTACCAGATCAAAGTCAGAAAAGCAACTCTCAAGGGAGCCCTCGGTCTACGGTGCCATCGCAAACACAATCAAGACTGGTCATAGCGGAAGGAATGGACCCAGATACCTTAATAGAAAAGGGTTTTGAGGCTATGGGAGGAATAGGGCAGTTTGTTAAATCAGGGAATATTGTTACTATCAAACCGAATTTCAGTTCCGCTCGAGGCCTGGATGCTGGGGTTACTACTAACCCAATCCTGGTGGGGGCTTTGGTTCGGCGGTGCATTCAGGCTGGGGCGAAAGAGGTACGAGTTATTGATCATACGTTCACTTCTGGCGAAGCGTGTCTGGAAGAGAGCGGTATCCGTGCGGCCGTATCCGGAGCTGGTGGGCGTGCTTATACCATTAATTCACACACCGGACAATTTTATAGTGCCGTGAACGTAAATGGTGAAATCTTAAAACAGGCTGATTATTCACGGGATGTCTTAGAAGCGGATGTCTTTATCAATATACCAATCTTAAAACAAAGTGATCCTACTGGAATATCGGCGGGACTAAAAAACTTGATGGGCGTAGTTTGGGATAGAGGTATTTTTCATCAGACCGATTTACATCAGACAATCGCGGAATTAGCCGCCTTTAAGAAACCGACGCTGACAATCCTTGATGCTATCAAAGGTATTACCGCCAATGGTCCTTCCGGTCCAGGTCCAATCAAGGAATGGAAGCAAGTTGTATTTGGAACAGACATGTTGGCAGTTGATGCCTATGGCGCTAGTTTGCTGGGGCTCAAGCTGGCTGATGTCAAACATGTAGCGATTGCGGCTAAACTTGGGGTAGGTAACCCGGACTGGCAAAGCCTTGAAGTAGTGAGAGTTTAATTATCTATGTTGAGTAAGATATTCATTAAACGGCAGCTGCAATTTTGGCGTTTTGTTTTTCCTGTCATGATACTTATTTTGTCATTATATTCACTGGAAGAAACGAAATATCCCCGCTCCGAATTTGCTAACATAGTATTGTGGCTTTCACGGATGGATCCCCTCCTGCTGATTGCTCATATGGGTTCCGCTTTGGTAGTGCCTGATTGGATATGGCTTCCTATCCTTGTAATACTAGCAACAGCGTTTATAGGGCGGGTTTTCTGCGGTTGGTTATGTCCGCTGGGTGGATTATTGAATTTTGTGTATTATGGCAGGCGCTTATTTCCCAAGGGCCTCCTGGTAAAAACAGACAAGAATTTGCCCTCGTTTTTTAAGGCAGCAAAATATTGGTGGCTGACGCTTATCGTAGTGTTCGCTAGTGCCGGGGCAGGTATCTCCTCGGTCTTTACGCCGCTTACTTTTTTTAGCCATGAAATAACAAAATTGTATCTGGGGCAATTTCCGTGGCTGTTGGCCGCTGCAATACTATCAGGTTTTATTTTTTTCCCGAGGTTCTGGTGTACCTACGTTTGTCCTACGGGAATATTGTTTACGCTGATAGCTGGTTGGCATCGGGTAAAAGTACGGGTAACGGGTAAGTGTGTGAATTGTGATTATTGCAAAAGTGTCTGTCCGGTTAACGCGGTTGATACTGGTCCTAAAGGAAGCGGCGAAGAATGTTTGGTGTGTGGACGTTGCTGGGCTGCTTGCTCGCGGCAGGCAATTAGCTGGACTCTCCGGAGACAGGCGTCAGCGGCAAGCGATATGCAATCGCGGCGTAATTTTTTAAAGCTTGGTACCGCTATTGCAGTCGGTAGCCTGATCAATTTACCGGCACGTAGACTGATTTTTGCCAGTCCTTCTGCGTCACCAAGCCTAAGACCACCGGGGGCAGTACCTGAAAACGATTTTCTAGCAACATGCAATCGCTGCAGTAGATGTGTAAAGGTGTGTCCTACCGGTGGGCTCGTGCCAATGCCTTTTTCCAGCGGGATTATGACGTACGAGACACCGGAACTGATTCCCCGTAAAGGCTGCTGCGAATTATGTATGCTATGCTCCAAGGTCTGTCCAACAGGTGCAATCCGACCGATAAAAAGGTTAGAAGTAAAAATCGGAGTTGCCAGATTGGATGAGGGTCGTTGTTTGGCTTGGACCCAGGGGAAAGCATGCCTGATATGTAAGGAGCGATGCCCAGTAGATGCGATAATAATCGATGATAGCAAACGTCCGTACATAAATTCACGAAACTGCATCGGGTGTGGTGCTTGCGAGAATGCTTGCCCTGTGGAGGAAACGGCAGTGAAAGTTGTTATTGATTAAGCCGACGTCAAAAGAAGTAGCTATTGTTGGCGAAGTGAAGAAAATCTTTGAACGTCGTAGAAGCGTTTGAGTAGTTAGTAAGAAATCTACAAAAAGATAGAGGTTAACGATTATGATGAATAATGAAAAATATATAAAATTGCTTCATTGTTTAAAAAATATGGAGAAAGTGATCTTAGCTTTTTCTGGAGGCGTAGACAGTACTTTTTTACTTAAAGCAGCGAAGGGAGCCTTAGGCGATAACTTTAAAGCAGTGACTATACAATCTCCCTATATTCCTAAATGGGAAATTGAGGAGGCCGAACAATTAGTAGCAGAACTTGGTGTAGCGTTTGAAATCCTATAGGCGCCTATTATTGATGAAATTAGAAATAACCCTGAAAATAGATGTTATCTTTGCAAAAAGGCGGTATTTAGTCAGATCAAAGCTATTGCGCAGAGAGAAGGTTATCTTTATGTTATTGATGGCACCAATTTTGATGATATCGGTGACTATAGACCGGGGCTTAAGGCGCTGAGGGAACTGAATATAAAAAGTCCTTTATTAGATTGCCAATTAACAAAACAAGAAATAAGAAATTTATCTAAGGAACTTGGACTTAACACGTGGGATAAACCATCTTATGCTTGTTTGCTTACAAGAATACCCTATGGCAATGCACTGAAAGAAGAAGATTTTATAAAAATAGAAAAAGCGGAAAAGTATATCATGGACAGAGGATTCCGGGCGATTCGAGTGCGATGTCACGACGATCTGGCCAGAATTGAAGTGGATAAACAGGATAAAGGTAAATTATTTAATGAGGATCTTCTTGATGAAATATCTGATAAGCTTAAGGAATTTGGCTTTAAGTATGTAACTTTAGATTTAGAAGGCTATAGGGTTGGAAGTTTTAACGAGACAATAGGAAACAAATAGCAGGGGATATGCCTAAAATATTCCAGGAGGAAATGATGAATAAAGCGGATATAAGAAAATTGCTGCAAAGAGTAAAGGACAATGAAATAAAAGTCGAAACAGCCATAGAAATCATTGAAGATTTACCTTATAAGGAAATGGGGTTTGCTAAGATTGATAATCATCGTGAAATACGAGTAGGATACCCGGAAGTCATCTATTGCGAAGGAAAGACAGTCGAACAAGTGAAAAGCATTATCGAGTTCATGCTGACTAAGGATAATAATATATTAGCAACCCGCGCTAACGAAGATATGTACGAAGCAATAAAAACTATCTGCGCAGAAGCTAAGTATAACCCTTTGGGAAGGACAATTACCATTCGAAAGAGAGAAGAACAGCTTACAGACAGTTATATTGCCATTGTTTCAGCTGGAACTTCTGATTTGCTGGTAGTGGAGGAAGCAGCAGAAACAGCCAGCATTCTTGGCAACCGCGTAGAAAAGATTGTAGATGTGGGAGTTGCAGGCATTCATAGACTTTTCGCCAAGATTGATGTCATCCGGGGGGCAAAAGTGGTTATCGTAGCTGCAGGCATGGAAGGCGCACTCGCCAGCGTTATAGGGGGAATGATAGATAAACCTGTTATTGCTGTCCCGACAAGTGTTGGTTATGGGGCAAGCTTTGGCGGTCTTGCTGCTCTGTTATCCATGCTGAATACTTGTGCAAGCGGCGTTAGTGTAGTTAATATCGATAATGGTTTCGGCGCCGCTTATAATGCCAGTATAATTAATAAATTATGAGATAGCTAATAAAACTAAGAAAATAAAATTATCTTTGACAAATAACTTATCTGAGGAGTGTTGTATGGATAATAAGAAACATAAGTGGTTCAACTGGATGGGGTTTGGCATGAATGTAGCTTTGCTGCATTTGATTGGTATCGCCTGTTTGCTCTCTTCAGTATCGAGTCCGACTCTTTTTAGTTTAGGATTTTTAGCCTACACACTAGGACTGAGACATGCTTTTGATGCAGACCACATTGTGGCAATTGATAATACCATACGTAAGCTGGTGCAGCAAAAAAAGAATGCTGTAGGTGTTGGCTTTTACTTTTCATTAGGACATTCCACTGTTGTATTTCTCATGACAGTCGCCACTATTTTCGTAACCCAGTGGACGGAAATCAATATGCCTCAATTTAAAGACATAGGCGGTATTATCGGGACCACCGCTTCCGGGGTGTTCTTGATTTTAATTGGAATATTGAATCTAGTTGTGGCCGTTGATATTTATAAGGTGTTTATCAATATGCGTCAAAAATCTTATGATGAAGATAAAATGGAAGAATTGCTGCACAATAGAGGTTTGATGGCTCGTTTTTTAAATCCTCTGTTTAACTTTGTCAGCAAAAGCTCACATGTATATCCTATTGGCTTTTTATTTGGATTGGGCTTTGATACGGCAAGTGAAGTTGCTTTGCTGGCCATCTCAGCAGGAGTAGCAAAAAGTGATGTTAGTATTACCGGTATTATGGCTCTTCCTATTTTATTTGCTGCCGGAATGAGCTTACTTGACACCGCGGATGGAGTATTTATGACTACCACCTATAAGTGGGCGTTTAACACACCGCTTCGTAAGGTATATTACAATCTTACTGTTACCAGCATGTCAGTTATTGCTGCGCTCTTAATCGGAACGATTGAGCTTGCGCAAGTCATAACTTCTAAAATAGGTTTGACAAGCGGAATTTGGAAATGGGTACAGAGCTTGGATGTTGGAGCGGTAGGTTATATCCTAGTAGTGTTATTTGTGCTTATTTGGATGACTTCCTATGGTATCTGGAAGTTTAATAAAATTGAAGAGAGCCAATTTTATCCCTGAAAATAAGTAAAATTAAGGAGAAATTGCGATATGGAAAAGAAAAAATTAGGATTTGGCTTCATGCGGTTACCATTAAAGAACCAGAACGATTATGCAAGTATTGATATGGATTTAGTAAATCAAATGGTAGATACTTTTTTGGAAAGAGGTTTTACCTATTTTGATACAGCTTATATGTATCATATGAATAAGAGTGAGATCGCAATAAGAGAGGCTTTAGTAAAACGTCATAAAAGAGACAGCTTCACTTTAGCAACCAAATTACCAACAATGTTTTTAAAAACCAAGGAAGATCAAGAGAGAATTTTTAACGAACAGTTAGAAAAATGTGGTGTGACTTACTTCGATTATTACCTTCTTCATAATCTTGGGGTAGCCCATTACGAGATAGCACAAAAATTTGATAGTTTTGCTTTTATTCAGCAAAAGAAAAATGAAGGAAAGATTAGGCATATCGGATTTTCCTATCATGATAATGCTGATTTATTGGAAAAAATCCTGACAGCACATCCGGAAGTCGATTTTGTCCAGCTGCAGATTAATTATCTGGATTGGGACAATGAAAGCATTCAGTCAAGGAAATGCTACGAAGTAGCAAGAAAATATAATAAACCGGTTATTGTTATGGAGCCAGTCAAAGGCGGTACGCTTGCAAAAGTTCCTGAAAAAGCAGAGCAACTATTTAAAGATTATCATCCTGACATGTCCATACCATCATGGGCTATCCGTTTCGTGGCAAGTCATGAGGGAATTATGATGGTATTAAGTGGGATGTCTGATATGGAGCAGTTACTGGATAATACAGGTTATATGCAGGAGTTTAAGCCATTTGTGCAGGAAGAATATGATGTTCTTAAAAAGGCAGTTGGGATTATTAATAAAGCAATTGCCATTCCATGCACAGCCTGCCAGTACTGTATAGAGGACTGTCCGAAAAACATAGCAATTCCGAAGTATTTTGCATTATACAACGCGGAAAAGCAATCCTTGAACTCCGGTTTTTCCACACAAAGAGTATACTATGATAATTATATAAAAACACATGGAAAAGCATCTGAGTGTATCGGATGCAAAAAGTGTGAAAGAAATTGTCCACAGCATATCGAGATTACGAAATGTTTAAAAGATGTAGTTGGTACTTTTGAAGCATAAACTACCTTTCCAAAGCTAGGGAACAGTAAAACCTAAGTGTAGTATCGGCCTGTAATAGAATCATCTTTTTTACACCCGCATAAAAAAAATAAGAGTGTAAGTACGAGAAAACTTACACTCTTATTTTTTTATGCTGGAAACGTATCAAATTTCTATCAGATTATATTCCCGACTGCCCATGCTCAGTGTTTCCATGTATTCGAGCTGATGCAAGCCGAAACGAGATTCCATGCGCTCGACGATATCACGACGCTCATCGGCAGGCATCTGATAAATCATGTCTACACAAGCTTGGTCAGCTGCCAGAATATCTGTCGAGCCAAGAATACCAATGTCACCACAAGTCGGTTTAGCAGCATAAGCCCCAGCACAGTCACAGTCAACAGAAATATTTTTCAAAACGCTAATATACGCAATATGACCTTTGAAGTGCTCAGTAATAGCATCACCTGATTCCACCATTCGTTCCAGAAATCCTTTGCCCCCCAGCCAGCCGTCCCCATGAATCATTCTTTTACCTACTTTACCGGATGCCATACCGATACCGATGTTCTTTAAAGAACCGCCGAAACCGCCCATTGTATGGCCTTTAAAATGGGTATAAACCAGCAAAGAATCATATTTCAGCACACGTTTCCCTACCGCGATTTCCTGCAGATGAATTCCTCGTTCAAAAGGATATTTTCCTGTATGATTATCCAATTGTTTGTCGAGAAATTCTTTCACGCCCGGTATCGGTAGCATAACATCTCCGTCCTCATCCAGAATATCGACTGGACAAAAGTCAAAACCATTGATCTTAATCGTTTCGCGATGCGTCTTCGTTTCCCGGCGCGGGCTTTTGTAGAGAACATTGGATTCGACGATGCTGCTATGCGGAATTTTGCTCTGCAAGTTTTTTATGTACTCAATAGGCAGGAGATTCGGTCCGTGGGGTTCACCTGTATGCAGTTTAATCCCGACTTTACCGGTAATCCCCTGGTTAATCTTTTCATAAATTTTTTGTACACCTTCCGGGCTCAAGTCCCGTGTAAAATACACATTAGGCTTACTTGGATCATACGACGAACTCGCATGTGATCCATCCCAAGTCACTGGTTTTTGCGTATTATCCTCCGCATGCGCAGTCAGCTGGATAAACGACGGAATGGCTGCTACCAATGCCATCGCACCGCCGGCAACCTTCAAAAAATTGCGCCTAGTAAATTCCTTTTTTTTTCCCTTCTTGGTTATCTGATGTTACCACTTTTTCACGACTCCTTTTTATTATCTATTTCTTCTGTTAACAGTTAAAATGTATCATCTGGACTTAACTCCAAGTCAATAGGTTTTGTAATGTTTTTATTTTCTGCCACAATATTCTTAATTTATAAAGGAAGTGCAGCTTGACTGTGTTCAAAAAAAACACTTGACTTTGAGCTAACTCCAAGTGTTAAACTCAAACTCAAGAAGATGAAGGGAATGAAGCAAATATTTAGTTTCAGTATGCCGGAATTGATTCTGGTGCTTATTGCGGTACTTATCGTATTTGGTCCGGGTAAGCTCCCGAAAGTTGGTAAAGCAT
>Ga0316613_10001209_pt1 | contig 17865 bp, 15 predicted proteins | sample OWC_soil_day10_C_2_FD_207647 | JGI IMG/M metagenome (GOLD analysis project Ga0316613, IMG submission 207647) | Wetland soil microbial communities from Old Woman Creek delta, Ohio, United States - OWC_soil_day10_CT_b | ecosystem: Environmental > Terrestrial > Soil > Wetlands | place: USA: Ohio...
AGTTTGTTGGCTTCTTATTAGCCGTTCCCTTTGCATTGCATTATATAGGCGGTTGGGAAGGGCTTACTGCACTAATCGGACAAAACATAGCGGATGTAAATAAGGCAGAAGCCTATATGAGTTTTGATGGCATTGGAATTACTATGATTATTGGTTATTTTTTAATGTTAACGCCGTCTTTTTTTATTTCCCCAGGTTTAATTGGGAAGGTATATGGAGCTCGTGATGCAGCTACAGTAAGAATTGGCACAGCTCTTAATGCTTTGGTGCAATTTGCTTTTGCCATTGTCCCTGTTATACTAGGAATGTGCGCTTTTGCAGCGTTTCCGAACTTATCGCAGAGTGAATTGGCATTGCCGATTGTTATGAAAGAATTTATGCCATTTTGGGCTTCTGCATTTGCTTTGGCAGCTATCTTCTCAGCTGAGGTTAGTGCTGCAGACGCAGTACTATATATGATAACAACATCTTTTACGAAAGATTTGTATAAAACCTTTATTAAACCTGAAACTTCGGATGAGGAATTACTGAAAATGAGCCGCATCGTTACGGTGGCAGCTGGAATTCTCGGTATTAGTATTGCTTTATTATTGCCTAATATCATTACAGCATTGTCTATCTTTTATTCGTTGATGTCCGTGTCATTAACAGCTCCTTTATTATTTGGTTTGTTTTCAAGGCGACCGTCTACTAAAGCTGCCTTTATATGCGCAATTGCTGGAGTCTTGACTACTGTAGTCCTGCAATTTGGTAATGATGGAAAAGGAATTGGAATACTAAATGCTCAATCTACGGGGATTGTTTTAACAATTATCATAATGGTATTTATGATGGTTGTGTTTCCTGCAAAGAAAAAAGTGTAATGGACCAAATGAATTTCTTTATTTAAAATTGTGAAAGTATATGTAATAATTAAGTATTTGGAAATGATATAAAAATGAGGTGTTATCATGCATATTGTATTAGTTGAACCTGAAATTCCTGGAAATACAGGTAATATAGCGCGATTGTGTGCAGCAACAAATACGGAGCTTCATTTAGTAAAACCTTTGGGATTCTCGATTGAAGATAAGTACTTGAAAAGGGCTGGCCTGGATTATTGGAATTTAGTGAAAGTACATAGTCATGAAAATTTTGCTGAAGTGATAGAATTATATAAAGGGCATAATTTTTACTTTAACACAACAAAAGCTGATCAGCATTATAGTGATATTCAGTTTAAAGCAGATGATTTTTTAGTGTTTGGCAAGGAAACGGCTGGTTTGCCTGAACAGTTACTAACAGAACATAAAGAAAACTGCATTCGTATTCCTATGGTTAGTGATGCTAGATCCCTTAATCTGTCAAATTCTGCTGCAATCGTGGTATATGAGGCTCTTCGACAACAGCAATTTGTAGGTTTAAAATAAGAATCTATAAATATTGAAAAGATGGTGAAACATAATGCGCGCACAATTTGGACCAGGAGGCAATCCAGAGGCTTTCTATGCAGCTGGCTATAAAGCATCGGTGGAGATACCAGCATGGCTGGGTACGCTGAAACTGACGGCTTATGAATACCAATGTACTCGCGGCGTGAATATAAAAGAGGAAACAGCCATAAAAATTGGGCAGCAAGCAGCAAAGTATGGAGTGAAACTAAGTATACATGCTCCCTATTATATTAGTTTGTCCACAGACGATGTAAAAATTATTGGAAATACACAAAATCATTTTTTGAAATCCCTAGAAGTCGCTCGCTGGATGGGAGCTGACCGCATTGTTTTCCATATGGGAGGGTTGGGTAAGCAAGATCGGAAAGTGGCGATGGAAAATGTGAAACGCGCCCTTTTTACCCTATTGGAATTAGTAGATAAGCGAGAACTAACTGGCATCTATCTTTGTCCAGAGACCATGGGAAAACAAAATCAATTGGGTTCATTAGAAGAAGTTCTTGCTGTATGTACTTTATCAGAATGGCTTATACCTACTGTAGACTTTGGACATTTGCATGCAGTAACAGGTGGAAAATATACAACAGAAGAGGAATTTGAAGCTGTTTTTGATAAGGTGGGAGAAATTCTAGGAAAGGAAGTAGCGAAAAATCTGCATATTCACTTCAGTCCCATTGAGTTTACAAAAGGGGGCGAAAAACGCCATTGGACTTTTGCCGATGAATTTGGTCCTCCCTATGAGCCTTTTGTTGCTGTTTGCGCTAAACGTGGTTTTACACCTCGAGTGATTTGTGAGTCTGCTGGTACGCAGGCAGCAGATGCAAAAGCGATGCAAGATCTTTATGTATCCTTAATAGAGCAAAAATGAGGCATCAAATATTCAGATCTATACGATTATGGATAGAATATTGTATAATGTATTGGGTGTATTTAGTAGATTGTAAAACGAGGAGGAGTAATATGAATATTTACGATAAAACCCATGACTTAGTGCGAGCAATTAAAGAATCTCCGGAATATAGAGAATTTATGGAAGTTAAGAAGGTCATTGATACAGATGAACAAGCGAAAAAAATGGTAAAAGATTTTATTGCCAAGCAGATGGAATTAGAATACGATATGATGGGCGGCAAGGGGGAAGACAAATCAAAAACAGAGCAAATACAGCAAATGTATCAACTGATCGTTGGAAATAGTAAAGCTTCTGCATTTATGCAGTCATATATGAAATTTCAACGTCTAGTGGCGGATATTTATAAAATTTTGGGTGATTCTGTAGCTGAAGGAATGGATTTCTTTGAAAAGAAATAATCTGTCTGATGAACTTTTACTAAAGTTAAAGCAAGTGATTCCTGAGTGCCGCCTTTTGATCAATGAGCCCTTATCCAAGCATACGACTTTCAAAATTGGCGGTCCAGCCGATTACTTAGTCTTTCCTGCTTCCATGGATGAAATATCTGCCATCATGATTATTACTAAGCAGTATGGCATACCAGTTACTGTTCTCGGCAATGGTTCAAATATTCTAGTACGTGATAAAGGTATTAAAGGTCTGGTCTTGAAATTTGGCAGTGAAATGTCATATATCCGGCACACTGGGGCTTTAGTTACTGCCGGTGCAGGGGCTATGCTGGCAGATGTCTCTTGTTATGCTGCTAAACATGGATTAAGTGGAATGGAGTTTGCGATTGGCATTCCTGGTAGCATTGGCGGTGCTGTATTTATGAACGCAGGTGCTTACTCAGGTGAAATGTGTCAAGTGGTTACGGCAGTGTCTGGCGTTTGCCGAAATGGTAATATTCAACGTTTTTTACTAGCACAAATTCAGTTCGGCTATCGTCATAGTATTTTCCAGGACAATGGCTGCATTGTTTGCGAAGTAGAATTAACGCTGCAAAAACAAGAAAAACCAGCAATTTCGCAAAAAATGGATGAGTATACGTTCAGGCGGGAAAGCAAGCAACCCTTAGAAATGCCTAGTGCTGGCAGTACCTTTAAACGTCCGCCAGGAAATTTTGCAGGGACGCTTATCGAGAAAGCTGGTTTAAAGGGACTCCAAGTAGGAGGGGCCCAAGTGTCAATGAAGCATGCCGGCTTTGTAATTAATGCTGGCGGGGCAACGGCAGAAGATGTATTATTACTGATTGAAGAAGTACAACGTCGTGTATATGAGGATTCAGGTATCGTGCTGCATCCAGAAGTGCGGGTCATCGGTGAAGAATAGCAAGTAGAAAAGACTTAGCTTTGTCTAAGTCTTTTCTACTTGCTATAAAGGGAAGGATTTTTATATTAATTGTCGAAATATACAGATAGTAAGCAATGAGAGGAGAGGAGTCTTATGAAATTAACTTTCTTAGGTGCAGCAAAAATTGTAACTGGCTCGTCTTATTTATTAGAAGTGGATACACAAAAGATTTTAATCGATTGTGGAATGTTCCAAGGTTCAAAAACGATTACAGCCTTCAATCGGCGTGATTTTCTATATGATCCAACAGCAATTGATTGCGTACTGCTAACTCATGCGCATATTGACCATAGCGGACTATTGCCTAAACTCTGCAAATCTGGCTTCAAAGGTCCAATTTATGCCACCAGAGTAACACACGAGCTTTGTGGGATTATGCTGCCTGATAGTGCCCATATTCAAGGCTTTGATGCTGAAATTGCCAATCGGAAAGGGAAGCGTGCAGGTAGGAAACCTGTAGAGCCCTTATATACGATTGAGGACGCCTATGCTACTCTAGAGCATTTCTCGCCAGTCGATTATGACAAAGAAGTGACCTTGTCGCCAAATGTTGTTGTACGTTTTCGTGATGCAGGACATATCTTAGGTTCAGCTATGCTGGAGGTCATGGTGAATGAAGAGGGAAAAACAACTAAATTAGTATTTTCTGGTGATTTAGGACAACCAAATCAGCCTATCATAAAAGATCCTACCTTCATTGATGAGGCCGATTATGTGATTGTCGAATCTACCTATGGTAATCGCTTGCATGAAGAGTATGACAAAGAAGAACATTTGGCAACCATTATTAATGCCAGTGTGGCTCGCGGAGGAAACATCATTATTCCTTCTTTTGCTGTAGGCCGTACTCAAACCATGCTGTATTATTTGCATAATCTTTTGAAAGCAGGAAAGATTCCTAATATACCAGTGATTATCGATAGTCCTCTAGCTATATCTGCTACTGATATCTTCATGCGTAATACTCAGGATTTTGATGCAGAAGCCAAAGGAATGCTAGAAAGTACCAAAAATAATCCTTTACAAATGCCTCAGCTGCGTTTCACAAAAACTGCTGATGAATCAAAAGCACTCAATAGCTTAAATGAACCTGTAATTATTATTTCTGCCAGTGGGATGGCTGATGCTGGTAGGATTCTTCATCACCTAAAACATAATTTGTGGCGTCCAGAATCTAGTATATTGTTCGTTGGTTATCAGGCACAAGGCAGTCTAGGGCGCCGTTTGGTAGAAGGTGCAAGCAAGGTGAAAATCATGGGAGAAGAAATTAGTGTAAGAGCGACTATATATAGCCTGGATGGTTTCTCGGCACATGCTGATCAAGAACAGTTGTTAACATGGTTAACCTATTATAAAAGAAAACCTGCCAACATTTTTTTAGTACATGGAGAGGTGGAAGCATCAGAACCCTTTGCGCAGCTAATCAAAGAGAAGTTAGATGTTTCCACTTATATTCCAAATTTTGGCGATGCTGCGCTCTTAAATGGATTAGAGTGGAACATAGAGCAGGCCGAAGTAATAGATCCGGCTATAAGACAGTTGCATGAGCATTTAGAACTATTGGACAAAGAGTATGGCGAATACCGGAAACATCTTGAACAATTAGGTAGCGCTGACAATAAGAAGATGGGAGATATTATGCGCAACTTAGAAAAAATGCAAGTCTACATTAATAAATTGAAAAAAGGTGTATAGGAAGGAAAAAATCATCCTATAATCTAAAATATATTGGTAATTTTTAATATTTATAATTGACAGCAAGACGACAGTATAATATAGTGGTTTGTATGCGAAAATAAAAGGGTGCAGTAAAACGCATCCTTTCTTTGTTGACTTTGTAGGAGGGCTTAATTTATGAAACGTACTGATTTACGCAACGTTGCCATTATTGCGCACGTTGACCATGGTAAAACGACTCTGGTAGACGCAATGCTAAGACAAAGCGGAGTATTCCGTGCCAATGAAACTGTGGCTGAACGGGTTATGGATTCTAATGATCTTGAACGTGAACGGGGTATTACCATCCTGTCAAAAAATACTGCTATTATGCATGATGGTGTAAAAATTAATATTGTGGATACTCCAGGGCATGCGGATTTTGGCGGTGAAGTTGAGCGAGTACTCAATATGGTGGATGGAGTTCTATTACTAGTAGACTCTTTTGAAGGTCCTATGCCTCAGACTAAATATGTTTTGAAAAAAGCCTTAGAACAAAAATTAAAACCGATTGTTGTTATCAACAAAATTGACCGTCCAGATCAGCGAGTAAAGGACGTTGCCGATGAAGTGTTTGAATTATTTATGGAACTGGATGCTACAGATGAACAATTAGAGTTTAAGATTGTTTATGCGGCAGCCAGAGCGGGCATTGCTAAATTGAATATGGAAGATGACAGTGATAACCTGCAGCCTTTATTTGAGTTGTTGGTAGCTGAAATTCCTGCTCCTCAAGGAGAAATTGATGGACCACTGCAAATCATGGTTACCACCCTGGACTATGATGATTATGTAGGACGTATTGCTATCGGACGTGTTATTCGTGGTAAAGCTACGAATGGCCAACAAGTTTTGGTTTTAAATGGTGAAGTTCAGAGGAAGGCAAAACTGGGCCGTTTGTATACTTACCAAGGTTTAAAACGTACTGAAGTCCAAGACGTAGCGTTAGGAGATATCGTTGCGATTACTGGTCTGGATGATGTAAATATTGGTGAAACCATTGCTGATACGGAAAATCCTGAAGCATTGCCAACCATTGATATTGATGAGCCAACATTGGCTATGACCTTTAGTGTTAATAATAGTCCTCTTGCTGGGCGTGAAGGCCAGTTCATCACTACGAGACATTTACGTGATCGACTATTTCGCGAAGTAGAAACCAATGTAAGTCTAAAAGTTCGGGAAACAGAAAGTGCAGATACATTTGAAGTATCTGGTCGTGGTGAATTACATCTGTCGATTTTAATTGAAACCATGCGTCGTGAAGGTTTTGAATTCCAGGTTGGTAAACCAGAAGTTATTTACAAGACCATTAATGGACAGCGGTGCGAGCCAATGGAGGCTTTAACCATTGATGTTCCTCAAGAATTTATGGGTGCTGTTATGGAAAAACTGGGCACTCGCAAAGCTGACTTAGTGAATATGACAGAGATCGCTGGCTATCTTCGTATGGAATTTGTCATTCCAGCTCGTGGATTAATCGGTTTCCGTTCTGAATTCTTGACTAGTACCAAGGGGAATGGCATCATGCATCACTTATTCCATGGCTATGCACCATATAAAGGCGATATACCAGGACGCAGCCGCGGTGCTTTAGTTGCTTTTGAAGCAGGTGAAACAACCGGTTATGGTATCTTTGGTGTGCAAGAAAGAGGAACCTTATTTATTGTACCAGGACAAACGGTATATGAAGGTAGTATCATTGGCGAAAACACTAGAGAAATGGATATGGATGTTAATCCATGCAAAAAGAAAAATGTTACCAATATGCGGACAAGTGCTTCTGATGAAGCGTTGCGTTTGACTGCACCTCGAATATTAAGTTTAGAACAAGCATTAGAATATATTAATAAAGATGAATTGGTAGAGGTGACTCCTAAGAGCATTCGTCTGCGTAAAGCAATTTTAAGCCGTACATTACGTGGCAGAGAACGTAAAAATGGCTAAGATATAAACATGGGCGCCCCTTGGGGCGTCTTTTTTTCTAATCTTTATGCATAATCTTATAAAAATATATAAAAAATATGATTGATATGCAGGGATTTATTAATAACGTGTCGAATGCTTAAATTATAATGGAAATATTAGTTAAATTTATTTAGAAAATGTCTGGAGGGCAAGAATAATGGGGCTTAGTTTAATCGATAAGCTGACAAATTATTTGATGCCACTGGAGGAAGTGGCTGCTGGAGGGAGTGTTGTATCAGAAATGGATGCAGCTCGTGCTCGTAAGTCGATGAATTTACAGGTTCATACCAGTGAATCGATGTCTTTAAAAGTAGTAGTAGCTTCACCAGTAACATATGATGATGTGTGCATATATGCAAATCATCTGAAGGAAAATGTGGCAGTAGTAATTAATTTTTCAGGTGTAGATCTGGATATGCAGCATGCTATTAAAGATTTCATGAATGGAGTATGCTATGTAGTATCTGGTAATGTACAGCGAATTGCTGATTCTGTATTTATCTATGTTCCAGGACATGTAGATATAGAGAAAGAGCTATATGCGTATTCTGTTCCTGCCTATATAAAACCTAAGATATAAGTATAAGAATTCCTTTGAAGTTGTTGCTTTTTTCAAGCAGCAGCTTTAAAGGAATTTTCTGTATTTCTACCTGAATTCCATGGAAAGAGAAAGGAGTTTTTATGTATGAAATCTAAAAAAATAGATCAATTAGCAATCAATACAATTCGCAACTTGTCGATTGATGCAGTGGAAAAAGCCAACTCTGGTCATCCGGGAATGCCTATGGGAGCAGCCTCTATGGCCTATCAACTTTGGACGAAACATATGCATCACAATCCCAAGAATCCAAAATGGTTTAACAGGGATCGTTTTGTACTGTCTGCAGGCCATGGTTCAATCTTGCTGTATAGCTTATTGCATTTATCAGGTTATGATCTTACAATCGAAGATTTGAAAAGATTCCGCCAATGGCAAAGCAGAACACCTGGACATCCTGAATATGGGCATACACCAGGGGTAGATGCTACTACAGGACCTTTAGGGCAGGGAGTCGCTATGGCAGTTGGTATGGCGATGGCTGAACGGCATCTAGCAGCTCAATATAATAAAGCCGAATACGAAATAGTAGATCACTGCACCTATAGTATTTGTGGTGATGGTGACTTGATGGAAGGCGTTTCAGCAGAAGCAGCTTCTCTTGCAGGGCATCTTAAATTAGGACGTCTTATTGTTTTATATGATTCTAATAACATTTCATTAGATGGAAAACTAAATTTGTCTTTTTCTGAAGATGTACAAAAGCGCTTTAAAGCTTATGGCTGGCAAGTGCTTTATGTAGAAGATGGCAATGATTTAACCAATATTGATAAAGCATTAGTAAAAGCTAAAGCGGATACGCTTCGTCCTACGCTAATAGAGGTTAAGACAATAATTGGCTTTGGCTCACCCAATAAGGCGGGATCTTCTGCTTCTCATGGATCGCCTCTGGGGAAAGAAGAAGTACAATTAACCAAAGCAGCGTATAAATGGTCTTATGAAGAAGATTTTTATGTTCCTGATGAAGTGTATACACATTTTTCTGAGACGGTCATTAAAGAGGGAGCTCGTTTGGAAGAAAAATGGAATACTTTATTGGACAAATATCGCATTGAGTATCCAGAGTTAGCAAAAAATCTTGAGAGTGCTATCAACGGGCTTTTGCCGGATCATTGGGATAGCAATTTGCCACAATATGAAGACGGCAAAAAAATTGCTTCTCGTTCTTCTTCTGGTGAAGTGATAAATGCATTTGCTAAAACAGTACCTGCACTTTTTGGTGGATCGGCCGATTTAGCCAGCTCTAACAAAACAACAATAAAAGATGCAAATCCTTTTTCTTCTACTGATTATAGTGGACGTAACATTTGGTTCGGTGTGCGGGAGTTTGCCATGGGAGCTGCTTTAAACGGCATGGCCTTACACGGCGGATTAAAAGTATATGGTGCAACGTTCTTTATTTTCTCGGACTATTTACGCCCGGCAATTCGTTTGGCGGCCTTAATGAAACTGCCAGTTACTTACGTGTTTACTCATGACAGTATTGCAGTAGGAGAAGATGGTCCTACACATGAACCGATTGAGCAACTGGCTTCGTTAAGAGCCTTGCCCAATCTCAATCTGATTCGCCCGGCAGATGGGAATGAAACAGTAGCAGCATGGAAAATAGCATTAGAATCTCTTGATAAACCTACAGCCTTAGTCTTATCAAGACAAGACCTTCTGACCATCCCTGGGACGAAGGAAATTGCAGATAAAGGTGTACGACAAGGTGCATATGTTATTTCAAAGGCAAGGGCAGAAACCCCAAGTGCTTTACTCTTGGCAACAGGATCTGAAGTTCAACTAGCCGTACAGGCTCAGAGCCAGCTTGCAAGTGAAAATATTTTTGTATCCGTAGTCAGTTTCCCTTCATGGAACTTATTTGAACATCAGTCGAAGGAATATAAAGAAACTGTGCTTCCTTCTAATGTGAAAATTCGTCTAGCAATCGAAATGGGATCAACATTAGGTTGGGAACGTTATGTTGGCGATCAGGGATGTGTATTAGGAATTGATACATTTGGTGCCTCAGCGCCGGAATCAATCGTACTTAAAGAGTATGGATTTACAGTAGAACATGTGATTGCAAAAGTAAAAGAATTATTAAAGCTTAATAAATAAAGAAAATATAAACAACATAATGAACAAATAGAATCCCCTGAATTCAAACGATATGAATTCGGGGGATTCTATTTGTAAGGAGGGGGCATGGTTTACTATGCACAGCCTAGGTTACATTAATAATTGAGCTAGATAAATGAGAAAATAAAATCAAGGAACATTTAAATAATACTTAACATAAGATATATTAGAAATATTGAAAAGGAGGATCGTTATGTCATGCTTTTCTGAGATGTCTAATCATTGTTCATGTGAATGTTCCTGTGAACATCAAAATAAGCAGACGCATGTGCATGAATTTTTAGGCAGTACCAAACTTGCCGAGCAAGGTGAAGACAGGCACAATCATCGTTTTGCTGGAGTTACTGGTGAAGCCAGATTTGTGCCTGGAGGCGGTCATTTCCATGAAATATGGACCAACACTGACTTTTTTGAAAATCACTTCCATGAGCTAAGGAAAATACAAACAGGGCTAGCCATTGAAGTAGGTGCTGGTAAACATGTTCATTTTGTTCAGGATATGACTACTGTCAATGACGACCATTGTCATAATTTTGTTTTTGCTACTCTAATTGAATGCCCTATTTCCACAAGGTGTAAGTGAATAAAAAAATGGCAGGATATAATAAATAACCTGCCATTTTTTTATTATAATCAAAGCTAGAAAGGTGCTTCTTTACTAGCTAAGAAATTCTAAAATACTATAGAGTTATCTTGAATTAAAAGTTGACATAGAATAACCGCTTTTCCTCAATATAGGTATAATACGAACGGCGGTAAGTGCGATTAGTACACTTAAGATTAAATCGGAAGTAATATAAGGGAGAAGACCCACTCCGATAGCAGCTTGTAGTGTCATTTGTTTATGTAAGTAAAAATTTACAATGAGATATAAATATCCTACGCCACAAACATAAACAAAGAATAATCCTAAGAGGACTGCACTATAAACTTTTATAAAGGTTATAGTAGAAAAATGTTGAACCAGTCGGCCGATGGTATAAGAACAGGCTATAAAACCTAACAAATAACCAAAAGTAGGCTGCAGTACATAGGCAGGGCCGCCGCCACTGGCAAAAACAGGCATACCGATTAGACCAATTCCAACATATAATATCTGGGAATAGAATCCTTTCCTTCCTCCTAAAAATACACCTGAATAAGCGCAAAATAAAAATTGCAATGTGAAAGGTACAAGGGGAGTAGGAATTCTTATAAATGCACCTACTGCAGTTAATGCAGCAAAAATAGAAATTAAGATCATTTCTCTAAGTGTTAACTTCATAAACTGTCCTCCTGCTGTGTGAAATCCATATGTATAGTTTATAATAATTTTACCATTATTGTAAACTGTTTTTATTTAAAGGTTAACGATCTGGATGTAAGTAAAAGCAATATGCACGTTTCGTTTTTGTATGAATTATTTAAGTGTGGAAATGCTAAGTAGTGTTAAAAATAAAGCAAATAAAGCAAATAAAGCAACGTAAATGGCAATGGTGGTAAAGTGCTGGGGAGGTACATATGAGTGAAATAATTAATAATCGAGAGTACAGGCAAAAGGCTTTAAAAGAAATAATCTTGGAACTTCATCAGGGAAAATCAGTTCAGGACGTCAAAGACAAATTTGATAAAATTGCTGTAGGTATGGATCCATCTGAACTCTCTTTGATTGAACAAGGACTGATTAATGAGGGGTTACCAGTGGAAGAAGTCCAACGACTCTGTGATGTTCATGCTGCGGTCTTCCGAGATGCATTAGAGAAAAATCCGGAATTGTCAGTAGAGCATGGACATCCAGCAGCAATTTTTATAGCAGAGAATCAAGCAGTGCAAAAGCTAATAGATCAGGAAATTAGGCCTATCCTCATCGAACTAAAGCAGGCGTCGAACCAGGCTGAAAAAGCATTAGCTTTACAATTGACTGAAAAAATAAACTTGCTATGGGACGTTGATAAACATTATAGGCGAAAAGAGGATCTTATATTTCCGTTTTTGGAGAAGTATGAAATTACTGGGCCACCTAAAGTCATGTGGGGCGTCGACGATAAAATCAGAAACTTGTTAAAAGAAGCAAAAAGCTTGGCTGTTGCTTATCAATCACCTATAAAAGAGAAGTTAATTGCTAAAACGGAAGAAACATTAGTACAAGTTGAGGAAATGATTTTTAAAGAAGAAAAAATATTTCTGCCAATGGCGATGGAAACACTTTCAGAAGATGAATGGTACCGTGCTTTACTCGATAGTGATGAAATTGGTTATTGCTTAGTGGAACCTCAGTATGGCTGGAAACCATATCGGGAGGATGTGAAGGAAGGCGTTATAAATCCGCTCGAAAATAATACAAGCGGCCATGTTAAGTTTGACACTGGTTTTTTATCACCTCAAGAAATTGAATTGATTTATCGGCATTTACCAGTTGATATCACTTTTGTTGATAAAAATGGAGTCGTTAAGTTTTTCTCTACGACCAAGGATCGAATTTTCCCACGCACCCGTACGATTATAGGTCGTAAGGTAGAAAACTGCCATCCTCCAGCGAGTGCCCATGTGGTAGAAAAAATAGTGGAGGACTTTAAAAGCGGGAAAAAGAACAATGAAGACTTTTGGATCAAGATGGGAGATAAATTCGTATATATTCGTTATTTTGCGGTAAGAGACAGGGAGGAAAAATTCGCTGGTGTTTTAGAAGTTACCCAGGATATTAAGCCGATTCAAGCGATTACGGGAGAAAAGCGAATTACAGACTAAGTTAGGAGCAATAAACAATTAACAATAGGGAATTCCCACGACTTAAATAGGGAATTCCCTAGATTACTTTTAGCCATCAAAAGAGTATAATAAATTTCCTACTGATATAGGTACAAGTATATTTACGATGTTTGTAAATTGTTCCATGGGCCTTATTAGATGTTGGAGAGGAATAATGACATGTATGCATACTAATTCGCGACAAATACTGCATCGCAAATTAAACTTTAAACACATTAGTTGGTCTACTTTAGGGAGCTTGTGTGCGATTGGACTTATAGCATATTTATCAGCAATCACAGGATATGCATTTCTAATTCCTCCTTTTGGTGCAACCTGTTATATCGTTTTTTCCATTCCAGATAGTGCATTTGCCCAGCCGCGAAGTATTATTGGCGGGCATGTTCTTGCTGTTTTGGTAGGATTATTCTGCTCGTTTATATTTGGATCAATTTGGTGGTCTCAGGGTATTGCAATAGGAACGATTGTGGCTGGTATGCATCTAGTACGTGTAAACCATCCACCAGCCGCCGCCACGACCATGTTGCTGACATTACAAGAACATAATGACTGGAAGGTTTTCTTTACAGTATTGATTGGTAGCATCATGGTAGCAGCTGTAGCAGTGGTTTTTAATAAATATGTACTAAAGTACAAATACCCTCATTATTGGTGGTAGATACATTCTAAAACAATGTGTTACTTTCTTTGCCAATAATTAAAATGGTGTAATCCCTCTAGGAATAGAAATTTATTAAAATAAACAATGTAGGGAATTTCCTTTATCAATAGAGGGAATTCCCTACATTACTTTTTAGTAGTTAAATATTAAAATAAGCCTGGTATCTATTCATTGCACAAAAGAACTATAGAATAATGAGGTTCTTAAAGAGGCAAGGGTAAAAGCAGGATTCATAAGAAAAAAACAAACGTAGGAAAGGAAAAAAATAATGGCATATAAAGTAACCGGGATAAGGTTTAACCAGTACTTAAAAGAACTAGAAAAGGAGTATCTAATTTTTGCTCCCGTAGCTCTCTTGGGGAAGGGGGCTTTTACCAATACGGATTCAGTTAGGTATCAGAAAATAACAAAGCTGGAAGAAGTCGAACTGACGATAAAAACTAATTTTTCTGTTAAAGAAATTCTTCTGCCCATTACTGAGACTTTATTTTATTTTAACGAGGATAATTGGACAGAACCCAAGGTTCATGATAAAAAAATACTGCTATTCTTGAGAAGTTGTGACATACATGGCATAAAAAGGCTTGATGATATCTATCTAAGAAATGGATGTGAAGATCCTTACTATAAGGTATTTCGTGAAAAAGTAAGATTTTGTCTCATCGAATGTTATGAAAGTTTTGCAAACTGTTTTTGCGCCAGTATGGGAACCAATATTACGGATGAATATGATATGTTTATACGTCCTGATGGTGATTATGTATATGTCGGAATTAATAATAAAGAGATGAGTCGGCTGGATGAAAGGGTAGTAGACCTTTCTCCGCGTTTCGTCATGGAAAATAAAACGAAGGTTTCTATACCGAAAGAACTATCAAAAGGGCTGGCACAATCTGTTTTTTGGGAAGAATATTCATCTCGCTGCATCGGCTGCGGAAGATGTAGTTTTGTATGTCCAACTTGTAGTTGTTTTTCGATGCAAGATATCTTTTATAAAGAAAATAAAAACATGGGAGAGCGAAGACGGGTTTGGTCTTCCTGTATGGTTGATGGCTTCACGGATATGGCCGGAGGACATTCTTTCCGCAAAAAGCAAGGAGATCGTATGCGATTTAGAGTGATGCATAAGTTTCATGATTATAAAAAGCGCTTTGGCTACCATATGTGTGTCGGGTGTGGAAGATGTGATGATGCATGTCCAGAGTATATTTCGATTGCGCATTGTGCAAATAGACTTAAGAGCATAGTGGAGGAGAAATAATGAGCAATACGTATCTGCCTTTTAAATCCCGAATTATAAAAATAATTCCTCATACTGCTATTGATTATACTTTCTTAATGGAGTATAAGGGCGATGTAAAGCCTGGACAGTTTTTTGAAGTATCCATTCCTAAATTTGGCGAAGCACCCATATCTGTGAGTGAAATTGGTGAAGGGTATGTTGGATTGACAATTCGCAGAGTGGGGCTGGTTACCAATACGATTCATGAGCTGCAGGAAGGTGGCGTGCTATTCCTAAGGGGGCCTTATGGTAATGGTTTTGACATTGACTTGTTTAAATCGAAGGAAGTTATTGTTGCTGCTGGTGGGACGGGGTTAGCACCAGTCAAAGGCGTTGTAGATTACTTTGCTGATAATGTTCATGAAGTGGCAGTCTTTTCCTTGATTGCTGGATTCAAATCACCTAAAGATATACTTTATAAAGCTGACTTTGAGAAGTGGCAAAGGACAATCAATGTTATAGTAACAGTAGATGGTTCAGATGATGAAACGTATACAGGCAATACGGGTCTTATTACAAATTATATACAGGATATCTCCATAGAAAATCAATCAATGGCAAATGTGATTGTTGTAGGTCCGCCTGTAATGATTCGTTTTAGTGTGGCAGAATTTTTAAAAAGAGGGATTAGGGAAGAAAATATATGGGTGTCCTATGAGAGAAAAATGTGCTGTGGCGTTGGCAAATGCGGACACTGTAAAATTGACGATACTTATATTTGCCTTGAGGGACCTGTGTTTAATTATGTGAAAGCTAAGAATTTTATTGATTAATTAAGGAGGAGCAGTATGCATGGATATAAATACAAAAATACTAAAAAAGAATGCCTTTCGTATAACAAAGGAAAGATATAAGACTGCTATTAGGATTAGGGTTCCAGGGGGAGAAATGGCAGCAAAATATCTGGATACGGTTAAGTACGTGGCAGAAACATTTGGTAATGGTACCATTCATATAACAACGCGACAAGGTTTTGAGATTCCAGGTATTGATATTGAAAAAATGGCAGAGGTGAATGCCATAATTCAAAGTCTAATCGACGGACTTGAAGTTAACCAAACTGATTCTAATGCAGGATATTCTGCAGCAGGTACCAGAAATGTTGCGGCCTGTATTGGGAGTCGGGTATGCCAGTTTGCTAATTTTGATACAAGTGCTTTTGCTCAAAGGATAGAGAAAGTGATTTTTCCTAATGATTATCATGTGAAAATTGCCCTTACTGGTTGTCCTAATGATTGTATTAAGGCAAGAATGAATGATTTTGGCATTATTGGCATGAACGAGCCACAGTATGATTCCTATCGGTGCATTGGATGTCAGGCATGTGTAAAAGCTTGTGAAAAAAAATCTGCTGGCGCCTTGAAATTTGAAAACTTTAAGGTAGTCAGGCATTCAGATAAATGCATTGGCTGCGGAGAATGTGTATTAAAGTGCCCAACAGGGGCTTGGACGAGAAGTTCCAATAAATTATATCAGCTTGTAATTATGGGAAGAACGGGAAGAAAGAACCCTAGAATTGCGCAGCCGTTTATCAAGTGGATTGATGAAGCTAGTGTTTTAGAGATCATTAAAAATACCTATGCCTATGTCCATAATTATATAGACAAAGATGCACCAGGAGGAAAGGAACATGTAGGATACATTGTTGATAGAACTGGTTATCAGGTATTCAAAAACTGGGTATTGAAAGATGTAATTTTGAATCCTAAGGCGCAAGTAGCGGAGTATATATATTGGTAAAGTTAACAATAATGACATAAATGATTTTTTATAGCCAATGTAGGGAATCCCCTTAATCTATATAGGGAATTCCCTACATTACTTTTCATCGACAAAATATTAAAATAAATCTGACAATATATATTACACACTTACTAAAGGGGGACCAGTCATTGTATAAATTGAAAATATGGAATCCGGAGGACCCTGTTTTTTGGGAGCAGGAGGGAAAAAAAATTGCGAACCGAAATTTATGGATTTCTGTTCCGGCTCTACTCGTATCTTTTTGCATTTGGGTGTTATGGTCGGTCATAGCGGTTAATCTTAACAGTGCAGGGTTCACATTCAGTACTGAGGAGTTATTTAATTTAGTTGCTTTGCCAGGATTATCAGGTGCAACGTTACGAATTCTGTATGCTTTTGTCGTACCTGTTTTTGGTGGTCGGAATTGGACGGTGATTAGCACGGCATCTCTTTTAGTTCCAGCGATTGGTATTGGATATGCAGTACAGGATATCACTACAACCTATAGAACGATGATGATATGGGCTATTTTATGTGGCTTAGGTGGAGGAAACTTCGCATCGTCTATGGGTAACATTAGCTTCTTTTTCCCCAAGAAATTGAAGGGAACTGCATTAGGACTCAATGGGGGATTGGGTAATGTAGGCGTCAGTGTTGTACAGTTTGTGGTACCGTTTGTTATTACCTTTGGAATCTTTGGCAGTATCGGTGGTGAGCCTCAACTTTTAGTGAATGGTGGGAGTGCTAAAAGTGTTTGGCTGCAAAATGCTGCCTTTATATGGATTATTCCTATTGTAGTGATCACAGTAGCCGCGTTTTTTGGTATGAATAACCTGGAGACTGCTAAAGCATCCCTTCGTGAACAATTCAGCATCTTTAGCTGTAAACATATGTGGGTCATGAGTTTTATCTATACCATTGCTTTTGGTTCTTTTATTGGTTATTCCGCAGTGTTTCCTTTATTGATAAAGTTGCAATTTCCTGGCATTAACCCGTTGCAGTATGCTTTTTTAGGACCTCTCGTAGGCGCTCTCTCTCGTCCTATAGGAGGCTGGGCTGCTGATAAATACGGTGGGGCGCGAGTAAGCTTTGGGTCTATTTTTATTATGAGTGGTGCTACCTTAGGAGTTATCTTTTTTATGAACCAACATAATTTTGTCGCATTTTTTATCATGGCATTAATTTTATTTGTTACTACTGGGGCAGCCAGCGGTTCCACGTTTGGCATGTCTTCCAAAATATTTAACCCTAAAGAAGCAGCGCCAGCTATTGGCTTTATTTCAGCCGTTGCTGCTTATGGTGCGTTTTTTGTTCCCATAGCTTTTGGTTGGTCAACACGGACTACTG
>Ga0316613_10001211_pt1 | contig 17863 bp, 16 predicted proteins | sample OWC_soil_day10_C_2_FD_207647 | JGI IMG/M metagenome (GOLD analysis project Ga0316613, IMG submission 207647) | Wetland soil microbial communities from Old Woman Creek delta, Ohio, United States - OWC_soil_day10_CT_b | ecosystem: Environmental > Terrestrial > Soil > Wetlands | place: USA: Ohio...
AATTTTCCTACCAGAGATTTTAAATTCATTGCCTGTGCAGACAATTCCTCTGAAGTAGCAGCACTTTCTTCCGAAGTAGCGGAGGTTGTCTGAACAACTGCCGAAATCTGGTCAATACCAGTTGTGATCTGTGTAATGGCATCTGCCTGTACATTGGATGCTTCTGCAATTTCAGCGATTTTACCGGTGGACATTTCAGACTTCTGAACCACCAGGCGAAGTGCATTCGCTGTCTCATCAGCGATTTTCGTTCCGCTTCCAATTGCAGATATGGCATTCTCAATGAGAGAAGTAGTATTTTTAGCGGCTTCTGCTGATTTACCAGCCAGGTTTCGTACTTCATCAGCGACAACAGCAAATCCCTTGCCGGCAGATCCGGCTCTGGCTGCTTCTACAGCTGCATTTAGTGCAAGAATATTGGTCTGGAAAGCAATATCATCAATGGTTCTGATGATTTTACTGATTTCATTGGAAGTATTGGCGATCTCATTCATCGCTTCCGTCATTTCTTTCATTTTCTGGTTGCTTTCCGTGATGCCTCTGCCTGCTTCCTGAGAAAGGGTATTTGCCTCAGCCGCATTGGCCGCATTTTGTTTTACACGTTCTGAAATTTCCGTGATTGTTGCAGACAATTCTTCTATGGAAGAGGCCTGCTCGGTCGCACCCTGGCTTAGTGCCTGGGAAGCGTCAGCTACCTGGGAGGCTCCTGTGGACACCTGCTCAGATGCCTCATCAATTTCCAGAAGAGTGCTGCTTAAATTTAAGCGGATGTTATGTATTGCTTCATAAATGTAGCGGTAATCTCCGGTATATTGATCCTGGCACTCCGATTGAACTTTGAAGTTCCCCTGGCTCATTTCCCCAAGCAGATAATTGATATCCTGAATAATTGTTTTTAAATTTTGCCCCATGTCCACGAATGTTTTTGATAACTGGCCGATTTCATCATTGCTCTTGACCTGAATCTCAACATTTAAGTTTCCGGCCGCGATGTTTCGCGCTGCTGCCACAACTCCGTCAATGGGTTTTAATGTTCTGCGTAAAAATACAATTATAACCGAGTTAATAAAAATAAGGGATAAAACAGCCAGCACTATCATGACAATAACGCTTTTTACCACATCCTTATACAAATCGCTTTTATCAAGGCTGCTTGAAGCCCACCAGGTCTGGGATCCACAGGTAATTGGATAATAATGTCTGGATTCCAGAGAACCGTCAGCCTTTTTTGTATCAATGTGGAATTCCTTCTTGCTCTCCTGCATTTTTACAATCTTTGCATATTCTGATGAAGGAATCAAGTCTTCCAGCTTCTTGCCGATATTTTCACTTGATTTACTGTCAAAAGCAATCATATTTCCTTCCGTATAGATATCTACATACATGGAGGAATATTTGGCATCAGTGGTTTTGATTCTGGAAAAATTAGACACGTTAATATCAGCCAGGATAACACCAATTACATGGTCGCCGTTCATAATTGGATATGCAATGGTGCTCATCATGGTTCCTTTATAATTAAAAGGATCGGTCAGGTAAGGTTCCTTTGTTTCTCTTGCTACCCGGTAATAATCCTGATTGGAGTATTCACTGTAGGCTCCCAGAGATTGGGCTGTGTTATTTTTTGCATCATCACGGTCAACATAGACAGAGTAATCTTTTACTGCCGGGTCAAATTGCCCAGATTCGAAAAATGCTCCTACACCATATAAGGAATCGTTGTTATTAAGCGCTGCCCAGGCAGAGTTTGCAATGTAGTTCTCTACCTCATAATTGACTTCTTTCAGCTGTGCATTGTATATTTTGCTTTTTCTGTTGATATTTTTCCAGTCACTGGTGGCTTCTCCTCCGTTATAAACACGGTTTAAGTAATCCTGTAAATCTTTGGCAGTGCCAGATGCATCATCAATAATAGACTGAACCATGAGACCGTTCTGCGCAGCAATTCCTGTAAACTCACCATTGATTGCTTTGGTTATTGAATTGCTGGCAAGTATGGAAGAGATGGTAATAAGCACGGTCAAACTCATAATCAGTATGATACCTGTAGCAAGAGATGTTTTCATCGCTAGCTTCATATCATTAAAATTAAATTTTTTCTTGTTGTTCATCTTAATGCTCCCTCAAATTAAAAAATAGTAAAAAACTTCCCTCCTGTGCACCGGTAATATAGTTTGCTTATTTGGAAAAATTTACCAGTAATTGAATAAAAAATAAACTGCATATCATGCAGCTCAATTTTTATATATTAAAAAATGACCTCCTTTCCTGTCATCAGTTTTATTTTTCTTCACCATCAACTGTTATTCGACACAAAGTGACAATTTGTTAATATAAATTTCATGAAAAAAATTACTATAATTATTAATAATGAGGGGAATTAAATAATTGTAACGGTATATTTCATAATTCAATCGGTTGTAGAACAGATGAACGACTTTATTAACCAGGTATGAGCAGCTGGGCGGCTACCTCGGCAATACCGCATAGAACCATAACGAGAATAGGGTCTTTCTTTTTCTTTCGAAGTAGAAATATGGCGGCAGCAAAATAGAGCACTGGACGAAGTTTAACTTGACCAGGTAAAAACGAGAGGGAACCAGAGGGGAATACAGCAGGAAGCAAAATCTCAATTCCCGCTACTGCAATCATAGATACAACTGCAGGTCGCAGGCTTTCTAGTATATCTTGCAGTATGCTTAAATTTTTGTATCGGTTATATGCCCAGGATAAGAATGTAACAAACAGGCAGGAAGGAAGAACGCAGCCTATGGTCGCAAAAAAAGCGCCGGGTATTCCGGCAATCTGATTTCCTACGAAGGTTGCGGAGTTAATGGCAATTGGACCTGGTGTCATTTGAGAAATGGTAATTAAATCGGTGAAATCTTTCATGGTGAGCCAGTGATAATTAGTGATAATCTGCTGTTTAATTAATGGCATGGCGGCATAGCCTCCCCCGAAGCTGAACGCTCCAATCTGAAAAAATGCCCAGAACAATTTTATATAAATCATAATTATGCCTCATTTCTAAGCTTTCTATTGATAGTTTTACATACGCCGGTTAGTGCTGCAGCTAAAATTATAAAAATCACATTTACATGATAAAAGTAAGCGGCTATAAAAGAAGCTGTCATCAGAATAATCAGAAGAGGATCTTTTTCTTTCACCACGTCACCTCCCATATCATAGACAACGGAAAGAATCACAGCACCGACTCCTGCTTTCATGCCGCTTAGCATAGCCTGGATTATGAAATTTTCCTTAAAGGCGGTGTAGAAAAAGGAGATTACAGTGAGAATAACAAAGGGAGGAATAACTGCACCTAAAACGGCGCAAAAAACGCCGGGTAATCCGGCCAGTTTATATCCCACAACGATAGCTCCGTTGACAGCGATGGCTCCTGGTGAGGACTGGGCGATTGCTACCAGGTCAAGCATTTCCTGTTGGTCAATCCAGTGAAGCTCATCTACAAATTTCTTCTTCAGCAGAGTGACAATCACATAGCCGCCGCCAAAGGTAAAGGTGCTTAAATATAGGGTGGATAAGAATATATTGGTAAGTATTTTTTTATTCATCTGGGTGATTCTCCTATTCTGATATAAATTCATTATCTTTGTCTAAGTATCTGCAGAAAATAAAGAGCCCCATTAAAATAAAGGGCGAAAAAACCAGTTCTGCCTCCACAGACCAGCCACCTTTACTATTGTGCAAAAGCCTGGCAGTCACCCAGCTGTTTTCATCCATTATGCAGTATTCCTCATTGCTTTTCATGAATAAATCATAAATTTTATGTTCCATGGTAAAACGGATCTGATTTACCGGAATCCCATTCTGCAAAGGTGAACGTTTTGAAGATACAGGACTTCCGGATAAAATCGTCTGATTGAGAGGATCAGAAAGGACATAAACTTGTTCCTGGCTGCGTTTAACGCCCTCACCGGTTTTAATATCTGCATATAATTTGATTCTGCCGTCAGGGGAAAGAATGGTCTTCTTCGTGGGATAATAGGGCATTTTTAAGCAGGCGAGCTTTGCGGACGGTCTTTCATTGTCAATCTGATAAAGTTTTCCTGCTTTTATTAAGTATTTCATAGAATTTTCCTTTCCGTACTGTAAGTAAGAATTGATAACAAGTTGTTTTTCCTTTACAAGTATAGCACTTGATGATTTATAATTAAAATAGTATAATTTTATCAAAAACATATGATATTAGCTATAATAATAGGAGGTATCCCAATGTCGATCCGCCATCTGCGCATATTTCTTACTGTGTGCGAATGCAATAACAGTATAACCAGAGCAGCAAAAAAACTATATATGACCCAGCCATCCGTTTCCGTAGCCATACAGGAGCTTGAAAAATATTATGGGATCGTGTTATTTGACCGCATATCCAGGAGGCTTTATCTGACTGAGGCAGGAAGACAGTTTCTGGAATATGCACAGCGCATCTTTGCGCTGCTTGATGACATGGAAAAGGGGATCAGAAACTGGGATACCATCGGGGTGCTGCGAGTTGGGGCAAGCATTACTATAGGTTCTCAGTTTATGCCAAGCTATGTGGAAAAATTTTCAGCAATGTATCCGGAAGCGGAAGTACAGGTGTTTATCGGAACTTCCCATCAGCTGGAGCAAAAGCTTTTAAGTAATGAACTGGATTTTGCGCTTGTGGAACGACCTGTTCATGAAAATTCGCTGCTTGCTGAGCCTTATATGGAGGATTTCCTGGCAGTCATTGCTCCGGGGCGTTCCCCTTATTATGAAGGCCAGGTATTGAAAAAGGAAGAACTGAAGGGTCAGAAATTTCTTTTGCGTGAACATGGGAGCGGGACCAGAGAGCTGTTTGAAGAGGTGATGGAAAAAGAAGGAATTACTGTGAACCCGGCATGGGAGGGAATGAGTACTACCGCGCTGGTAAATGCAGTAATTCATGGACTTGGGATTGCAATCGTGCCAAAACGCATGGTATCCGGTCCATTGGAAAAGAAACTGGTTTACCAGCTGGAGATAGAGGGAGCAGAGTTTAAAAGGTACTTCTTTATCGTCCATCACAAAGACAAGCTTTTAACCAGGACGATTCATGAATTCATTGATCTTTGCAGGTGTTATGAACTGGACTATCCCTTGCCCAAATACAATGGGCTTTAAATGGAAAAACCCGCTTTAAGTAAAAAGCGGGCGAAAAATTATGTTTAAGAGAAAGGTGTTTTTTTCAAGCCTGATCGCCATAAAAGAATAAAACCTGCAAGTGCTACGAACAGAGATATAAACTGGGAAGTTGATAAGCTTCCAACAGAACCCCTGATTAAGTCACCCCGGTAAAATTCAATTACAAATCTCCCCAGGCTGTAAAAAATCAGATAGAAAGCGCTGACTCTTCCGGCAGGGGGATTTTTCCGTGCCAGTACCAGCAGTACGAGAAAGTTTGCAAAATCAAAAACACTGGATACAATCTGAGTCGGCAGCAACGGGATCCCGTTAGGAGCAAACTGAGAAGTCTGAAATGTGATGGAAAATGGGCCGGAGGTTTCACGCCCATAACAGCATCCTGCCAGAAGACATCCGATTCTTCCAAACCCCTGTGCCAGGGCTATTGAGGGAACCACAAGATCCAGGTAGCGGATAGCGCTTATGTTCTTTCTGCGGCAGTAAACAAATCCGGCTCCGATTCCGCCGATAATTCCTCCATACACCACAAATCCGGCAGAGATATCAAGTAAAAGTCTGGGATTACGTTTGATTTCATCAAGTATTGTAACGTAATAAAGAAGCTTGGCACAGACAAGGCCGCCTCCGGCTCCCAGGATAAGCAGATAGAATAAGTGATCCGGATCAAGACCTTTCTTTTTGGCGCGGTATTCTGCAGTTAAGTAGGCTGCGGCAATTCCTATGCCAATCATCAGACCATATCCGTGAAACGTAAAGCCCCCAATGGAGAATAAATCATTATGCATGGTTATCTTCCTTCTTTTATCATTAGAATAAAAACGAATTCATTATATCATAACTTTTTGCACATTGCAAAGAAAGCCGAAAGGCTCCGGTATATCACACAATATACAAAATGGTCATTTCCTTTAATTTTTCATTCATCTGCTGCCTTAAAAACAGTTCCCCATCCTCTCTTAAATCATTTCTGTAGCAGTATTTTCCCCTGCCTCTTCCCGTCATCAAGTCTTTGTCATAAAGTTTGCCTGCATCAGGAAACGCCTCGCTGTTAATGGCATTATGAACAAAGCTGTAAGTCATGAAAATTATCTCAATCAAAGCAGTTCGTTTTACCTTTTCACTCAGCTGCATGGAGAGAGTTGTAATCAGTTCAGAATAAAGCTGTTTCCAGTCGTCAGTTAATATGACTGGTGCAATAAGGATTCCAACCCGGTAACCGGCGTCGCACATTTTGTTTAACGCGGTAATTCTTGCATTTAATCCGGAAGTTCCAGGTTCAAATCTGGTTATGATAGACTGGGGATTCACGCTCATACGCATGATAATGCGTCCTCTGTGGTTTAGATTAAGAAGAGGATCCACCTGATTAAATTTAGTTGGAAAGGTTAAAAAGCCTTTGTCTGTTTTTCCAAACTGTTCAATGGTCCATGCTAAATTGCCGGTAATCGTATTTTCCAGAACCAGATCACTGTTACTGCCAATTTCATAAGTGTTATCTTTTACGGATTTAGCCTGATGATTAATAATTTTATTCAGCATCTGTTCCCGGTTCACAAAAAGACGCAGATAAGAACATTTGTTGTAGTTGCAGACCAGATAGCAGTAGTGGCACATGGCGGTGCAGCCGGAAGAAGTATAAGGAACAAGAAAATCCGATACCTTATGGTTCGGGACGTAATTATGGGTTTTTCTGACTCCGATAACCAGCAGCCGTTTTAGTTCGGGGAAATCCTTATTCGGACGGGTGCGCAGTTCATCTATTTTATTATGGCTTTCAATGGGAATCCATGGTATATCTTTATATTTCTCTTTTAATAATCCGCCTAACTCGTAGTTTAGGGAATCTGGTTCATAATAAATTTTATCTGGAAACATGTTGGTTCACCTCCTGTTTCCATTTATTATGCGGAGAAAAAATCGGGATATCCCATGTAAATATGCACAAAAAAACGACTAAAATCTGTGTGATATCACAAAAATTTAACAACGAACATATAAAAAGAAAACGAACATATAAACCTATTGAAAATCAACTTTAATCATGTTAATATGACATTACAGAAACAAAACGAACATAAAAAACAGGCATTTAGATCGAAGGAGAAGCTATTATGAGCAAGGTGAGTGAAACGACCAGAGAATCATGGATCATGAGCACGTTTCCGGAGTGGGGAACCTGGCTGAACGAAGAGATTGAAAGCGAGGAAGTAAAACCCGGCACTGTGGCAATGTGGTGGTTAGGCTGTACGGGAATCTGGTTTAAAACACCAGGCAGCTGTAATTTAACCATCGACTTATGGTGTGGAAACGGAAAACGTACCCATGGAAACGGAATGATGGCAGAAGGGCATCAGATGGCTAATATGTGCGGTGCCAGGAAGATGCAGCCCAATTTAAGAGCAGTGCCTTTTGTCATTGACCCATTTGCCATTAAAAAGGTGGATGGAGTTTTAGCAACTCATTATCATCAGGATCACATGAGTGCTGAGTATGCAGCTCATGTAATTCAAAGCGGTATGACCACCACAGACGAGAATGGAAATGAAATTCCGGTTCCATTTATTGGTCCTTTAAAATCCGTGGAGACCTGGATCAAATGGGGGGTTCCAAAAGAGCGGTGTAAAGTAGTGCGTCCGGGAGACACTATAAAGATAAAGGACGTGGAAATCGTAGTGCTTGATTCCTTTGACAGAACCTGTCTTGTAACAACGGACTCCACCGGAGCGGACAGAGAAGAATTGACCGGAATCTGCCCAACCGATATGGATGATAAGGCGGTAAATTACTTAATAAAAACTCCGGGCGGCAATATCTATCACAGCGGTGATTCCCATTATTCCATCTATTTTGCAAAGCATGGCAAGGATCACAAGGTGGATGTGGCATTTGGCTCCTATGGAGAAAATCCGGTAGGAATGGCCGATAAGATGACCTCCTGCGATGTACTTCGCATGGCGGAAGCATTAAACTGTGATGTGGTGATTCCCATTCACTATGATGTGTGGAGCAACTTTATGGCAGATGTGAACGAAATCCGGGTGCTTTATGATATGAAAAAGGACCGTCTGGATTACCGGTTCCATCCGTTCTTCTGGGAAGTGGGCGGAAAATATGTCTATCCAACAGACAGAGAGAAAAAAGCCTATCATCACCCCAGGGGATTTGAGGATTGCTTTGAAGCTCCTCAGAACATACCGTTTCGGTCCTGTTTATAGACAATGTGGGAGGGTTAGCCATGCTGTTAAAAGAGTTTGTGGAACTGGGGCATTATAAATTCGCTGAGGAAGCGGCAAGCTGGGAGGATGCGGTCCGGATGAGCTGTGAAACCTTAGAGGCGGATGGAACCGTTGAGGCTGATTATAAGGAAGAGATCATTGAATGCATCAGGAAATATGGACCTTATATTATCATCATGCCCAATGTAGCCATGCCGCATTCCCAGGAAGGTGCAAAAGGGGTGCACAAAACTGCAATCGGATTTATGAAGCTGAATAAGCCGGTCAGCTTTGAACCGGGGGACGAGGAAAAGGATGCAAGGCTTTTCTTTACCCTTGCTTCCTGTAATCCGGAGCAGCATTTAGTAAATATGACAAGGCTGTCGGAACTGTTAATGAATGAAGGGGCGGTGGAAGCACTGTTAAGTGCCAATTCACCAGAGGATTTAATCAAAATCCAGAGCGATTATCTGGATTCATAATGGGGAGGGTTTCTTATGGATATTTTATTAAAGATCTGGTCGTATTTTGCAGTCAATGTATTACAGCAGCCGGCTTTTATGATTGGTCTGATCGTTATGATCGGTTACGTGCTGCTTGGAAAACCCTGGTATGATGTTCTTGCAGGAGTAATTAAGGCAATTGTAGGTTATTTGATTCTGACTGTGGGTTCCGGGGGCTTAGTCAATAATTTCCGTCCTGTGCTTGTAGGTTTAAAAGACCGTTTCAATATGAACGCAATGGTAATTGACCCTTACTTTGGGCAGAATGCGGTAACGGCAGGAGTGGAAGAAGTATTTGGCAAGGCATTCGGCAATGCCATGATCCTACTTTTAATCGCGTTCATTGTAAATATTCTTCTGGTTCGTTTCAGTAAGGTGACGAAGTTAAGAGCCCTGTTTACCACCGGTCATGTACAGGTACAGCAGGCGGCTACCGCTTACTGGCTCATCCTCTTTGCCTGCCCGTTTTTATTAAACAATAATGTTGCCCTGCTGGTAGTAATGGCACTGATTCTTGGAGCGTACTGGGCAGTGGGTTCAAACTTAACCATCAAGCCCTGTCAGGAACTGACCGATGGCGCAGGCTTTTGTCTGGCACATCAGCAGATGTTTGGTATCGCATTTAATACCTGGCTGGCAGAAAAACTCTTTGGCAAAAAGAAAAACGGAAAAGAAATAAAAAAGATTGACGAGATCGAGCTTCCCGGATTCATGTCCATATTCAATGAAAACATGGTATGTACCTCTATACTGATGATTGTTTTCTTCGGAGCAATTCTTTGCATTTTAGGAAGGGATTATCTGGTGGAACAAAAGTTCATGAAAGAGGGCGCAAGCATGGTCTTCTATGTCATTCAGACCTGCCTTTATTTCTCTGTTTACTTAGCAATCCTCCAGCTGGGAGTCAGAACCTTCGTAACTGAGCTGACCGCTTCCTTCCAGGGAATTGCAGATAAGCTCCTTCCTGGCTCCCTTCCTGGAGTAGACTGTGCAGTTGTATTCGGATTTGGTTCTGCCAATGCGGTACCTCTTGGTTTCCTTGCAGGCTTTGCAGGTCAGATTCTGGCGATCATCGCACTGATTGTCTTAAAGAGCCCGGTCCTTGTAATCTGCGGTTTCGTTCCTGTATTTTTTGACAATGCAACCATTGCCGTATTTGCCAATGAAAAAGGCGGAATTAAGGCAGCTCTTTTGTTACCGTTCTTCTCCGGTATCTGTCAGGTATTCGGGTCGGCAATTATTGCAGGCTGGGTTGGAATGGCTGCTTATGGCGGATACTTGGGTATGTGGGACTGGGCTGTTGTATGGCCGGTTATGACGGCAGTCATGAAGTTCTTAAGCTACGCAGGAGTTCTGATTGTAGTGATAGTTTTACTGGCAATTCCCCAGATTCAGTATCGGAAGGATAAAAAAGGTTATTTCCTTATTACAGAAAATTACGAAGCCTATAAAGAATTAAAAGGAATCAAATAGAAGTCAGGAGAAGGAATATGTCAAAAGAAAATATGAGTTTTATGGTTTGCTGTGCCAATGGGGCCGGCTCCAGTCTGATGATGAAAATGACCATGCAGAAGGTACTTGATAAGGCGGGTATAAAGCCCACCAAAGTTCATCACTGCGCCTTATCGGAAGGAAAAACGGCAGCCGCTCAGTACGATGTTGTCTTTTGCGCACAGAATTTTGTCAGCATGTTTAAAGGGGCACAGGAAAAAGGGACTCTGGTGATTGGCCTTAGAAATATCATGTCTCCCCAGGAGATGGAACAAAAAATGAAGGAAAATGGAATTCTTTAATTTCAATCAAAACGAACATAAAATAAGTGACACAGGCTTCTGAACAGGCTATAATGAGGATAAAGAATCATATCTTTATGAGTTGAGAGGGAAAACAATGAAAAAAGACAGAGCTTGTGTTGAGAACAGAAGGAGCCGCATCCTGGAACTGATGGAGAAAAATCCCAGGGTGCGGGTAGATGAACTGGCGGAAGCATTAGAGGTTTCTCTTATTACCATACGCAGGGATTTACAGTATTTAGAAGATAAGAAGCTTCTTGTACGCACCCATGGAGGCGCCATTGCTTCCGGCAGTCCAGTCGATGAGGTATCCTTATATAGGAGGCTGATTGCTGAATTTGCCGCGAAGTTCGTAACCGATAATGATACGCTGTTTATTAATACCAGCAGCAATGCATTAAAAATACTGGAATACATTAACTGTTCCAATGTGACCGTCATTACCAATAACGGAAAAGCCATACACTGTGAGCACTCCCAGGAAGTAAACGTTGTGCTGACAGGCGGTGAGCTGCGCTATCCAAAAGAAGCTATGGTAGGAGATTTTGCATTACGTAATTTACAGACAATCTACGCGAAGAAAGCATTTATCGGCTGTTCCGGAATCAGCGGGGAAAACGGCATGACAACGGAGATCTTCAACGAGGTCAGTATCAATGAAATGATGGCAGGCCATGCAACCCAGGATGTTTATGTCCTGGCCGATCACACAAAGATCGGGAAGAACAGCAGCTTTGTCAGCTGCCCTATTGAAAAAATCAAGTATTTAATTACCGATGAAAAAGCATCATCAGAAGCTCTGGATCTGATCAGGGAAAAAGGGGTGGAAGTGTTTGTAGTCCGCCGGTCAGATTTTTAAATCAATCATAGTGGAACAATGCCCGGGCGTCCATGTTGATTGCATCTTTCGTGGAGGCAAATTTATGGAAAAGGCATATACCCTTGGATTATATGAGAAATCCATGCCTGGGTGGCTTGGATGGAAAGAAAAACTGGAGGCAGCAAAAGCAGCCGGTTATGATTTTGTGGAAATCAGCATTGATGAAACAGACGAAAAGTTAAGCCGTTTATCCATGTCGCAGGCAGAACGGCTGGAATTAATCAATACCATGAAGATTGTGGGACTGCCCATCCGCACCATGTGCTTAAGCGGGCACCGCAAATATCCTCTTGGAAGCCACGATCCCGCTGTACGGGAAAAGGGAATGGAGATTATGGAGAAAGCAATCCAGCTGGCAGATGATCTGGGGGTCAGGATCATCCAGCTGGCTGGCTATGATGTATATTATGAGGACTCAAGCGAAGAGACGAAGCAGTATTTTCTGGAAAATCTGAAGAAAGCCACGGAAATTGCGGCGCGCCTGGGAGTTGTACTGGGATTTGAGACCATGGAAACAGAATTCATGAATACAGTGGAAAAATCCATGGAATATGTAAAGTTGGTATCATCTATGTATTTAAACGTCTATCCGGATATCGGGAATATTACCAATGCAGCCAAAACTTACGGAATCAATGCCTTAGATGACTTACGCGCAGGGAAAGGTCATCTGGTTGCCATGCATTTAAAAGAAACTGTTCCTGGAAAATTCAGGGAGATTCCATTTGGGACAGGGCATGTGGATTTTGATAGTGCCATTCAAACAGCCTGGGAACTGGGAATCAGAAAATATGTGGCAGAGTTTTGGTATACCGGTAATTCTCAGTGGATGAGAGAACTTTATGATGCAAATAAACGGATGACGGAGATTCTGGATAAACAATGCCTTAAGGAGAGTGTGCAATGAAAGCAGAGAAAAAGGTATTGGGGCATTTAACAAAATGTTATTCGGTTGCCCCCCTCAATTATAAAGGGACAGAACATTTTCTGGTAGCAGCGGAAAAGGAAGATCCCTGTCTTTTATTTGATATGGACGGAAATAAGGTGGATACTGTCTGGGAAGAACCAGGCGGCACTATGTCAATGGTACAGGTTCCCGGAACAGACGGACAGTTTCTGGCAACCCAGCGGTTTTATTCTCCCAATGATTCCAAAGAGGCAGTCATAGTACTGGTAACACCTGATAATTCAGGTAAGTGGCAGATAAAGACCATTGCAGCCCTTCCTCATGTCCATCGGTTTGACATACTAAAAAGGGGAAAGACACTTTATCTTCTGGCCTGTACCTTAAAATCCGGTCATGAGTATAAGGAAGACTGGTCCAGTCCGGGCAGAGTCTATGCTGCGGTGCTTCCGGAAGATCTTTCAAAGCTTTGCGAGTCCAGTCCATTGCAGCTTGAAGTAATTCAGGAAGGACTGTTGAAGAATCACGGCTATTACCGGGTGGAGGAAAACGGAGTAGATACGGGACTGATATCCTGTGAAGGAGGAGTCTTTCAGTTTGTACCGCCGTTTCAAAAAGGGGAAAAGTGGGAGGTGCGTAAGCTGCTTGACACTCCTGCCAGTGATGGCGTTTTAATTGATTTTGATGAGGACGGGGAAAAAGAGCTTGCTGTATTGTCCCCTTTCCATGGTGACTGCATTTCCATTTACAAAAAATCCGAAGGCAGTTATAAAAAAGTTTATGAATATGAAAAAAAGGCAGAGTTTTCCCATGGGATATTTGGAGGAAGCTTATGCGGGAAGCCTGCTTTGGTGGTGGGGCACAGGCAGGGAGAGAGAAATCTTCTTTGCTTTACCTGGAATAAAGAACTTAAGATATTTCAATGGGAGATTCTGGACCGGGACTGCGGACCTGCCAATGTTCTGCATTTAAAAAAAGAAGGGGAAGACTTATTAATCAGCGCAAACAGGGAAATTGATGAAATTGCCATGTACCGGATTACACCATAGGTGGAATAACCGGGTTTCTAAAAGAGAATAGACAATTATACCTTTGTGAAGTATACTGAAATTAAGTTGAACGGCAGATTTATCCATAAATTTTCTGCTGAGACACAAAGGAGGAATTGTCATGAAGAGCATAAAAAACAAAATATTTCTTTACATGGCTTTAACTGTTTTTATCTCACTCACAGTAGTTGGTGGCATCAGTATTTATTTAAATTATTACAGTATGATCGGAACTATGAACCAGTCCATGACGGAACTGGCTGGAACAGCGTCTGAGCGGGTGGCAAAGGAGCTGGATATTTATAAGAATCTGGCTTATGAAGCGGGAAGCATTGCAAGACTGGCTAATCCGGAGACAGGTATTGATGAGAAGAAGTCTATTATCGATCAGAGAGCCAAGACCCATGAGTTCCAGAGAGGGAATATTATAGGGGCAGATGGTATCAGCATTTTTGATGGAAAAGACTATTCGGACCGGGATTATTTTAAACGTTCAATTAAAGGAGAGATGGCGGTATCGGAACCATTAATCAGCAAGGTTACAGGGCAGATGACGATTATTATATCAGCCCCTTTGTGGGAGAATGGAATTCCCGAAACAAAAGTGGTAGGAGTTGTTTATTTTGTTCCCAAGGAAACCTTTTTAAATGATATCGCTGCTTCCATACAGGTAAGCAAGGGTTCCAATGCCTATCTTCTTAATCAGTCAGGGAAGGTAATTGCCGATCCGGATATGGATAAGGTTACAAACGGAGTAAATGTCCAGGAAAGTGCTTCAAAGGACTCAGGGCTTGCACAGCTTGCAGCGCTTGAAGCAGAGATGACCCAGGGGAAAAGCGGTTTCGGACGTTATGAAAACCAAGGGCATAAGATGTTTCTTTCCTATGCGCCCATCGCAGGGACGGATGGCTGGAGCATTGGAATCAGTGCACCTATGTCGGATTTCATGGGATCCACTAAAACAGCCAGCGTGATTACTCTTTTACTGATTGCAGTATTTCTCGTAGTTGCAGGAATCGTATCCGCTGCGCTGGCAGGCAAGATAGCAAGTCCCATTACTTCCTGTGCAAACCGGTTAAAGCTGCTGGCAGAGGGGGATCTTGATTCTCCTGTATCAGAGGTGAAAAATAAAGATGAAACAGGTATTCTTGCAGATGCCACCAGAGATCTGGTTTTAAGACTTGGTATGATTATCAAGGATGTGGATTACGTTCTTCATGAGATGGCGGCAGGAGATCTGACAGTCAGAACAACCTGTGACTCTGCCTATGTAGGGGGATTCAGAGGAATATACGAGGCGATGCATCAATTAAAAGCTCAGCTTGGAGAGACTCTTTTAAGCATCAGCCGTTCTTCCGGCGAAGTAGCGGCAGGAGCAGACCAGGTATCTGCAGGAGCTCAGGCGTTATCTCAGGGAGCTACGGAACAGGCAGGCTCCATAGAGGAACTGGCTGCTACAATCGGTGATATATCAAAGCAGGTAGAAGGAAATGCAAGAAGTGCCAGGGAGGCCAGTAACAAGGCGAAAGAAATGGCTGAGGAATTAAGCAGCGGAAAAGAACAGATGCTAAAGATGACAAAAGCCATGGATGAGATTTCCCAGACGTCCGGGGAAATCGGAAAAATAATAAAGACAATTGAAGACATTGCTTTCCAGACCAATATTCTGGCATTGAATGCGGCAGTAGAAGCCGCAAGGGCAGGGGAGGCAGGAAAGGGCTTTGCAGTTGTGGCAGATGAAGTGAGAAATCTGGCGTCCAAGAGTGGGGAAGCATCAAAGAACACCTCTTCCCTGATCGAGAACTCCTACCAGTCTGTGCAAAATGGAGCACTGATTGCAACAGAAACAAAAGAATCCTTAGACCGGATCGCCGCTTCTTCTGAAAGAACTGTAGCTTTAATTAATGAAATTTCCAATTCGTCAGCAGAGCAGGCCGTTTCCATTGGTCAGGTAAATCAGGGAATTGATCAGATTTCAAGTGTGGTTCAGACAAACTCCGCAACAGCCGAAGAGAGTGCGGCAACCAGCGAGGAGCTTTCCGGTCAGGCACAGATTTTAAAGAATCTAATCGACCGATTTCGACTTTAATCGATTTTATTAAAATAGCGTTAAGGTTCCACCCAATCTCTATCTTTTTATAACATATATTACTAAAATAGAAGGGTAGAAGGAGGGATGAATTATGGGGTTTATAATTGTTTTGCTTATGGCAGTATATGCTTTCATCGGTGGACTGACAACGCTTTATCTGTTTTTCAGCTTCCCGGCGGTGATCGTTTGGAAATTTTACAGAAAACTAAAATATGGAATTTCTGTCTTTAACTGAACATGCAATTAAATAAACAGGCACCAGATCGTCCTGATATCAGGAATTCTGGTGCCTGTTTATTAAAATCAGATATTGGTGAGCCGTTCAAATAAATTGTTTACATTGATGCGTCCGTATCCCCAGACATTATTTGGATAGACCTCAGAGGGGCTTCTTACGGCACCCCTTATAATTAACCGGTTAACGTCATATCCGGTCAGAGAGGTATAGTTGCCTCTTGGAATTCCCCATTCAAGTACCATGGCGATAATTCCTGCTGCATGGGCGCAGGCGGCTCCGGTGCCGGTTGCAGTCCCGTATTGGTTGCCGGGAACAGCACAGGGAATCTGGTAGCCGGGTGCAGCAATATCCGGCTTAACCAGACCGTTTCTGGTATAACCTCTGCTGGATTCAGGAAGAATGCCATCGTTAAACTGATTATAAGCTGTAACGGTCAGCTGGTTGGCTCCATTGCCCGGAGATGTGATGGTAGTATCCGGATTGGGTGCTAAAAAATAGGTGCTGTCGGATATGATGGATCCGCTTGGCAGCCAGCAATGAAACGAAAATGATTCATTTTCAAGACTCTGGGCCCGTAAAGACCACACACCGGGCTGGGGGTTTAAAAAACGGATTAAAATAAGCTGATCTCCGGTTTCCTCTTCAAAAATAATATTATTCACCCACACAACACTCTGGGTAAAAATAAAATTGAATTTCCGGCAGTCTGAGATGGAAGGATAAATTCTCTGGGTCGATTCCCTGTTTGGCGTAGATATATCAATGGAGATTCGGTCTGGTGCATATGGCCAGATTTCCATCCAGAATTCTTTGTCATTTTCTCCAATTCTCAATTCAAAATCATTATAAAAGGGCACTGTTAACGTACTGTTAAAATAATGCCTTTGTGTATTTCCTTCATTTCCCGCGGAGACAGATACGCCAATTCCCGGAAGCTGCACCAGATAGGTTAAATAGCTGCTTAATGCCCCTTTGCCATCGTGACTGCCCTGACTTGTGCCAAGTGAAATACAGATAACAAGGGGAAGCTTCAGTTTCTGTGCAGTCAAAAAGAGATATCTGACCCCCAGCAGAATGTCTGATTCCTGGAAGCAGTATGTATCTTTTGGTATGGTAAATACATTTTTTAAGTTTTCTTTTGCCTCCTTCAGCTTTACTATTACAATCTGGGAATTGGGAACCACTCCGTCAAAGACCTGATCAGCACTGACGCTGCCTGCTGCAATGCTTGCCATAGCAGTTCCGTGTCCGTTGGTATCAGTAGATGGAACAATGGAAAGAGGATCTTCTGACGTTAAAGCCAGATTGATCGCCTCTCTGTTATATTCACTGCCGAAGGTAAAACCCTCCGGAATAATTCCGGTCTGCACTGTCTGATCCCATATAGAAATAATGCGTGTGGTTCCGTCGTTATTGCGAAATGCGTTATGCTGGTAGTCAATGCCGGTATCCACAAAGCCCATTAAAATGCCCTGACCGGTCAACTTCAAAAATGGATTTCTCTGAACCGTGCCAATACCCGACTTTTCTATACTGATGGTGGATTCAAGAGTATAAAGTGAGGGAAAGACGTTATAGGGGTGTGTTCCTAAATCACAGGGATCTGTTCCGGTTGTGGGAATATGAAGCAGTGAGCTTCGCTCTGTAAGTGGTGTGATATTGTCTCCCGTATCATAGGAGGGGACCGAAATATTGTTAATGATTAAGTCGTAATAATTATTATCCAGTATTTTATTCAAAATCAGGCCTCCTCACCGCACCAATATTAATAATTAAAACACCCTTTTAAGACAAATAAATCAGATATTGGTCAGCCTTCGAAACAGGTTATTTACATCAAGCCGGCCATATCCCCAGATGTTGTTTGGGTAGATGATAGAACTGTCACGTGCAGCTCCCCGGATCAACAGCCGGTTCACATCATTTCCGGTCATGGATGTGTAATTCCCCCTTGGTATTCCCCATTCCAGTATCATGGCGATAGCTCCCGCTGTATGAGCAGCGGCGGCACCAGTTCCAG
>Ga0316613_10001212_pt1 | contig 17863 bp, 23 predicted proteins | sample OWC_soil_day10_C_2_FD_207647 | JGI IMG/M metagenome (GOLD analysis project Ga0316613, IMG submission 207647) | Wetland soil microbial communities from Old Woman Creek delta, Ohio, United States - OWC_soil_day10_CT_b | ecosystem: Environmental > Terrestrial > Soil > Wetlands | place: USA: Ohio...
TACTCTTAAGGTTATACTAACCCAAATTATGTATAACGAACAGGTTATTCGGTAACTTCTTCGTCCTCGTCTTGTACATCTAGAACTTCCTCATAAGTATCAAGAAGATTAAAGTGATGTTCTATCAGTGAGTCGCTAATGAGTCTCAGAACTGCATTTGTCTGTTCTTCAGGCAAGCCCATCGCAATCACGATATCATTCAAGCGGTCTTCAAGAATTTCGATATCTTCTGTAAATAGTACCTGGATTTCCTCATCAATTTCAGTTTCATTACACATAATAAACTCTCCTTTACCACTTTCAGTTTGTGTTTAACAATCGATTGTACTAATACTTTATCCAAAATCATCTTAACATGGAAAGCCAATGTTGTCTTGTTATATTTTTGTAAAGTATATAGAGATATAACAAGACATCCGACCATTAGTTTTCCCAAATATATCTGATGTATATACTATCTACTTTCTATCGAATAACGCTACTGCAATATCTTATAATAACAACTAATAAAAATAGCTATTTTGTACAATACTATCAGCGGAAGTTTCATCGATCAAAAAAAGGAGGACAAATCATGACTGTACAAAAAGATTTGCAAAAAGCTGTTGCCGCTGCTGAATCTGCTAAAGGAACATATGCCACCTTTGAACAATCCACTGATGATCAAACTGCTAAACAAATGTTTACACAAATGTCACAAGATATGGACCGCCACATTAGCCAGCTCAACAGTCGCCTTGGTGTTACAGCACAAAACCAATTAAATAATCAAGAAGACCAATAAAGTATAAAGGGGGTAGTAGATAACTACCCCCTTTATACACTTCCAATACATTTTTGCATAAAGGATTGATAACATGCCTATTAATATTGGCATCCCCCGCGCCCTGCTGTATCATGAATTCGGTAGTCTATGGACCGCTTTTTTTAGTAAACTTGGAGTGCCGTTCACTCTATCAGCTGAAACCAATACACAAATTTTGGATCATGGTACTATGCTAGCTATTGATGAGTCATGCCTGCCCTTGAAAATCTATCTTGGACATATAGCAAGTTTATTGCCAAAATGTACACATATTTTCGCTCCCCGCATTGCTGGATATCATAATAACTTTTTTCTCTGCGCTAAATTTGCCGGTTTGCCTGATATCATTAGGAATACTTTTTCTCTTGCTGACAACCAACTCATTGCTCCTAATATTGAAAATAAAAGTCAATCTACGCAACTTAAAGCTATCTATTCCATCTGCCAAACAATAGGTATATCTAAAATATCAGGTTGTCTAGCCTACCACCAGGCGAAACAAACCTGGAAAAATCATAACTCAGCTCCTACCCATTCAAATACGCAAATAGCAATCATTGGTCACAGTTATTTATTAAATGATGCCTTCTTTTGTCGCGATATTTTAACTGTACTTAAAAAACGAAATCTTACTATGATCACATCTGAGCATATTCCTAGTAAAGTATTATATCAGCAAGCTGCAATTTTTCGGCCTGATATTTATTGGCAACTTTCAGCTAAACTCGCCGGCGCTACTCGCTATTTTAGTCAGCTGTCTGAGATTAAAGGTATTATTATGGTATCAAGTTTTGGCTGCGGCCCTGATTCTTTAATGAACGAATATTTAGAACATCATGTATTGAAGAACAGCAACACACCATACCTCATTATTAATCTAGATGAACATACTGGCAGTGCTGGTATCGTCACCAGAGTGGAAGCATTCTTGGATTTAATGAATTGGAGGTCAGAATCTTGAACGTAACATATCCACATATGGGATACTTAACGATTCCAGTATATAACATGTTATCCAATCTTGGCATTAAAGTAATAGAAGCACCGCCAATTACCAAAAGAACAGTCGAGCTGGGCTCATTATATTCTCCTGAAAGTGTATGCCTGCCTTATAAAATCACCATGGGTAATTTTATCGAAAGTATCGAAAAAGGTGCTGATACCCTATTGACAGTGTGTGGTTCCGGCAAATGTCGATTAGGCTTTTATAATACAGTACAAAAAATTGCCTTAGCAGAAAAGAAGCCTCTGCAACTTCATACGATCAATATCTCTGAAAATGTTTTAGTCAATCTATATCGTTTATTACGGACGCTGGCTCCTAATGCTAGCCGTGTATCAATCGCCCAAAATATTGCTATGACCCTCAAAACCTTAAAAGCCCTTGACAAAATTAATGATGCCAAAAATCATTATGGCGCCCTGACAGAGGACGCCGACATGATTATTAATACCTATCATCGTGGTATGCAGCAACTAGGCAACTGCCATACCTTCAGGGAAATAAATGAAACCTGTCAACATATCATAGGTGACATGGATACTGCTACCACCGTCTTAGCTCCACCACCTGTTAAAATCGGGCTTATTGGTGAATTTTATTTGTTATTAGAACCCTATGTTAATCATCAATTAGAAGATTCATTGATCAAACAAGGTGTAGAAGTCAAAAAATTTGTCTATACTGGCGATTGGGCCTACTCACAAGCAATATTACATACATTAGGACTCTACAACGAGGAAACTTCTTATCTTAAGGAGGCCCGCCCCTATTTGAATTATCATGTAGGAGGTGATGGTTTAAAATCTGTTGGTAACGCTTTATGGTGTGCTAAAAACCAATTTGATGGCATTATTCATATCTATCCTTTTAGCTGTATGCCTGAAGTGGTCGCTCAGTATGCCTTAAAAAACATTGCCCGTGATTATAATATACCAATTCTTTCATTAAGTATTGACGAACATGCTAGCGATGTTGGAATAACAACCCGCATTGAAGCATTTGTCGACTGTCTAAAACGCAAATAAAAGCAGTAGAGGCAGTTTTCAAATTGCCTCTACTGCTTTTATTTGACAGCTATTCATCCATTTACCACAACGATCACCCCATAGGGCGGCTATTTGGTCATTCATTTTGAGCTCAATGACTTCACACAAATTAGGACAGCCATCACATTCAAAGCTGCGTGGTGTATATACATAATCAATCATCTCAAAACCGCGAAAAGCAGTTGGTTTTTTATCGTTTAATTGCTCTTTGGCTAAAACCGCTGAACCGATAGCTCCCATAACATTATAATGAGGTGGCACGATCACCTCACATTGAAGCGCTTCTTCAAAAGCCCTTTTCATGCCTTTATTAGCAGCCACACCTCCCTGAAAAATAATCGGACTGTTAATCTGCTTCCCTTTTCCTACATTATTAAGATAATTACGCACTAATGCCTGGCATAAGCCATTTAGAATATCTGCTATTTGATGGCCTGTCTGCTGTTTATGAATCATATCTGATTCCGCAAATACTGCACAACGCCCAGCAACTCTAACAGGTGTAGTGGATTGAAAAGCTTGGTTGCCAAACTCCTCAATCGGCAAGTTAAGTCTGGCAGCCTGTTGATCTAAAAACGACCCAGTACCAGCTGCACAGACTGTATTCATAGCAAAATCAGTTACCACTCCATTACGAATAATAATAATTTTGGAATCTTGTCCACCAATTTCAAGTATAGTATGCACATCAGGTACAATATGCATCGCCGCTACTGCATGTGCTGTTATTTCATTTTTAATAGTATCAGCACCGAGAACCACTCCGGCTAACTGTCGACCACTGCCAGTCGTGCCCACCCCTTTTACTATCATGTTACTATTACGGTCTTTTATTTGCCTAAGCCCTTGTTGAACCGCATCAATAGGTCTCCCCTGAGTACGTATATATAAAGTGTCTATAACCTTCCCTTGTTCATCAAGTACAGCAATATTGGTACTAACTGAACCAACATCAATACCCAAAAATACGTCCACAACCAGCCCTCCTAAATATCGCAATATAATTTTATTATTATGTGGTATAAGTTATCATATCAAATAAAAATATGCCGTGGAATCGCTCCACGGCATATTTTTTCATTTATTGATAGTCGTTGTTAGCATCCGATTTAGCAGTCAATGTTCCATATTCTGATTTGCTTGCTTGTTGTTTAGCACTAAGGGACTGTTGTTGCTTTGCACTAGTTGCACTAGTTACACTAGCTGCAGTATTGGAACTAGTTATATTACTTTGTACGCTACTCGATTTTTGTTGAGTTTTGCTGTTCTTTTGATTATTCATACAATAACCTCCTGCTAAATTTATTACCGACCCTTTTTGTATTATTGGCAAGATAGGGGGTGCTTATACGTGAAAATATTTTCTCCAATTGCTTCTGCTCTGGAAATTATTAATCCATAAACTGATTTATAACAAATTTTGTCGCCTGATAAATAACAACACCTGCAACTGCTACTTTTACCATTGACTTCATATTCATATCCATGTCCATATCCATGTCCATCATTAAATTACGTTTTCTTTTCAAAAACATAATATCACCTCCAACGTTAGTATTGCCTTTATGAATGATAAAAAACTGTATAAATTTTAACAATTAATCTATAAAAAATAGCGTAATCATACTGCTATGCTATGAATTATAGTTAATAATAACTAACCCAGCTGTAATAAGAATAGCGCCAACTAATAGAGATAGAGAAATAACTTCATCAAGTAATAAATAACTAACCAATACAGTTATTAGAGGCGTACAGGACATAATAAGCGCCACATCGTTAATCTTACCTTTTTGAAGTGCATAAAAATAAGCTAAGTCCCCTAATACCGCAGCCAACACAGCTTCCGCAGTTATGAACAGCCAAAATGTTCTTGATAAATTAGCTAATTCATTGTATGTCTTTGTTCCAATTAGCCATATTATGACAAGTACGGCGGCAATTACCGTCCTAATAGCAAAAGCCGTTGTTGGATTAACATTATCCAGAGCAGTTTTCCCAAATAATGGAGCAATCCCTAAACAAAGCACTCCAATAAATGCATAAAGAAAGACCATATTATTCTTCCCTTTCTTTAATTTAATTTAGGCAGTAGTAAAATATATGCCAAAACTAAAAAATTACGCCCCTATTGCTCATACTTAATATAGTCTCTTGTACTTCACTCCATTCATCAGGTCTCACTATAATGTTGTTGGAGCTATTATACTCTGTATATACAGCATGAAAATGAAAATAATTATCAAGCTGTCTTTCAACAGAAACATTATTCTTGGTTTCTTTAGCACCAGAAGCAATTGGAAAATCAATCACTAAAGCTTTTGCGTTAGCCTTACGTTCTGGACGGGTGTCCCCCGCTGTATCCACTTCTGAATGAACTATCCAGCCAAGTTCTTGAACCGTTTTTGCAAGTGGATCAGCTTCACAAATTGATTGTTATATTCAACCGCAGGTCTCACGTCTTTTCTGATCTGGCAGAAAGCGTGAATAAGTGCGGTAGTACACGAACATTCCTAGTTCATTCATATGTTCAGGAAAATCTGGATATTTTGAAATAAATTCTTCTGTCAATAGCTCTGCCATGAATGGAATCTCCCTACTACGTTAATCGCTATATTGTCCTTAATTTTTTATAATTATCTTGCTTATTTAGCATCCGACATCTTAGTTAATTATTCCTTATTTCAAAAATAATTATTTTTTTTTCTAAATTTACAATATATTAATAATAGAGCAATGGTGCTATGGGCACCATTGCTCTATTATTAATTATACTCCTCATCATCAGGGCGCTTGTATTTATATTTACAATGCTTTTTATATGGTGGTAGCACGTCTTCATCCTCTTCTTCCATGAGCATATCAGGACTAAGATTGGTTACATCAGAAAAGTTATGACAATGTCCATTATCCATACTAGTACGGCCAGCAAAATAGTGAGTATGGGTGTCATCAGGCATAGCAACAGCCCGATCTGTCATAATATCTACCCAATGCCAATGACCGTCTACAAACGACGTTCTGGTGCGAATTGAATGAACATGAGACCTCCCCGCCGTTTCTGCGGGACCACTAACTCCCATAACTGCATGCTGATGATCATCAGCAATATCAGTTTCAGTATTATAGATATGTACATGTATATGTACCATAGGGTTATCATTGCACTCCATCATCTGTTGGTCTTCATAATCCATTATATGTTTTCTTTCCTCATCATTAAACACTTCCATCACACCTCCCATTATTCTCCATAGCATTATATGCTAGTTAGCCGAAATATGTGACTAACTAGATATTTTTTCGTCAATAGTTATATTTGGGGTCTAATAACATAGTCTATATCGTAACTAAACTCTCTAACACCCCTTATAAAATAACGATACATAAGGAGGATGTAAGCATGACTAACGGTAAGATCAAGCATGTCTTTCCCGGTGGCAATACCCCACAAGGATTTTTTTCCTATTACGACTATATAATTCCTACTGATGCTACTCGCATTTTCATTATCAAAGGTGGACCTGGCGTCGGAAAATCCACTTTCATGAAAAAAATTGGCGACGAAATGTTAAAGCGCAATTATGATGTTGAATTTCATCATTGCTCAAGTGATAATAATTCCCTTGATGGTATAACCATTCCCGCCTTGCAGATAGCCTTTATAGACGGTACTGCCCCTCATATTGTCGATCCCAAAAATCCAGGTTGTGTTGACGAAATTCTACATTTAGGCGATTTCTGGAACGAATCTAAAATGGTGAAAAACAAGCCCCAAATAATGGCATGCACTCAAGAAATCGGGAGAAGTTTCCGCCGAGCCTACCATGTATTGCGAGCAGCAAAAGCTATCTATGATGATTGGGAAGTCGCTAACGGCGAAGCTTTGAATTATGCTATCGCAAATAAAAAAGCTACGGAAATCATTACTGATATCTTTGCAGGTATTGATACAACAGGTGCTGGCAAAATACGCAAACTATTTGCCTCAGCCATTACTCCAGATGGGCCAGTCAACCATTTAGAATCAATTATTGATACTATGACCAGACAATATATTATTTCAGGCGCCCCTGGCACTGGCAAGGCCACTTTACTACAAAAAATAGTAGATACAGCTATTATAAAAGGATTGAATGTAGAGGCATATTACTGTCCTCTTGATCCACTAAAGGTAGAACATATTTTAATCCCAAGCTGTAACATTGCTATCACAACTTCCTCGCCGCCCCATACCTATGGTAAACCCGCTACTATGTTCATCGATATGAACGACTGTCTAAATCCTAATATTCTTGCTAACTATTCCGAAATTATTGTTTATGATAAAACTACCTTCTGGGCTTTATTTAATAAAGCCGTTTCCTATCTTAATAACGCAAAAAACCTTCATGATGAACTAGAGACCTATTTTGTACCAAACATGGACTTTGACGCTATACAAAATTTATGGGAAAAAACCCTGCGGCGAGTGTTGCTGTATGCTGAAAGCAAAAACAATTCCTAGCTAAAAAAGTTGCCAATAAAAAAAGAATAATAATTACAAACATAAACTTTGATACTCTAAATAAAGATACGGGGCACCAGCAATTTGCTGGTATCCCGTATCTTTATTTAGACTAATATGGCATAAAAACACCTATATCATGTAATGCTAATAGTAATAATAGCCAAAGTATGGTAACATAAACACAGTAAAGAAAAATGTCTCAAGTAGGTGTTTTAATCATGAAACGATTACTATTTTTAATCCTAATACTAACAATTACATTATATTCTATTGAAACCAATGAAAATATCGGATTCAGCAAGTATAAGCCTTTATTCAATGTAACTTATATTGCCAACAACTATATTTTGACCTGGTCTAAGATACCTTACTTCGCCTATTATGAAGTAGAAGTTTTAAATAATAACCCGATTGGGAAGCATGGGCAAAAATCAGTTATACCGTCTTATCGAATTGCCAAATATCGTACATTTGACAACATAATGAAGATTGAGCAAAATTTCCCCGACAATACCTATCTACGAGTATCAGCCCACAGTTTATTTCATAAACCCTTAGGTTTTTACTCTGATTCAGTATCAATAACAGAAATAGACTCAGATACTAAACAGGCGAAACTTAAACCCGTTCCTAAGACAAAGTACCCAGAGAACGCTCCAGCTCCCAATATACCACTATTAACGTGGACGATAGTCCCAGGAGCTGTCTATTATGAAATTGAATTTTTAAGTGATCTAGCAGAAAATCCTAACGATATAATACCTTCACGCTATCAAATATCTTCATCACGAGAAGTGTTTACCAATGGCTATAGCATTAATTTATCTAACTATCCAGGCAATCATTTATACTGGCGTGTACGTGCCCTGAATTATAGTGGCGATCCCCTCGGCGTATTTTCGGATGCTACGGAAATCTTTATTGACCATACACTGCCACAAGTCTTAAAGCCCATATCCAATACAGGCTATGAGAATGCTAACATGCCTATGCCTCTTTATCCCGTATATTCGTGGCTTCCCATCGCTGGGGCAGTTAATTACGAAGTCGAATTAACAGTAGACCTTCCCGAAAACCCTAATGGCATTGAGCCATCTAAGCATCAAATACGGCATTCCATCGTACAAGGTGGTTCAGGCGACTATTATGATGAAGAAGCCCTAATCACCCCTGGCACCTATTACTGGCGAGTACGGGGACTTGATAAAGACGGTAATCCCGTAGGCGTATATTCTGATGCTGAAACTTTTATCGTTGATCATACTATAGGCAATTATGCAGCCACTTTTGGCGACAGCATTACCCATGGCGGTGGAGCTATTTCCTATTCACCTGCTGATATGGAGTACAGCTTTCAGACATATTTAGCTTTTCCCACAATCAATCTCGGGAAAAGTGGCGATACATCGGAAACCATGTTAAACAGATTTAATAATGATGTGTTACCCTATCACCCTAAATTTCTTATTATCATGGGTGGTTCTAACAGTTTGCGCGGTGGAATACCATCTACTCAAGTTATTAAAGAACTTACTGCTATACAAGGCAAATGTTTGACCCATGGCATCAGGCCCATTTTTCTCACCCTTCCACCCATTAATCCCCTCGCCATAAATCAGGCTTTTAATGAAGAGACAGTGCCTGATTGGCAACAACAATTTGCCGCAGTCAATTCTTTCATCCGCAGTCAGCGCTATTATATCGATCTTGAACCCTACTTCATGGATGAGAATCACGAATTGCCGGCCTATTATGCTATTGATGGCATACATTTAGATATTGAAGGCAAAAAACTAATGGGCCTTATCATTAATGCCAACTGGGCTAGAATGACAAACTGAAAACAGACTCTCATACCATCTTATACGATGGCGTGAGAGTCTGTTTTTGCAATTAAAGCATCCCTTCTTACTTTTGCCCTTTTGAAAAAATAATGTATTGCCTGCCGATCACCTTTTTTTATTCCTTGAATAACCTCATCAAGCAAGGCTTGCAAATTAAGTAAACTATCTGTGATCGTCTGAGCATTAGTCAAACAAATATCTGCCCACATATCGGCATTGGAAGATGCGATACGGGTCGTATCTCTAAATCCTCCTCCTACCAGCTTAAAGTTATCCTCCAAATCAGGATACAATTCCAAAAGATTGACCAAGGCAGCTGCCGCTACATGGGGGACATGACTGATAATTGCGGCACATTGATCATGAGCTGCTATATCCATAGTGGTAAGCCGTGCTCCTGTCCATTTAAGCACTTGAGATATCTCATCAACCGCCTCAGAACATGTAGATGCTTCTGGAACAAGGATATACCACTTATCCCTAAACAAATCTACCTCTGCCGCCATAATTCCACTTTGTTCCCGTCCAGTCATAGGATGCCCACTTACATAATGAATACCTGCAGGCAAAATAGCTGATAACTTTTCCGCTAAAAAGCTTTTAGTACTGCCAACATCAGTCAAAATAGCACCAACTTTTAGATAAGGTAACATTTTTTCTACAATGGGTACAATCTGGAGTACTGGTGTGCATAAGAAGATAATATCAGCATACTTCACTCCCTCAGCTAAATCATTAGTACTATGATCTACTGCTCCGCGCTCAATCGCTTTCTGCAATGTAGATTGATCATGGTCAATCCCTATCACTATTACCTTTTCCCCGCCCATATTTTTAAATGCTAGGCCAAGTGAACCACCAATAAGCCCTAAACCTACGATTGCAATTCGTTTAGCTCTCATATAAATACCTTGCCCATTATCTTCCCAATATTAGAAACTTCCTGCATAGTGATAGCAAAGTTTTCAGGTGTTAGTGATTGCTTGCCATCAGATAAAGCTTCTGCTGGATTCGGATGAACTTCAATCATCAAACCATCAGCACCTGCAGCAATGCCTGCTCGTGCCATCGGAGATACCAGTTTCCACCGTCCTGTACCATGACTTGGATCAACAATAATTGGTAAATGACTAATATTCTTAACGGCAGCTACTGCACTTAAATCAAGAGTATTTCTAGTATATTCCTCATAAGTACGAATACCCCGCTCACAAAGCACCACATTATAATTTCCTTCACTCATGATATATTCAGCAGCATTTAGCCATTCATTAATAGTCGCTGACAGACCACGCTTTAATAATACTGGTTTATTTGTTTTACCGACGGTTTTTAATAATTGGAAATTCTGCATATTACGGGAACCAATTTGCAGCATATCAGCATAAGCACTGACCACAGGTACTGATTCTACATCAACTACCTCAGTCACTATTCTTAATCCTGTTTTTGCTCTGGCTTCAGCCAACATTTCCAGCCCCTTCACTTCCAAACCTTGAAAAGCATACGGTGAAGTTCGAGGTTTATACGCCCCTCCTCGCAAAAATTGAGCTCCGCATTTTTTCACGATTTCCGCCGATTGAAATAGTTGTTCACGGCTTTCCACAGCGCAAGGACCAGCCATAACGGCTAAATGATTGCCACCAATGAGCACTCCAGCCACATCAACAATTGTATCTTCCTGTTTAAATTCCCGACTAACTAATTTGTAATCTACGGTGACAGATACCATCTTCTCCACACCATCCATGGCCTCGATTGGCAATTCAGCAACGAACCTTTTATCGCCAATTACACCAATAATAGTGCGAGTTGAGCCTTCCGATAAATGTACTTTTAACCCCACCTTCGTTAGCTTATCAATCACCATATTCAATTGTTCCTTAGTTGCTTCTGGATTCATTACAATAATCATATTAGGCAGCCTCCTCTAATTTTGTGTAATAAAAAAACACTCCATCCCCTTACAGGGACGGAATGTTATTATCCGTTGTACCACCCTACTCGCATTGCAAGTTATTCAATCTTCAAGTACGAAGCATTATAGCTTGATACTCTAGCCTACGATAACGGTGGCATTCCGGCACGGTCTACTTGGATTTTTCAACCTGCTACTCCCAGGTGTATTTCAATCAGCACATTTACCAGGTCGCACCAACCCCTGGCTCTCTGACAAAATGCCACTAACCTACTTATCCTGTTCATTGTATTTTTACTATTTAACTTTCCAATAATATAACAAAAAATTATACCTTTGTCAAGTATCAATAAACATTGTTGTAAAACGTCCGGAATTCATTGCTTTTTTTAGCAAATTGTGTAACGCGCATCATCATCTGCAACCATATTATCTATAAATTCCCCCTTAATCGCCCTTATATATTGGCACTAAACAATTCGCCGCGCACCAAAATATCTTATTTTCCAATAACTATCAGTCAAGTTACTCACCATTACACCCCGACTTGAGGAAGCGTGGATAAACTTACCTTGTCCAAGATATATTCCACTATGGGAGGCTCCCGGTTCATAGGTAGTGAAAAATACCAAATCACCTTGCTGTAAATTACTCTGCGCTATTGCTTTTCCTGCCTTGTATTGTATATCAGCTGTGCGCGGCAGTTTTATAGCATTTTTATCAAATACATACCAAACGAGGCCCGAACAATCGAAACCCTTGTTCGTTGTACCACCCCATTTGTATGGCACACCAACTAAATTTAGTGCTGTATCAGTAATTTTTGTTACCTTACTAGGATAATGATCTTGCTTTTTCAAATTAGCTTGATTCTCTGCTATATTTTTACCACTATCATGAATTTGTATGCTAGAAGCGTAGGATACCGTAGAAATAAAACTGCAGATAAAATATGCTACCATAATTTTTTTAAACATATGTATAACACTCCTCCAATCATTGATTAGAATTGATGGGACTTAATTTTACCATTTCGCTAAATATTACAAAATTCCTGTAAATATTCAATTATATTTCATCTTCATACTAGCAACCTTGTTATCGCTAAATTGTTAGTACATAGATCTATAAGACTCCACAATTGATCTCAAACTAATGTTAGTCATATGTAAAAGCCTGCTGTTAGTAACATTGCATATTACTAGCAAACAGGCTTTTTTTGTATCAATATCTTATATAATTTTAGTTGTCCAATTTTCTACATTCCAAATATCTGTTACCCAATCTTCATAAAACTCTGGTTCATGAGATACGAGTAACACAGTGCCCTTAAATTCAGTAAGAGCCCTTTTAAGTTCTGCTTTGGCATCAACATCCAAATGATTGGTGGGTTCATCAAGTACTAGCCAATTTACGTCTTTTAGCATTAGCTTACAGAGCCTAACCTTGGCATTTTCGCCACCACTGAGTACCATCATTTGGCTGGTAATATGCTCATTAGTCAACCCACAACGCGCCAATGCCTGCCGTACTTCAAAATGAGATAAACCAGGATACTCAGCCCATACGTCTTCCATAGCAGTCTTAGTATTACGCTGGTTTGACTCTTGTTCAAAATAACCAGGATGGAGAAAGTCGCCTAGTTCTACCTTGCCAGAGACAGGTGGAATAAGACCCAAAATAGTTCTAAGAAGTGTTGTTTTACCCAAACCATTTACACCACGAATCGCTACCTTTTGCCCTCGCTCTAATGTAATATTCACAGGTCTAGTTAAGGGCTCATCATAACCTAATACCAAATGCTCAGCCTGAACAATCATACGGCTCGGTGTCCTAGCTTCTTTAAAACCAAAAACTGGTTTGATTTTTTCCCGTGGTTTCTCTAAAACTTCCATGCGATCTAGTTGCTTTTGTCGGCTTTTCGCTCGGCCAGTAGTAGAAATCCGTGCCTTATTGCGAGCAATAAAATCCTCTAAACGATCAATTTCCTGTTGCTGTCGTTCATAGGCTTTTGATTCTTGACCTTTACGAATATTATAAAGTAGCTGAAATTGTTCATAATCGCCAGTATATCTGGTGAGCACTGTATTTTCCACATGATAAATAACATTTACTACATCATTTAAAAAAGGAATATCATGAGAAACTAGAATAAAGCTATTTTCATATTCTTTGAGATATCGTCTAAGCCACTCAATATGCTCTACATCCAAATAGTTAGTAGGCTCATCCAATAATAAAATTGTTGGATTCTGCAATAATAGCTTGGTCAGTAAAACTTTGGTTCTTTGTCCACCACTTAAATCAGCTACATCTTTATCAAGACCAATCTCACCGAGCCCAAGACCGTTAGCTACTTCTAGAATACGAGCATCAATCATATAAAAACCGTTAGTCTCAAGAATAGTTTGAATTTCCCCTACATCTTCCATCATTTTATCTAATTCTTCAGGAGAGGCATCACCCATTTTATCATAAGTCAATAGCATTTCAGCTTCTAAATCAAACATAGATTTAAAGGCTTCCCTTAACGCCTCACGAATGGTTTTACCTTTGGTGAGTACACTATGCTGATCCAGATAACCAACCGTGACACGATTCGACCATTCTACTTTGCCTTCATCAGGCATTAATTGTCCGGTAATAATATTTAAGAAGGTAGACTTACCTTCACCATTCGCTCCGATTAACCCAACATGTTCACCCTTTAACAACCGAAATGAAGCATTTTCTAAAATTTTTCTAGCGCCAAATCCATGTGTTACATTTTCTACTGTTAATACACTCAATCTATTCACCTGCATTGTTTAATTTTTTCTTTATTATTGTAGCTTGTAAAGAAGATTGTGTCAAAGAAAAAGGCTAGATTCGTTAAATAACACTCTGAGGCGTCCTTTTAAAACCACAGAGACTCAGAGGATTATAGCTAATGTTCTCCCATTTCTCCTCTGCATCCTCTGTGGTTCAGTTTTTTCCATTACTCAATCTTACTAAACTCAGTAATCAAAGCAAATTTCTGGCATCTTCTTAGTTTTTTTATGCTAGCCTCACGCTTTTGTGCTGCACTTTGATTTTCTTGATATTCAAAGTATACTAATTCAACAGGTAGACGATTACGAGTATATTTGGCGCCTGTACCTGCATTATGAGCGGCAAGGCGCTTTTCTAAATTAGCAGACCAACCTGTATACAAAGTGCCATCAGCACACTGAACAATATATGTATATGCCATAGCTAACGGCCTTACAATTGTTCAATCGTAATCTTCTTTATTACAACATCTTCAACTGGTTTATCCATGGCTCCAGTTTTGGCTTTGCCGATTGTTTGGACAACATCAAGTCCGCTAATGACTTTACCAAAGACGGCATGTTTCTTATCTAAATGAGGTGTAGGTGCTAAGGTTATAAAAAATTGTGAGCCACCTGTATTAGGCCCAGCATTAGCCATTGACAGAATACCAGCTGCATCATGTTTCAAATCAGGATGAAATTCATCAGGTATTTTATAACCAGGGCCGCCTGTACCATTGCCCTTTGGGTCACCACCTTGAATCATAAAGCCATCAATGACACGATGGAAAATTAGACCATCATAAAACTTTTTGTTTACAAGGTCAATAAAATTCTTCGTAGTGATTGGTGCTTTATCTTCAAATAATTCTATTTTAAAGTCGCCTTTCGATGTTTCAAATTTAGCCACACTATTCTTTTTACTGATAGTTTGTTTCGGCGCATTATCAGGTGCTGCCGGGGCCGATGGAGTACTAGGACTGCTTGAACATCCAGCAACTAATAATACTTGCATTAACAAGACTAATAACATACTTACTATTTTTCGCGACATGTATACATTCCCCCTATAAATTAAAGTACCGTAATATTATATCATCAATATCCAAAACCACAACTTTATATTTTTTACTATTCTTTACTTGGACATATCTGAGATAACTGGCAAGTAGCACAAGCAGGTTTACGGGCTTTACAAACCTGCCGTCCATGCCAAATTAGCCAATGATGAGCATCCCCCCATTTTTCCTTCGGGATGGCTTTCATCAACCCTTCTTCTACTACGAGTGGTGTTTCCCCCTTGGCAAGACCTAATCGATTGGCTACCCTAAATACATGCGTATCTACGGCAATGGCCGGAATATTGAATAGATGGCTCACGATTACATTAGCCGTTTTTCGGCCAACTCCTGGCAGTGTAATCAGCTCAGCAAAAGTATCTGGTACTTGTCCATCATACTTTTGGCATAAGATTTCACAGGTTGCTAAAATATTACGAGCTTTACTGTGAAACAAGCCACAATCTCTAATATATTCTTCTAACTTGTCCTGCCCCATACTCCTTATTTTATCTGGAGTATTATATTCAGGAAACAAACGTGCCGTAATAACATTGACTCGTTTGTCAGTACACTGAGCCGACAGAATGACAGCAATCAATAGTTCAAAAGGCGTGGAATAATCTAAAGCCGTGGAAGTCCCTTGATAATGTTCTTCTAAGATGGATAACATTTGCTGCTTAAGAGCTTTAGTAATCCGCATATATTTCCCTCCCTTGTATTAGCTTTGCCTAAAGAAATAAGGATAACCATTTTCTTTAATTAAGAAAAACGTTATCCTTACATCTAAGGCTACAATACTAATTTGTCAAACCACGTATTGGCGCAGGAATTCTGCCGCCACGAGCGATGAAATCATCAGATTTAAACGTATTTACTTTCAAAATAGGGCTGTGGCCTAGTAAACCACCAAACTCTACCCAGTCACCAACTTTTTTACCTGGTACTGGAATAATACGTACTGCTGTAGTTTTATTATTGATCATACCAATTGCTGCTTCATCAGCAATAATACCAGAAATAGTCGCTGCAGAAGTATCTCCTGGCACCGCAATCATATCAAGTCCTACTGAACAAACACACGTCATTGCTTCTAATTTTTCCAAAGTTAAGCTGCCACATTCCACAGCAGCAATCATACCAGCATCTTCACTGACTGGGATAAACGCTCCGCTTAAACCGCCAACATGGGAGGACGCCATCAGCCCACCTTTTTTGACCGCATCATTGAGCAATGCCAAAGCTGCAGTAGTGCCAGGAGCACCACAACTCTCTAGTCCCATTTCTTCCAAAATATGGGCTACACTATCACCCACTGCAGGAGTCGGAGCTAATGACAAATCAATAATACCAAAAGGTACACCCATGCGCCGTGAAGCCTCTTGCGCGACAAGTTGTCCCACACGAGTAATTTTGAACGCAGTTTTTTTAATGGTTTCAGCAATCGCACTGAAATCTTGTCCTTTTACTGCTTCTAATGCATGTTTAACAACACCAGGACCGCTGACACCAACGTTAATGACCTTTTCAGGCTCACCGATACCATGAAAGGCACCAGCCATGAAAGGATTATCTTGGGGGGCATTAGCAAATACGACTAATTTAGCACAACCTAATGCATCGCGGTCACGAGTAAGATCGGCTGCCCGCTTAATAATTTCACCCATTTCCCGTACACAATCCATATTAATTCCTGACTTAGTAGACGCCAAATTAACGGAAGAACACACCCGTTCAGTTTGGGCTAACGCTTCAGGAATGGACTGAATTAATATTCTAGCACCTTTCGTATAGCCTTTATCCACAAGTGCTGAAAAACCGCCAATAAAATTCACACCGACTGCCTTGGCTGCAGCATCCATAGCCTGGGCCACTGATACATAACTATCAGCATGGCAACTTCCGGCAACAATAGCAATCGGCGTTACTGAAATACGTTTATTAATAATAGGAATACCATACTCAGCTTCAATATCCTCACCTGTACGGACTAAGTTCTGCGCTTCAAAGGTTATTTTATCATAAATATTCTGACAAAATACTTTTATATCAGAGTTGCAACAATCTTGTAAGCTGATACCTAAAGTAATGGTACGAACGTCAAGCTTATTTTCCTCAATCATTCGATTTGTTTCGAGTATTTCTTTAATGGTTAACATTAACTTTCCTCCCCTAACCTATATCCGGTGCATAATATTAAAAATATCTTCATGCTGCATTTTTATGTCGAGACCAATCTCTTGACCTTTTTCCTTTAAAATTTGCTGTAATTCTTTTAAGCTGACTTTAGATTTTGATATATCAGATATCATTAACATATTAAAAAAACCATCCAGAATATTTTGATTAATGTTTAATACATTTACACCATTAGTTGCCAAAATTCCACTTACCATCGCTACAATACCAACTTGATCTCGACCTACAATTGTAATTACCGCTTTCATTTTATCACGCTCCATCTTTATTATTTATAATTTCATTGTAATTGTCTCTTTTAAGAATACATTTGCAATGTCTTTAGAGATACTAGTGTATATTCCATTATACGGCATTTGTCGTAAAAGCCAATACCTTTCAATAATATTTATATTTTCTGACAATTCAATATTGATCATACTACCATTTTACCTTAATCCAAATTATTTCTTTTAAAACCTTTACAACCAGTATAAAATTATATAAACTTTTGAGTATAATGATTCTTTTCTACAAACAATAATATAAACAAAAGTGAGGTTATTATGAGTACTATAACACCTATAACACCTATAACACCTATAACACCAGAGATGGTTGCCAGAATCAACGAGTTAGGCAGAAAACAAAAGGCTGGCCAATTAACCGAGGAAGAACGCAACGAACAAGCGGTGCTGCGCCGTTTATA
>Ga0316613_10001213_pt1 | contig 17861 bp, 16 predicted proteins | sample OWC_soil_day10_C_2_FD_207647 | JGI IMG/M metagenome (GOLD analysis project Ga0316613, IMG submission 207647) | Wetland soil microbial communities from Old Woman Creek delta, Ohio, United States - OWC_soil_day10_CT_b | ecosystem: Environmental > Terrestrial > Soil > Wetlands | place: USA: Ohio...
GTGACTCTGCCAACTGAGTTACGCCCGCACCTGCCACAAACTTGTAATTATACTCGATTTCCACCGGCAGTCAATCAGTTTTACAGCGGTTTTTTACCGCCTTCATCCGATCCGAAAAGATGGTGGAGGGGGGAGGATTCGAACCTCCGTAGGCGTCGCCAGCAGATTTACAGTCTGCCCCCTTTGGCCGCTCGGGTACCCCTCCACTTCACGATCCTGCCCGACGTCGCCCAACTCCCTGGAAACAATCTCCTCGGGCTACGTTGGGGTTGGAGCCGACGAGAGGAATCGAACCTCCAACCATCTGATTACAAATCAGAGGCTCTACCGTTGAGCTACGTCGGCGCGCACCTGGACCGACATCCCGAATCGGTGAATATGATCCTATCCGTAGGAAGATGTCAACGGTTTTCTGATGGAATATGCGATGATCCCCGCAGCGACGGAGACGTTCAACGACTCGGCCCCGTGGGCCATCGGAATCCGTACGGCGCCGTCGCACCGGTCCCGCGCCAGCCTCCGAATCCCCTTCTCCTCGCTACCCAGGACGATCGCCGTGCGCTTCGCGGGGGCGAACGCGGAAAGATCCGTCCCTTCCGTCCCTTCCGCCGCGTAGAGCCAGAACCCCGCCTCCTGCAAACGCTCGATGGCCCGGACAAGGTTCGTCACCTGGACCACCGGCACGTGCGCGGCGGCGCCGGCGGACGCGCGGAAGACCGCACCGGTCACCGGGCACGACCGGTCGGCGGGAAGAACCACGCCGTCGAAAGCGAACGCCCGCGCGCTGCGCACGATCGCCCCGAGGTTCCCGGGGTCGGTGATCCCGTCCAGCAGGAATACCCTCGCCGTCGCGGGCAACGCGGGAACCCACTCCTCCACTTCCGCGTACGCATACTCCGCGATCTCCGCGGCGATCCCGCCCCCCTCGCGCTCCCCCGTCCGCCGCTCCCACTCCTGCCGGGGACAGGTGAGGCACGGCAGCGCGAGCTCCTTCGCGCGTTTTTCGAATCCGGCCCGCACCTCCTTGGAGACTACGTCGCTCAAGAGGACCTTCCGGGCCCGCTGCGTCGCGGATGCGAGGAGTTCCTCGACGGGATGCCGACCCGTGATCCACATGGAACCGCCAGGATCCTTCATGTACGACCTCCCTCCGTGAAAGCGCCGCGGATCGACGCCGCGATGGCTCGCGCCGCCGTCGCCGGGTCTTTCGCCTTCGTGATCGGCCGTCCGACGACAATGTAATCCGCGCCCCGGCGGATCGCCTCGGCCGGGGTCACCACCCGCTTCTGGTCCCCCACGGCGTCCTCCGGCATCCGCACGCCGGGGGTGACGAGAGTGACCCCCTTCCCGACGCGGGCACGCACCGATTCCACCTCCTTCGCTGAACAGACGATCCCATTGATCCCGCAGGAAACCGCGAGGCCGGCAAGGCGCGCGACGGCCTCCGCCGCGCCGAGGGAGAACCCGACGTCCGCCAGGTCCGCGTCGTCCATGCTGGTGAGGACGGTCACGGCGAGGATCGTCGTCCCGGTTCCGCGAGCGCTTTCGGCGGCCGTCGTGAGCATCGCCCGCCCGCCGGAGGCGTGGACCGTGGCGAATTTCACCCCAAGCGCAGTGGCCGAACGAACGGCTCCGGCGACCGTGTTGGGAATGTCGTGGAATTTCAGGTCGAGAAAGACGTCGAACCCGGCTTCGCGGATGCGGCGGACCAGTTCGGGCCCTCCCCGGGGAAAAAGTTCCATCCCCACCTTGAACATCCCGACTTCGCCCGAAAGGGCCTCTACGGTCGCCAGGGCGGACCCGGGGGAGTCGGTGTCCAGGGCGACGATGATCCGATCCTTCATGGGGCGCACTCCGCTTTTTTCTTCCCGACCAGCGCGAACGCCTCTCCCGCCACCTCCGGCAGCGGGATCCGCAGCGTCTCCCCCGTCTTCCGGTCGCGGATCTCCCCGAACCCGGCCGCCACGTTCTTTTCCCCGAGGGTGATGCGCACGGGGATTCCCGTCAGGTCGGCGTCCTTGAACTTGATGCCGGGGCGCTCCTCGCGGTCGTCGAAAAAAACCTCCACGCCGCGCGCGTCGAGGTCCGCCGCCACGCGCTCCGCCGCCGCCAACACCTCTGCCTGCTTCATGTTCACGGGGATGACGGCGACCTCGAAGGGGGCAATGGAGATCGGCCATACGATCCCGTCGTCGTCGTGGTTCTGCTCGATCGCCGCCGCCGCGGTCCGCCCGACGCCGATCCCGTAGCACCCCATCACGGCGACCCGTTCCTTTCCGCCCTCGTCGAGGTACACCGCCCGCATCGCCTCGCTGTATTTCGTGCCGAGCCGGAAGACGTGCCCCACCTCGATGCCGCGAGAGAACCGCAGCGCCCCGCCACACCGGGGGCACGCGTCCCCCTCGCGCACGATCCGCAGATCCGCGTACGCTTCCGGGACGAAATCCCTCCCGGGGACGACTTCTACCAGGTGGAAATCCTTTTCGTTGGCGCCGGTGGCCCCCGAGATGATCGACCGTACCGAGGGATCCGCGATCGTCCGCACGGAGAGCCCGACGGGCCCGGCGAACCCCGAGGGTGCGCCCGTCATCTCCCGCACGCGCTCCTCACCGGCCAACCGTACGTATTCGGCGCCGAGGTGGTTCTTCACCTTGATCTCGTTCACCTCGTGGTCACCGGATACGAGAACGGCCACGTCACCGACGGACGTTTCGAACAGGAGCGTCTTGATCAGAGTCGCGGGATCGATCGCGAGGAAAGCCGACACCTCCTCGATCGTCCGCTTGCCGGGGGTGGGGACCTTTCGGGGCTTACCCTCCTTCGCGGCACCGTTTCCTTTCTCCGATGGTGCCGCCCCGGAGGGTGAACATTCCGCCTTCTCGACGTTCGCCCCGTAGGAACAGGAGGCGCAGGAGACGATCGCGTCCTCGCCGGAGTCGGCGATCACCATGAACTCGTGCGAGCTTGAACCGCCGATGGTGCCGGTGTCCGCCTCGACGGCGCGGAAATCGAGCCCCATCCGCCGGAAGATGCGGCAGTAGGCGTCGTACATCTTCCTGTACGACTCCGCAGCCCCTTCCTCGTCCGCGTCGAACGAGTAGGCGTCCTTCATGAAGAACTCCCGGCCTCGCATCAGCCCGAACCGGGGGCGGATCTCGTCGCGGAACTTGTCCTGGATCTGGTAGAGATTGAGCGGGAGCTGCCGGTACGACCGGACTTCCCGCCGCACGAGGTCGGTGACCACCTCTTCGTGTGTGGGGCCGAGGCAGAACTCGCGGTCCGCCCGGTCCTTGAAGCGGAGCAGCTCCTTCCCGTAGGCGTCCCACCGGCCGCTCTCCTTCCATAGCTCGGACGGCACCACCGCGGGCATTAGAACCTCCAGCGCCCCCGCCCCGTCCATCTCCTCGCGCAGGATCCGCTCGACCTTGCGCAGGACCCGCAGCCCGGCGGGCATATAGTTGTAGATCCCGGAAGCCACTTTCCGGAGGAGCCCCGCGCGCAGCATCAGCCGGTGGCTTACGACCTCCGCGTCGGACGGCGTCTCCTTGGTGGTCGGCATCAGATACCGGGAATACCGGATCACTCGCTTCTCCTTTTTTCGGCGGCCAGCGTTTCCGCGATGCGGACGACCTCGGCCGCGATCTCGCTTTCCTTCACCTTCCTCACGATCTTCCCCTTCACGAAGATGAGCCCTTCCCCCTTGCCTCCCGCGACCCCCACGTCGGCCTCTCGCGCCTCGCCGGGGCCGTTGACGGCGCACCCCATCACGGCGACCTTCAGGGGAACGGGCAGGTGCGACAGCCGCCGCTCCACCTCGGTCGCGATCTTCACGATATCGATCGAGACCCGGCCACAGGTGGGGCACGAGACAAACTCCGGTCCCCGATGTCGTAGCCCGAGGCTTTTCAGGATCTGCCAGCCGACGCGGACCTCTTCCTCCGGAGGACCCGTGAGCGACACGCGCAACGTGTCGCCGATCCCATCTGACAGCAACACCCCGATCCCGACGGACGACTTGATCGTCCCGGAGAAGATCGTCCCCGCCTCCGTGACGCCGATGTGCAACGGAACATCGTACCTTCGGGAGAAGAGGCGGTACGCCTCGATCGTGGTGACCACGTCGGAGGCCTTGAGGGAAAACTTGAGCGCAGTGAAGCGCGCTTTCCCGCAGATTTTCAGGTACCGCGCGGCGCTCGCCAGGAGCGCTTTCGGCGTCGGCCCGCCGTACTTCGAGAGAAGGTCCTTCTCGACCGACCCCGCGTTTACCCCGATCCGCACCGGGATCCGGTTCGCCCGCGCCGCCCGCAGCACCTCGATCGTGTTCTTCTCCCCTCCGACGTTCCCGGGATTGATCCGCAGGCAATCGGCGCCCGCGTCGGCGCAGGCGATCGCCAGGCGGTGATCGAAGTGGATGTCGGCGATGACCGGGATCGGCGACCCGGCGCGGATCTTCGCGAACGCCGCCGCCGCCTTCGCGTCGGGCACGGCGACCCTCGCGATTTCGCACCCCTCCCTCTCGAGCGACCGGATCTGCGCGAGGGTCGCACGGACATCGCGGGTGTCGGTGTTCGTCATGCTCTGGACGGAGACGGGGGCGCCCCCGCCCACCGGCACGCCACCTACGCGGATGCGACGGGTCTTTCTTCGAGTTTCCATGACGGATCCTACTATAAGCGAGAGGGGGAAGTCGCGTCGATTCCCATTTTCGATCCCCTATGGAGCAGGGCGCTGCGAAGAAGGTCCGCGGCGACCGGACTCCTCCCATTTCAGGATCCGCACCTTCGGCCCGGGGAGATCGGGGGCATACCGGATTCTCGCCACCACACGCACATCTCCAGCGGCGAGATCGGTCACGCTTCCCACGGAAACCAGATCGTATTCCTCGAATCCGGACGCCGCTCCAGACCCGGACTCTGCGCCGGTCTTTCGCGACGACACCGAATAGCGTCCCGTCACGTTCGGCCCCACGGGAATCCGGCGAACGTACGGCGAACCGTCGGGGTTCACCACGGGAAACCTCGCGATCGCGGCGTTCACACCGGCCCTCGCCATGTTCCTCGCCACCGCCGCCCGATGATGCCGGCCAGCATCCTCTCCCGTACCGACGGGGACGGAAACGACGTACATCCCAAGCGCGCTCAGGATGACCAGGAGAAGCATCGACAGCACGATCGCGCTTCCCCGACACCTGTTCATCGGATCAGTACCCCCCATCCGCGCGCTGCGTCACGAGCATCGTCTGCCGCCAGGAACTCTTCCCGGATCGCCAGCAACACCACACGGTGATCGTTTTCAGACTCGGGATCTCCGGGTCCGGCGTCACTTGCCATATTCGGTAGAAGGTCGTCCCCTGGACAGTGACGAAATCTCCCGACGATGCGGAAAGGCGAGAGAAGGCGGGCGATACACCTTCCGTGCCCGCCTGGAAGCCGTCAGGATGTGAGGAGCGAAGGTCGCCCCAAGGAACCAGAAAAAGACGATCGATCGCCTCCTGGGCAAGGTCGGTCGCCGTGCGCGGATTTGAGGAGGAAAAGGGGGCCCTCGCGGTGAGGGCGCTCGTCTGAACCATCGCCAGAAACAGGATCCCCAACGAGAGGATCAGGAGGGCAACGATAACCTCCAGGAGAGAGAACCCCCCCTCTCTTCTCTTTCGTGATCTTTCCAATCCACCGGTCCCGAGTTCCGGCGGATGTTATTTCGCGCCAGTAGAGGGTTGTTGCGCGATCGTCACCGTGAAGCGTGCTGTCGACTCCCCGCCCGATCCGTCGGATACGATGACCGTAAACGGGACCTTCCCGATCGTACCGGGGGATGTCACCCAGCGGACCAACCCGGTCTTCCCATCGATGCTCATTCCGGCAGGAGCATCTTTGAGAGAATACGTCAACGGATCGCCGTCCGCGTCGGACGCCCGAACATGAAATGTTACCGCATCGTCACTGACCTGAAACTGCTCCTGCCCTTCGATGGCCGGGGGGGTATTGATGATCTCGCGGGAAAGCGTGGCGGATTTTCCCCGCTCCTTGCCGTCGAACGGGGTGACCGTTACGGTGACCCTGTCGCCCCGTCTCACCGGTTCCGTCAGTCGGTTCCCGGTGCCCGCGGGCTGACCGCCCTTCCTCCACGCGATTTCGAATTGCACGGGGTCTCCGTCTGCGTCGAATCCTTCCGCTTCCACGCCAAGGGTGTTCCCGGGCCGGCCATCCCCGCCGACAAATCGCATCCCGCGGATCTCGGGTGGGTTGTTCCGGACGGAAGCGGACGGCGCTTTCTCCGGCTTCACTCCCGCCGGGGATTCTCCGACCTGCGGTTGCGCCGCCGGGGAGACCGCGTTCTCCATCGACGAGGGCGGCGCGGAGGGCGGCGCCTTCCGATCGTTCGAACACGCGATGATCAAGGGGAAGATGACAAGCAAAGGGAAGGATCGACGCACCGGGCTCATCTTCAATATTGGTACAGGATGGACAGTTTCGAACGCTCCGAGGCGTTCGACGTGCTCTGGGAGAGCACCTCGATGGTGTACAGGTAGGGGACGCTCACCACCGTCACCTCGCCGGATCCGGCATTGACGACAGCCGTCTTTAACAGACCCTCGTCCGCGCCGGAGTTCCCATCGACCGTGTCCACGATCTTCGTGTACACGCGGTACGTCCCGAGATCGATCCGCATGTCGTAGCTCGTGCTGACGTTGGGGTCGATGGTGCTGGAGCTGTCCAGTCCCCCCCAAGTGGCGATGGGACCGCTCAACTTGGTTCCGAGACCCACCGCGTTCGGCAACACCTGGTTCGAATACGGGGTGGTCGGGTTTCCACGATCGGAGATCAACTGGAACACCGCCTCCATCCCGCCCCGGCCCGCTTCGACGGCCGTCCGAAATCGTTTCTGCTGACCGGAGACGAAGGATCCGCTACTCACCATGAACAGCATGGCGAGGGTCATGGCGAGGGAGATCGCCGCAAGGATGAGTACGAAGACCAACGCGAACCCTTTTTCATTTCGAAGTGTTTTCATGTCATTGTGCCAGATTCTTCGGTTTTACCACGATGGAGTGCTGCTTCCATCGGTAATTCCTGTTCCCGCCCACGTTGAAATTATTTCCCACTCCCTGCGACCCGACGAAGATCGTATTCGACGGAGTCGTGTAGGAATCGTCCCGTTGCCCCTCCTGCGCCAGGATGTGAACGCGGACCTCTGCAAGTTGCGCGCGGATATCCGCCGCCGTCAACCCAACGGAGATATCGGACGTCCAGGCGTCCACGGCCCCGTCCGCGTTGTTGTCCAGACCGTACACTACCTGCATGTCTGCGACGCAGTCGAGCAACGGAAGCAGCGTCGGCGTGGACCCGGACGCGTCGTGCGCCACGACCGCCTTCACCAGGACCCCCGTGTTCGGTGCACAGCGCTGCGGTACCGCCGTGTTATCGATGTAGTATTCCGCGCGATTGAATGGTCGCACGGGAATCACATTGTCGATCCCGTAAACGATATTCGCCGAGTACGGTTCCACCGGAACGAACCCCGCGGTGTTGACGTACTGCGTGTAGAAGGTACCCGAAGTGACGAGAGACCTGCGGTCCGTATCCGTGCTCCCGAGGGCGAGCACAACCACGTAATCGCTGTTTGCGAGGTTTTCTCCGGCGGGGTTCCACGTCCGCTTTATGTCGCCCTGCATAAGCGTTGTCCATTTACCCGCGGCGTTGCTCATGCCGACGCGCGCCGACTTGATGACGAGGTAGTCCGAGTTGTTGACCGTAAACGCGGCGCCGTCGACGCTAAGCACGGGGCGCGGCGCAGCGAGCGGCGAATCGTCGTTGAGAGCGGAGAGCGCCGCACTCGCGACGGTCCTCTCGGTGTATGCAACAAGGTTGTTCCAGGGGAGTCCGTAGCCAAGGCTCTCAAGGTCCTGCCGGAAAAACTCGAGCCCGAGGATCCCTTCCACGTTCGTCTCGGTGATCTTCGTCTGAACCTTGTACTGCCTGACCGACACGATGAAGAAGTTGATCGCGGCGTAGAGCACCACCATGACGATCGCCATGGCGATTATCAGTTCGACCAGGGTAAACGCCGCAATCCGCCGGTTCATCTTGATCTCACGATGGTGAGGACCGTGTGGTCGTACGACTTCGCCTGGTGGTTCTCGATCCTGTTCCACGCCACCCGGATGGATACCTGCAGGTTGTTCGCGTCCAGATGATTCACCGTCCTCCAGACATTGTAATTCACGTTCAACCCACGGATCTGCCGGGAGACATTATCGATCAGTACCGAAACGTTATCGGATGCCAGCGTGAGAACGCTGAACTGCGTGTTCCTCACCTGCTGCATCTCCATTTCCGCAACGCTCACCGCCTCGTCCCGTTGGGAATTCTTTATGTTCTGGTCGAGCACGACAAGCCCCGCGCTGCTCATGCCCAGGAAGACGATGAAGACGATCGCCATGGCGACGATCACCTCGACGAGGGTCATCCCACTGTCATTTTTCAACACAGACCCCTCCAATATACTGCCCCATCTTGGTTCTCGTCGGCAGGATACTGATGCAGTCGTAGTCCGGCTGCGTTGTCGAGGAAAACCGGATGAATCCCGTAACCGAGGCGATGCCGTTCCGGTTAAAGGTGAAGCTCAATGGTACGGCGATGTCGCCGGAGACAACTGCATGGGACACCTTCGCATTGGCGATAAGCGTGTCCGTGTTCTGCAATGACCCGTCCCCGTCGGGCGCGGGTGATGTATCCTCGTACGTCTTGTAATCGTTGGCATTGATCTGCACAAAGTACACCCGGCTCCGCTGCATCGCCCGTCCGCGGGAGTCCATCAGATCCGCATAAAGCTGCTTGGTTTCCGCTTCCACCTTGTATTTCTCGTTGATTCCCCCGAATTTGCTGAAAGCGATCACACCGAGGATCCCAAGGATGGCGATCACCATCAGGATCTCCACCAGAGTGAACCCCCCCCGGGCCGCCTTGTCATCCTTGGCACGCACGTTTCCTCACCTTTCCATCATGTGCATGATCCGCTTGACCGGCGGGGGCTGGGACAACAACGATAACCCTTGCGCCGTGGGTGGCACGCCCTCGATGGCCCCGGTCCGGCGGCCATCCTTGTGAAGCCCCCCCGCCCCCTCCGCCACGTCCTTCTGGAAAGCGGTGCCAAGGTCCAGCTGCTCCACGCTGGCCGTGGAAACCTGGACAAGCGCCTTCCCCTTCATCACCGCGCTGGGGGGGGCTCCTCCCGTATTGTACCTGAGCGCCCAGAGGAAGCTCTTGCCGCCGAGGGCGCACTCGTCCCCGTAAGGCTTGTAGGTGGTGAAGAAGACCACCCCGGAGGTAGTGGCGAGCGGATCCGTGATCACCCGCTCCGAACGGAAAAGGCGGGCGGCGGTATTATCGTAGGAGTAGCTTGCCGAAGGATCCAGATCGATGTACCACCCCTTGAACCCCCCGGAATTCGCGGTGGACTCCGCAGGGACGCTGGCGATGGACGTCACGTTCGGGAAGGTCGGGTCCGACGTCGAGAAGGTGACCGAAGACGTGCAGGTCGGGCTGATGAAGTTGCTGATGAAGCAGGGATCCTTTAGGGCGAAGAGCCTCCGCTGCCCCGTCGGATCGTCGATATCCGGCGTGGTGTTTGTCCCCGTGGGCGGATTCTCGAAGAAGTACCGTCCTGTCCCGAAAAACAGCCAGTTCGTTCCGTAGTTGTTGTTCTGGAGCCTGGCCACGGCGGAGGTGACGGGACCGATCCCGTCGATCACCGGGCTCCATTTCCAGCTGCCACTGCCTGCGTTGGTCGGCGTCGTGTTCGCGGTCAGGATTCTTCCCACACCGCCGTCGGTCCAGGTGGCCGAAGACCCGCTCCCCAGTTTCTTCACATACCCCACATAGGCCGCATCGTCCTGGTAATCGAGATTGAAATCGGCAACCGCGTTGATCATCGATCCGGCGAAAGCGTTCGAGATCCCCGTGTCGATCGTCTGGGCCAGCGCCCCCGTTTTCAGATTCAGCACGAAAAACTTCAGGTTCTGGTTCGAACGCCCGAGGAACTGATTGTTCGTATTGTCGATCGGGCCGGTCGGCCCCGAGCCGAACACCACGTACCACTCCCCGTTCAGGGACCGGTCGCGTGCGGAGGTTGTCGTGTTCACGGCGTTGATCCGGAAGATCGCAGGCCCGGTGGTCGTAAACCCGAGGCCGGGGTTCGTGAACTCCCACAACAGGGACGGAGTCGTCGGGTCCGTCACGTCAAGGGCGAAATACGAGGAAAACCCCTCGCCCGTGGCCGGGGTCCTCACGCAGTCGGACCCCGCCGTGCAAGTGTCCGCGCACGCACCGCCGGTTCGCATCCCCCCGATCAGCACCGTACGCCAACTGGCCTGGGTCCGTGTCTGCTGCGAATGGTCCGTGCTTCCCGACCCGATGCTGGCGTCGAACACGTACGGCGCCAGGTCCGCATAATAGAGATGGCAGTAGTCGGGATCCTTCAGGTACTTCAGGTACGGAAGGGCATTTTTCGGGATGAACGCCCACGCCTCGTCCCCCAATGTCGTCCCGAAGTGTGGGTTCGTGATCCTCGCTTTCTGCACTGCCGCCTTCCCCGTCCACGAGAGCTCGAGTTTCCCGAGCCGGAAGGCGTGGAGCATCCCGTCGTTTCCTCCCGTGAAGACCATCCCGCGGTTCTTGTAGGCGGTGTTGTCGATGAACAACTTGTACGTCGTGTCGTTGTAGACCGAGTCGTACTTGTTCAGCGGGACGCTCGCCACGATCCGCGGCGTCGAGTTGACGACGTCCCCGAGTCTCCAGACGTTGTTGTCGCTCACGAAGGTAACCGTCCTGGAACGCAGCATCGGGTCATCGGTGTTGTCGATCCCGTTGACGTAGTTGATGATCGTCGTCACGTTGTCGCCCGTGGCCGGCAACATGTTGGAACTTAGCGTCGCAGCGTTGGTGACCGAGAAGTCCATCAGGGTCGACCCGTTCAGCGTCGTTTTGATCGTCCTCGGGTTGGCGGACAGGTCCCTCTGCCAGAGCATTTTCCCCGCTTCCCAGAGACTGTGGATGTTCTCGAAACTCAACGTGGTGTCCTGGGTGGTCTGAAGGCCGTTGTTGTCGGAGTGCCACCGCTTTACCTGCGTCAGTTGCGAAACCGGGTCGTAATAGAACTGGACGATGTCGTCATTGGCGAGGTGCAGCACGTTGTCCTGGGTCGTATCCTCGCGGATCGTCGCGTTGGCGAAGAAGGGATCCACGTAATACCACATGTTCTGGAGCGCCCCCGCCCACCAGATGATGTCGTTCCCGACGGCGCGGCGCGGGTAGAAGACCGCCTGGATGAGGTTCGCCCCGCTCCCCTCCCCCGATGCGAGGACCGATGCCGCTGTCCCCGAGGAGGCGCGCTTCAGAATCCCGGAGAAGGCATCCTTCACTGCCTGTTCCAGTTGGGCCCCCTCCGTCGCCTCGAAATAGGTGTCCGGCACGCCGTCCCCGTTCTTGTCCCAATTCGATGGGGAGGTCGTGCTGGGCATTTCGGTGGGGCCCGAGTTCTCGAACCCGCCGTTGATCGCGGCATACTTCAGCAGCGTGGAGCCCTGTCCGAAGGCGAACACCGTATACAGCGTCAGGTTCTGGAACCCCGCGATGTTGTCCGTACCGATCGTCGGGCTGTTCCGGAGATCGTTCATGTGCATGAACAACGCCACGTCCTCGACGCCCGATTCGTCCCCGTTCGTGCTTTTCACACCCGCCCCCCCGCAGAGACCGTTCACGAGGCTCGATGCGGGGAAGGACCAGCCGGTTCCGCTGGTGGCGGGACAGGATTGATAATTCGTGCCTACCACGCATTGGAAGTTCGATCTCCCGCCCGGGTAATTCCGGATATTGTCCGGGATCTTGCCGTCGGAGCACGGCTCCCCGTCCGTCAGGAGGAGGACGAAATTCTTCTGGCACACCGGCCAGCGGGGGTTGCCCCCCGTTCCGAAGTTCGTCGGGTCCGAGTTGGTGTTGGTCCCGTAATCCGCGCTATGATACAGTGGGTCTGTGCCGCTCGGCGTGTTGTACCCCGATATCGTGCCCTGCTGGGCGAAATAACCGGCGGCCGACCACAGGGCCTCGGCCAGAGGGGTCTCCGTGTCCGGTTTCGAGAGGTTGATCTGGTTGATGACGGCGGGGAGGCTCCCCCCCCCGACGTTGGTGATGACCTTTCCTCCGTCATTCGTGTTATAGAACAACAGCCCGATGCGGGCCCGCGCGCCCACCACGGTCTGAAGCACCCCCTCCACAGGCAGCGGCACCGTGACGTTTACCTCGATGCTCTGGTTGGCGACCTGGCTGGTGATTTTCGTGCCGCTCGACACGGCGTTGTTCGACACGTTGCCGTCCTGCGCCTCATACACGTCGAATTTCGAGGTGCCGGAGTTCCCCGTGTTGAAGAGGAATATTCCGTCCTTGTTGCTGGTGGTGGTGAACGGGGTATATGCGGCGAGTTGGGCGTTGGTGATCCTCATGTAAAGCCCGCGGAGGGCGGCGTCGGCGGGCTGGCCGTCGACCTTGGTGCCGTTGGGCCGCCCCCCCGTGAGGACCTTCCGCATGATGTCGATCCGGCGCATCGTCAGCCAGTTCAGGAAGTCGCCGCTCCAGTACGCGCTCTGTTTCGCTCCGGACCTTGGGCCGGCAGCGTTGAAAACGCCGCTCGCGTAGGTGTACCACTGATTCGGGTCGAAGTAACCGTAATATCGGTGGTTGGCGGGGCGGCCCGACCAGTTGTACTGAGTGCATGGATCGGTACTGGTACAAGAGTGATCGTCCGTCGTGCTGGTTGGAGTCTGGTATCCGTCGCGATACGCCAAGTTCAGCATGCTCCCCGAGATGTCAAGCAGGATCAGCACGTTGGGGGGAATGTTCTGGATCACGTACGGGGGAACCTGGCAATAGTCGGTCATCCCGGCATCGGTAGGCCCGGACGGGAGAGCCAGCGTACCGGCGGCAAGCAGGGCGACCAGGAGGATCACTGGGAAGGAATGGCGACGGTTCATGGTATCTCCCTTGTTATTGCGGCAACGTCGGGTAGACGGTTACGGATTCGATCCTTCCGTTCCTGAACAGGATTTCAACGGTCTTCCCTCGAAGATCGGACGGATCCGCCAGGGGTAGACCGTGGCCATCCTGGAACCTGGCCCCTTTCACGTCATACGTTTTCCCGGCTACCGTGACCACGCCTCCCCGGTCGTACTCGACGATACCGGTCACAACCGTATTCCTCGCGGCCGCATTTCCCACGCGGGGGATCGCCACGACGACCCCGAGGAGGAACATTGCAACCGCAATCATCGGCACGATTCGAATTCGACCTGGCATGTTCTCCTCCTTTTCACATCCCGTTCACATCCCGGCTGGTGCCACATCCGTCGGGAGCGGCGACCACGTCACGCCCACTCAGGGAACAGCAATAACCGTACCTTCGCCCACGAACTACATATCGGATCGAACCGCCGGAAAATTCAACATAAAGCATATCGATGGATTATTTATATCAAACGACATGTTGCTACGCATGGACTGATCCGGGACCGGCAATTCCCCCGGGTCGGGTCCCGGTCCATGGGGGGGGGGATCAGGACAATATCTTTAATGGAAGGTTAAATATTTTAACCCCTCGGGATCTGCAGGGTCGGGTCCCGGGAGAAGATGACGATCTTTCCGATCACCTCCGAAGCACTCCCACGAAGATGGATATCGGTCACGTTTCCGGTGAGGAAGGTCTCTTCCGGGTTGATCTCCACCACCGCCGCACCGGACTCTTTCGCGATCCGCGGGATGTCGCAGGCGGGGGAAACCTGCGCGGAGGTGCCGATCACCACGAGGACGCCGCAGGTGCGGGCCTCCTCCTCGGCCTGTTCCTGGGCAAGCCACGGGATCGGCTCACCGAACAGGACCACGTTGGGCTTGAGGATCTCGCCGCAGTCGCACAGGGGAACGGAGCCCGGTGTCCACCGGTCCCGGGTAGGGTACCGCTTCCAGCAATAAACGCAGATCAACTCGTCGAGGTTCCCGTGGAATTCGATCACCCGGCGGGAGCCCCCCGCCTGGTGCAGGCCGTCCACGTTCTGGGTGATGACGGCGCGCACGACCCCCGTCTCCTCCAAGGTGGCCAACCCTTTGTGCGCCGCGTTGGGGGAAGCAAAGCCGCAGACGGAGACCATCTCCGTAAGCATCTCCCACACCTTGCGGGGGGATTGCATGAAGGCGTGGAGGGTGGCGTACTCCATCGGGTCGTACTTCGCCCACATCCCCTGGGATCCGCGGAACGATGGGATGCCGCTCTCCACCGAGATCCCCGCGCCGGTCAGGACGACGGCGTTTCGACGCTCCGCCAGGATGCGGGCCGCCTCCCGGATCGGGTCACCCCCGCCCGTGCGCACGGAAGCTCCGGCTACCCGATGAACGACCCGAGCTTGAGCGCCAGCCCCATGTCTCCCGCGACCTTCAGCTTCCCGGTGAGGAACGCCATCTGCCCGTTCAGCTTTCCGGAAACGAGGTCGAGGAAATCGGCCTCCGCCATCGTGATGGTGCAGTTCGGTGAGGGAACCTCCCCTTCCGCGACGGCGACCTTCCCGTCCGTCAGCTTCACGTTCCAGGCGGCATCGGTAACGCGGAACTGGTAGACGCAGTTCATCCCGGCGACCTTCTCCGGTTTCGCGTTCAACTTGCCCGATAACCCCTCGAAGAATCCCTTCACCGTGGTCTCCGGCATCTGCGTCCCCCCCTGGATTTCGGTTGAAATGAACCGTCGTTCATCCCCGTTCGAACGTACACCGACCACGGTCGGCTTGTCAACGCATGACGCAGGTCAGGGGGAGGTCCGGGGTGATACAATCCCCGGCATGCGGGTATTCGGCTTGACGGGGAACATCGGCTCGGGGAAAAGCACGGTTGCCGTGATGCTGCGCGAGGCGGGGATCCCGGTCCTCGACGCCGACCGGATCTCGCGGGAAGTGACGGCCCCGGGGGGACGGGCGTACGACGCCGTCGTTCGGGCGTTCGGCCGGGAGATCTTGCGGGACGACAGGTCGATCGACCGGAGGCGGCTGGGGGAGATCGTCTTCGCCGACCCGTCCCTCCGCGCGCAGTTGGAGGCGATCACCCATCCCGCGATCTTCGAAGCGATGAAGGAGGCGATCGCCCGGATCGAACGGGAAGGACATCGTGCCGCCGTCGTGGAGGCGACCCTCATCCACGAATCGGGGAGAAAGGGGCTGTTCGAAGCGGTGATCTCGGTCACGTGCGACAGGGAAACGGCGATTTCCCGACTCGCCGCCCGCGACGGGATGTCGCGCAGCCAGGCCGAGGCGAGGCTTCTTACGCAGATGGACGCCGACCGGAAAGCCGGAGCATCCGATTACGTGATCGACAACTCCGGAGGCATCGAGTCGACCCGTCGCCAGGTCGTCGCGGTGGCAGGGGTATTGCTGGAAAACGAGGTTACCTGATCGCCTCCCTCGCGGGGAGGAGCGGCTTCCCGAACGCCTTCGCGAGGCGATCGCGGCCCTGGGGTCGAGGTATTCCCTGTCCTCGAATCCGCTGAGTGCCCGGGCGCCGGTCTCCACGACGACCTCGGTGCCGGAATCGCGCAACGCCCGGACCGCCAACGGTGTAATGGCGACCCGGTTCTCCCCGGGCTTGGTCTCTCGCGGGACACCGGTGCGCATCGTCCGTGGCGCCCCCGCGAAAATGTCACCGTCCCCGCCCCGCGTTCATGGGGCGGGGACGGATATCGTTCAGGCTTTGCGGACGTTCGCCGCCTTTTTCCCCTTCGGGCCGGAGGTGACTTCGAACTCCACCCGCTGCCCCTCGGCGAGGGTCCGGAACCCCTCTCCCTTGATCTCGCTGAAGTGGACGAAGATGTCCTCGCCGCCCTCTTCCGTGATGAACCCGAACCCCTTCGCGTCGTTGAACCATTTTACCGTGCCGAATGCCATGCCTACGACTCCTCTGCTGGCCCCGTGGGGCCGTCCGTGAATCTTCGGGCGTTACGCCGCCCCCTGCGTTCGGCCGGCCGGGGCTTTCCCCGCTCCGCAGCAGGAAGAGCCGAACGTGCGCTCCCGCTGTGCCGGATGCCGAATCCGTTGGTGAAGAGATTCGCGTGGGTCTATCTTGCGGGTGACCACAGCGCACGTCTCACCGTTTCGGATCCCATCGTATACGCGAAACGTGACCGGGGTCAATACGCGAAACGTGCCACGAAAATATCCATCCCGCTCGGGCTTTTCCCGAAAAGCGCAAAATAGTGTTTGATCGATGAAATCGTCGCGGTAAAAAGCGCATCGAACCAGATGAACCCTTGTACCGCGAAAGGATTCCCGCTCATCCCCAAGGATCCGGAGGATTCCGACATGTCCGCTCCGTTCGCTCCGCAAGAAGATTCCTGGCCCCTCGGTCTCGCTCCCTCGCTGGGAAATCCCCTGCCGGTGCGGATGCTGGCGCTCACGATCCACCGCGACCAGTACGGCCCCCCGTCCGGATCCATCCACATGGAAGACGTCCCTGCCCCCCGCTTGAAGCCGAACGAGGCGAAGCGCGTCCTCGTGTCGATCCTGGCGACCGGGCCCAATTTCAACACGAACTTCGCCGCCTTGGGACTTCCGGTCCCGGTGTTCGGGAAAGGGGACACGGCGTCCGTACACGTCCCGGGGAGCGACGCCCTCGGGATCGTGGTCGACGCAGGTCCCGGGGTCTCGACGGTCAAGGTCGGCCAGGCAGTCATCCTCGACTCGTGGACCGGCCGAAACATCCGTGGGTACGAGACGCACGACGGGTTCAACGCCCAGTTCGCCGTCGTGGACGAGGACCGCGCAGTGCCGGTAACGGGGGCCCTGCGGAACCACACGCCGGAAAGGCTTGCCGCCATGCTCCTGACGTACGGGACCGCGTACCGCGCGGTGACCCAGCGCCTCTCGGTGCGACCCGGGGACGCGGTCCTCGTGATGGGAGGCGGAAAGGGAACGAGTTTTCCCGGGGCGCAGATGGCGAAATCCCTCGGCGCGCGCGTCCTCCTCGTCGGCTCCAACCCGGAACTGGCGCGGGATCTGGTCGCGAGAGGGATGGCCGACGCTTTCGTGGACCGCCGTTCGATCCCGAAAGAGGTCTTCGGCGTGATCCCCGCGGAGATGCCGTACGCGGAGTGGGAGCGCCGGACCGAGCCGTTCCGGAAGGCCGTCTTCGAGGCGAACGGCGGGAAACCCGTGGACAAGATTTTCGAGCACACCGGCGGGGAAAATTTTCCGCTCCTGATCTCGGCTCTCTCCCCCGGCGGGACCCTCGCCTTCTTCGGAGCCACCGGGAAGGGGCTGAAGGGCGAATACAAGGAGACGTTCTTCCACGACGGGCGCCGATTCGTCATGGACGCCCGCTGGGTGTGGATGCGGCAGAAGCAGGTACTCTTCCGTCGGGCGAAACCGGCCGAGATCTTCGACGAAATCGGGCTCCCCCCCGGGCGGCGGGTGCTCGTCTGGGGTGCGGACCGATCCGCGAGGGACTTCGTCGCCGCGGCACGGGCCCGCACCGCGGAAGTCGTCGTGATCGCCTCCGCGACGCGGGAGAAGCGCGGGATCGCCGAACTCTCGCGGATGGGAGTCGCGTCGACCCACATCCTCGACCGGGACGGCTTCCCTCTCCCGGAAGACATGCCGGACCCGCTGACTCCGGAGGGCGTCCTCAACCCCGAATACGCATCCGGCTTCACCCGTCCCGCGCAAGCGCTGGGGAAGGCGCTCTGGAAGGTGTTCGGTCCGCGCGTCTCCCCCGACGTCGTCGTGGACCGGATCGACCAGCACACGCTCCACTTCAGCACTTTCGTGGCGAGGGATTTCGACG
>Ga0316613_10001215_pt1 | contig 17817 bp, 10 predicted proteins | sample OWC_soil_day10_C_2_FD_207647 | JGI IMG/M metagenome (GOLD analysis project Ga0316613, IMG submission 207647) | Wetland soil microbial communities from Old Woman Creek delta, Ohio, United States - OWC_soil_day10_CT_b | ecosystem: Environmental > Terrestrial > Soil > Wetlands | place: USA: Ohio...
GTTTTGACCAGGGATCAATAGGGATCGTAGTTTCCATTGAAAATCCCAAAGGGTTACGAAATGCCTATGAGATCGCAACGGCAAGCCCGCGCATGCTGGCAATCGCAATTGGCGGGGAAGATTTTGCTACCTCGCTGAAGACTGGAAAAACGAAAGGGAATCCTATAACAGGTGGCAGAGAACTGTTCGTTGCCAGAAGTATGTTAGTATATGCTGCCCGTGAAGCGGGAGTCCAAGCTATAGACTCTGTATTTTCCGATGTAAGAGATGATGAAACCCTTGCTCAAGAAGTCACATTAGCCAAAGAGCTGGGGTTTGACGGAAAATCGTGTATAAATCCGCGACAAATTGATATTATTCACAATGTTTATACACCTTCAGAGAAGGAAATTGATTATGCTTATCGGGTACTTGAAGCTTATCAGGAAGCCCTCGAAAAGAAATCCGGTGTTATATCGCTGAATGGAAAAATGATTGATGCTCCGATGATTGTCAGAGCCGAACGCATACTGGCGAACGCTGGACGGCCAAAGGTTCAAAAGAAGGAGGAAATCGAATGATGAATGCAGCAGGCAGGGAAATTCCAACTAGCATACAAGGCTATAAGGAAGTCAAGCCCTATGCTGGACCATTTGCAACTCAGCCACCAGCAGATGCATATAGGGCGGGTTCGAAACTTAAAGCAATATATCCGAGTGCGAATAAACTTCTGAAATCTGTAGAGGAGGCAATTGAAGCTTCTGGCTTGAAAAACGGTATGACAATCTCATTTCATCATGCTCTTCGTAATGGCGACTATGTGATGAATATGGTCATTGAGGCGATTGCTCGCAAGGGTATCAAGGGGCTAACCCTAGCGCCAAGCTCTTTTTTGGATAATAATGACGCGTTAATTCCTTATTTTGAGCAAGGGGTCGTCAGTGCAGCTCAGACGAGTGGTCTCCGAGGGAAACTCGGCAGAATGATGACTCTTAAAGGACTCACGAAACCGACAATTGTCCGTCCCCATGGCGGGCGGGTGCGTGCCATTGAGTGCGGAGAATTGAAGATTGACGTTGCATTTCTTGCAGCTCCGACATGCGACACCTATGGTAATATTAATGGTGTTCAAGGCCCAGCCGCCTGCGGATCCATGGGCTACGCCATGGTAGACGCCCGTTTCGCTGATAAAGTAATAGTGATTACTGATAATTTAGTTGATCATCCCATCTGTCCAGTAAGCATTCCCCAACATCAGGTTGACTACATCGTGAAAGTTGACTGCATTGGTGATCCAAAGGGGATTTCTTCGGGTGCATTACGTATCACTAGCAATCCCCGTGACCTTCAGATAGCAAAACTTGCTGCTAAAGTAATAGAGTACGCGGGATATTTCAAAGAAGGCTTCGGAATGCAGCTGGGGGCAGGCGCAGCTTCTGTGGCTACTGGTAAATTTTTAAGAGATGCTATGCTGCGGGATCAAGTTACTGCCAGTATGGCCATAGGTGGAATTCCGAGTCCATTTTGTGATTTATTGGATGAGGGCTTGATCAAGACAATTTTTGATACGCAGACTTTTGATGCCCGGGCCATTCAGTCATTAAGAGATAATCCTAAACATCAGGAATATGATTGCGGCTTTTATGCTAACCCTTGGAATAAAGGCCCGATGGTGAATAGACTTGATTATGTAGTCCTAGGGGCCACTGAAGTTGATGTTGATTTCAATGTCAATGTAATTACCGATTCAAACGGTATTATGATGGGGGCTCTAGGTGGTCATCCAGATGCATCCGCTGGGGCCAAATGTACGATCATTGTTGCACCCTTGCTGCGAGGGCGCTTGCCGATGGTTATGGACGCTGTACAAACCATCTCCACACCAGGTGAAACCGTAGATGTCATTGTTACTGAACGTGGTGTAGCGGTTAATCCGAAGCGTCAAGACCTGATGGAAAACTTGCAAGGTTCAGGACTACCGTTAATGGCGATTGAACAACTCCGTGACATGGCATACGAACTAGGAGGCAAACCCGCTCCGCTAAAAATCAGTGATGAAGTTATGGCAGTTGTTGAATATCGAGATGGAACGGTGATTGATGTAATCAGACGCCCGCTTTTTAATGATTAAATAAATGACTTTAGGGGCAGGCATGAATTTCTTCTCCGAGTCAAGCCTTGTAATTTATTCATAATAAAAACTCCTGCTAAATTTTGTATTAATTTGGCAGGAGTTTTGTGATTTTGTGGGGAATATATAATGAAGAGTAATTTCAAAAGATTGATGCATTCAGAAACAGATATTATAAAGAAAAAGATGTATTGAGTTCTAATTGCCTATTCGTTGTATTTGTTATAAAATTAATAGGAAGAGTCAAAAGATATAAATTGGATGCAGATTTATTTATACTCCAGCAGATAAACTGACAGTTCAAATTCATCTCCAATATTTAAATTAGTAATCTATTCTAAGTTTAAAGGGAGAAAAAATGACGTGAGACGGGAGTAAGATAGAAATGAGTTATAATAGTTCTGAAAATAGTTCTAGTTATGGTTTTGGGGTTGAGACTTCCAAGAGTAGTTCTAACAGTGGTTTGGGAGTAGAGAATTTCAATAGTATTTCCAGCGGCGGCTTTGGAGTAGAGACTCCTAGTAGGGATCCTAATAGTGATTATAGGGGAAGCGTAGGAAGTGGAATCGGAGTAGAAGCAGTTAGAAATATGTTAAATATAAATACGGGTAGTACGCAAGGAATTGCTGGAGGCGTAGCCTATTCAGGAAATCTCATTAATAGTTCTTCTTATAGTGATGATTCTATAGAAGGCCTATGTGAGATTGAAGGTGAAAGTGTTCAGAGTTGGATTGAGAGTGAGAGTATAATTGGCTCGGCAATTAAAATGATTTCTGACTTATATAATAAATACTTCTTATCAGAGGCGAAAAGTATAGGAAATGCTGTTAGTGATATAGATAATACGATACTGTCAGCGATCGAAGATATCTCAAGTGGGAGTTGGGATAGTTCTTACAGAAACATTCAATTAGATGGCTGTATTGAGGGGGATATGGTAGAATCTAATGAAACAGATTACGATAGTAATGGAATCCTGCTTGATGGCTCATCAGCAGGGGATATTCTAAGTGCTAGTGGCGGTGGGGTAGATAATTCTGGCAGTGAGTAGTATTTGTTAATTAACTCCACTAGTTAAATGTTATTTTAAAGTTAGAATTTTTAGTCTCCTTAATCAAGCATCTTATAAGTTCAGCTTTTATCTTCTCTTTAATTTTGATAGCTTCATATGGCGGTTCCCAATATTGCATTGTATCTGTATAAGCAAGGAATCCATCGGTGAGCAATTTTCCCTGAATATTTGCTGCTTTACCAGCTATCTCCACCCTAAGATTAGATGATGTTATTATTACTTCCATTTAAGCACCTCGTGAATAGAATAGTTTTATCTTTAGTCATTTGAGCTATTGTAGTTAATTCTATCTTTTCCAATGCAGATACTCTATTGACAATAATACTAGGAAAATATGACAAATCTATGACAAACTCTTACGACTTGTTTTTATTTATGTATAGTCATATTAAAAAAAGAGATTGCTATCCTTCAGTATATTGAACTGAAAGAGAGTAATCTTTTTATGTTTGGTTAGGTTGCAAGAATGGGTAGCTTATTTTTTGTGAGTAGCGTAATTATCTTAGTTAGAGAGCCGTTTAAAGAAACTCTAACTAACAGGGAAAAAGGATATATAATTATGTAGAAAAAAATCGTAAATTGTCGTTCGAAAAACCTTGCCATAGTATATATAATATGTGATAGAATCTATACTTACATGGATCCCGTTTGTAATAATTACAAAAATGGCATAATTCGTGAGGCGAATGCGATGGATGGCAGTTGAAATACAATATATTTTGCACTGGAAGAAGGGAGTATGGATGGAAGCACAAAAAAATACGGAAAAAGGACATTCAACATATGTAAGCACTGCGAAGGTCTGTTTAGCAGTGGTAGCAAAAGGCTTTGGAATACTAATTGACGAGGAAAAATTGACAAAGGAGCATGGAATTAGTGAAGATCTAGTTGATCCAAAGGCTTTAATAAAAGCTGCAAAAAAAATTCGACTGAAGGCAAAAATTATAAAACCAGGAAAAATGGGGCTTTCTGCACTTCCTGTTCCTGCAATTGCTATTAGAAATGATGGAGATTATGTAGTTATTGGGGAAAATAATTCGAAGAAAATATTATTATTTGATCCTGAACATGGTCATTCCATTGTAATATCGTTAGAGGAATTTCTTATAAATTGGACTGGAGAAGTTATCGTTTTTAAGCGTACTTTTAATTTAAGAGACATTAGTAGACAATTTAATTTGACATGGTTTATACCTGTTGTAGTCCGCTATAAACGATATTTTCTAGAAATTTTGGGAGCAGCATTCTTTTTTCAGTTGTTTGGATTAGTAGCACCTTTATGTACACAAGTAATCATTGACAAAGTAATTGGAAATCAAGGAATCATTACTTTAAACGTACTTATTGTGGGGATGATATTTGTAGTTTTATTTCAGACGGTAATGAATTTGATAAGAACATATTTATTTACACATACCACAAATAAAATTGACGTAATCTTGGGCACTAGGATGTTTCGTCACTTGATGAATCTGCCAATACAATTTTTTGAAACAAGGCGGGTTGGTGACACTCTTATGCGAGTGTCTGCTTTAAATAATATTCGTGAATTTTTAACAGGTACTGCAGTGACGGTACTGATTGACTTAAGTTTCTCCATCGTATTTTTTGCTGTAATGTTTTATTATAGTGTACCTTTGACTTTAATCGCTATTGCTGCAATACCAATTCAATTGCTAATAAATATTTTGGGAACGCCCATTTATCAAAAAAGGCTGCAAGATTCTTGGAACGCCAGTGCAGAAAATAATGCTTTTGCTGTAGAGGCGATAGCGGGTATTCATACTGTAAAGTCTCTGGCGGTGGAACCACAATTCAATTTCAGATGGGAAAGATTATTAGCGAGAAGTGTTAGCACCAATTTGGACAAGGCCCAGTTTAGTGTGGTATTAAATAACGGGGGAAGCTTTATACAAAAATTAGTAAGTTACTTAATTATTTGGTTTGGTGGATTTATGGTGATAGATGGATCGGTAACAATAGGTCAGTTTATTGCTTTTCAGATGATGGCAAGTCAGGCTGGTACACCATTATTGCGTTTGGTTGGGATGTGGCAATCATTTCAACAAACAAAGTTAGCTGTTACAAGAATAGGAGATATATTAAATGCAGTAGCAGAACCAACATGTTTGCCAGATGCTATCAAATTGCCAGAAATAAAAGGAGAAATAAAGCTTGAAAATATAACTTTTAGGTACTATATTGAGAGCGATGAGGTTTTACGTCAAGTTAATTTACACATAAAAGCAGGTATGAAAGTAGGGATAGTAGGACGATCTGGTTCGGGTAAAAGTACCTTAACCAAAATCATTCAACGATTATATGCCCCTGAGGCAGGTAGGGTTTATATTGATGATGTGGATATAGCCCAGGCTGATCCAACTTGGCTAAGACAGCAAATTGGTGTAGTGCTACAAGATAATTACCTGTTCAATGGTAGTGTACGGGAAAATATAGCCCTTGCCCGTCAAGGCGTAAGTATGCAAGAAATCAATCGGGTGGCTAATCTTGCTGGTGCTCATGATTTCATTATCGAGCTTCCAGAAGGTTATGATACTCTGGTAGGAGAACGTGGTGCTACATTATCTGGTGGTCAGCGACAGCGGATTGCAATTGCCCGGGCACTAATTTCCGATCCTAAGATTGTCATATTTGATGAAGCTACAAGTGCATTGGATTATCAGTCAGAACGGATAATCATGGGGAATATTGAGCAGATTTCTGCTGGACGTACTATGTTTATCATTGCCCACCGTCTGGCAAACGTTAAAAAATGTGACACAATTATTGTCATGGAACGTGGTCAAATCTTAGAGCAAGGAACACATGATGAACTTGTAAGCTTGAGAGGTATGTATTATAATCTTTACCAACAGCAAGGAGACAAGCATGTTTAAGAAAATAGTTGGGTATATAAAAAATAGTGAAGGTATCAATACTCTTTCAGAAAAGATAAAACAATTTTATGAAAGAGCAAAAATAAGGAACATAGAAAAATTTCAAAGTAAGGAAGCTGAGTTTTTACCTGCAGCTTTAGAAATTGTTGAATCTCCGCCATCCTATGGCAGTCGAACCGTACTATGGACCTTTTTCAGCTTGGCAATCATTGGATTACTTTGGGGAATATTTGGTAGCGTAGATGAAGTAGCCATAGCACCGGGAAAGGTAATTCCTAATGGTTATGTTAGAGTGCTTCAAGCGGAGGATAAGGGCATCATTAAAAAGATTCATGTTGTAGAAGGTCAAAAAGTGCAAAAGGGTGATTTATTACTAGAATTAGATACTACAGTTTCTGCTGCTGATTTTGCTAAGATGAAGAAGGAGGCAGCTTATGCCAGTCTTGAAGTGGAATGCTTAGCAGCCGAAAAAGAAAATCGTCCATTTAGACCGCAAGAAATAACTGATGCTGACGAAAAAGACATACAAGCTCAAATTGGACTTTATAATAGTCGTAACCTTGAATACCAGACAAAAATCGAGGAAGCGAGGCACACGGTGCAGCAATATCAGGAAAATTTGCAAAGTGCTCGCGTAGAGAAGGATAAATTAACAACGTTATATCAACTTGCTAAAGAAAAAGAAAGTAAACTGGAGCAATTAGTAAATCAAAATGCAATATCGAAATTTACCTTGTTAGACCAGCAAGGTAAAAGGTATGAATTCGAGCAGAATTTAAAAGAACAAGAATCAGCAATTTTGGCACAACAATCCTTGCTATCAAAAAGTCAGGCATCTTTAGCGAGGGTTGTAGCGGAAAAAAACTTAGAGATAGACACAAGACTGGTCGATGCGAGACAAAAACTCTTTTATTGCAATGAGGAACTAAAAAAAGCAGAAGAAAGGAGTCGTTTATCAAAAGTTGTGGCGCCAGATGACGGCTATGTAAGTAATTTATCAGTACATACAATTGGTGGGATTGTAACTCCAGCTCAAGTGCTCTTAGAGGTAGTACCTAATATGGTAAACCTAGAAGTTGAAGCTTGGGTGGCAAATAAAGATATTGGATTTATAGAGGAAGGGCAGAACGTCGAACTTAAGGTAGAAACATTTAATTTTCAAAAATATGGTACAGTGCCTGCTGTTGTAAAAAGTGTCAGCCATAACATAGTGGAAGATAACGAAAAAGGCCATGTATATAGAGTACTGTTACAGTTGGATAGAGATTATGTTGTTGTAAATAACCGTGAAGTGCGTCTAAATAGCGGCATGACGGTCAGTGCTGAAATTAAAACTCGGCAAAAGAAAATATATGAATTTTTCTTGGAGCCATTTAAAAAATATCAAAGCGAATCTTTGAGAGAGAGATAACATATGTCTAAACAAATAATGCAAGAAAAAGAGGAAACACAAGAATCTGTTTTTGTTGATTCAGCATTAAAATGTTTATTAATGATATCCCAAATGATTGGGGTCGCAGCTGATGAAAAACAAATACGTCGTGCTCATATTATAGGAAATGAAGGCATGGACTTGACAACTCTTGTCCGTACTGCCAAGGAAATGGGGCTGAAGGCTCGTTTCGTTGATTACAGCAATAAAAAAGCCAAGGCATCATTCCCGCTTCCTGCAATAGGGATTTTGAAAAATGGTTGTTACATAATAATATTGAATCGTGATAGTGAAAATACGATTGTATTTGACCCGTACAGAGATCATCCGGTAAGTATTTCAGAAGAGGTTTTTATGGAGCAATGGAGTGGTAAAACAATTCTTATTGCGAAGCGCTCTAGTTTTGTTGAAAAGGAAGAAAGAAAATTTGGCTTAGCCTGGTTTATCCCTGTAATCATGCAGTACAAAAAGGCCTTTGGTAAAATACTGTTATTTTCATTGGTTTTGCAGATTTTTGGACTTGTTAGTCCTTTGTTTACACAAGTAATCATTAACAAAGTCCTAGTACACCATAGTTTGAGCACTTTAAACATACTTGTTGTGGGCATGGTAGCAATTTGCGTATTTGAAGCGTGGATTACCGGTTTAAGAAGTTGTATGCTCAATCATCATATAAGTAAAGTTGATGTTACGCTTAGCGCAAGGATATTTCGCCATGTTATGGCATTGCCAATAAAATTTTTTGAAAAATATAAGGTTGGTGAAATTGTATCTCGTATAAGAGAATTAGATAACATACGGGGATTCATTGTTGGGTCGGCTTTTACTGCTATTCTTGACAGTGCTTTTTCGGTGATCTATCTCGGTATCATGATTATGTATAGCGGCTATCTCACCATGGTAACGCTAGTAGCTCTCGGGTTTTATATCATACTTAATCTAATATTGACTCCTTTGTTTCGAAGGAAATTAAAAGAAAAAACTAAGCTTGATATAGCAAACCAAACGTTTATGATAGAAGCCATTACAGGAATACAAACCGTAAAATCTTTGGCGGTTGAAAAGTATTTTATCCATAAGTGGGATGAAATGCTATCGAGATATATAAAATCAGTTTTTGTTACGGCTAATATAAACAATATCGGTAATAACGCAGCGACCTTAATTCAGCAGCTTTCTATGATCGGGATATTATGGGTCGGCGTAAATCAAGTAATGGAGAATCAACTTTCTGTAGGTGAATTAATAGCCTTTCAAATGTATTCAAATTCCGTAGTATCTCCAGTGCTTCGATTAGTAGATCTTTGGCAAAAGTTTCAACAAACAAGAGTATCTGTTAATCAGTTAGGTGATATTATGAGTGAAAAATCGGAACCAGTTTTTGATCCGGATAGGACATCCCTGTCAACAATTCGTGGGGAAATTGTCTTAGATCGGGTCACTTTCCGATATCGAGAGGATACAAATGAGATACTCAGTCAAATTAATCTTAAAATAGAGGCTAACACGAGTATTGGTATTGTTGGTAGATCGGGATCAGGTAAAAGTACACTGGCCAAAATCATTCAGAGGCTATATGTACCCGAAACAGGTAGGATACTGATCGATGGTGTGGATATGGCCCAAGTAGAACCAGCTTGGCTTAGACGACAAGTCGGGGTAGTGCTGCAAGAAACCTATTTGTTTAATGGGAGTATCAGAGATAACATTGCCTTAGCTAAATTGAATGCTAGTATGGATGAGATAGAAAAAGTCTCGCAAATTGCTGGAGTAGATGAATTCGCAAATGAAATGCCGAATGGTTATAATACAATCGTAGGTGAGCGAGGTGCTACATTATCAGGAGGCCAGAAACAGCGTATAGCAATAGCCCGAGCTCTGCTTACAGATCCGCGGATCCTTATTTTTGACGAAGCTACAAGTGCGTTAGACAATGAATCAGAAAATATTATCAAAGCTAATCTCGGACAAATGGCGGCAGGACGAACATTAATCATGATAGCCCATCGATTAACAACAATACGTGACTGTGATACCATTATCCTTATGGAACAGGGAAAAATTATAGAACAGGGCACGCATTCTGAATTACTGGGAAAAAAAGGTTCATATTATGATTTATATATGTTGCAAGAAGGTTAGAAAAAAGGTTGTTTAATAATGTATATGGATATTTAAAAAAAGTCCTCCTTTGTGATGGGGATTCTCTATTGGGCTAGGCAGTATATGATTTTGCAAGATTCGGGGCAAGTTTGATTTAACTGCCAGCTGAAAGCTGGGTTTCTTGTTTGTCATAGAATTGTCATATTTTTCTTGTATTATAGCTATAATAAATATAAAAGGCTGATAGATGTGATTCTTTTATATTTCCCTTGAGAGATATTTTGTATGAAATTAGTTGGAGGTAGTTAAATGAATAATGAAGTTTCTACATCTACAGCTATATATCGAAGTCCGATATTATCAACTTGTCATATTGGAAGATATAAATACAGGATTGTAGTGAGTTATAATCAAGAAATTACAGGATTGACAACTAGGCGCATTACAGTTGAAAAATGTTTTTTAGATCACAAAGAGATATGGGAAAATATTGAATAGATACGGTCGAACATAAATCAGTATTAGAATATGGATTGTTTAATAGGATGAAATCAGAAAGTAGTTTTAAATAGCAATAGTATAGACTAACGTAAAGTAGAATTAAACATAAAAGACAAACTCCTGCACAAGTTGAAACTTTGCAGGAGTTTGTCTTTTATATGCCCTATCCTTAGAATGTTGAGGGGATGTGCATTTATCATTAATGGGAGGGAGAACTATTATAAATAAATACTTACTAGCTTCTATTATTTACTATTAAATAGGTGCTTTACTAATAGAAGGTATTTGTCGAAAAAAACAGAATATTGTTGTAGGTGAAATGATTCTTGAAAGGTGAGTTGATTGAATGCAATTTTTGCATAAATTTACATTTTTACTCAGTGCATTGATAATCGTATGTAGTTTCATTCAATTTCTTGCCTTTGATAGATTTTTTCTTGCTAATACAAACTCTTTGTTATTGGCTACGAATGAAAAGGCCGCGAACAACGTTGGCGAGCAGCTCTTAGCGTACTTTAAGGATACTGAGAATTCATTAAAGATGATAGCAGAAGATCCAGAAATTAGAAACAATCAAGAGCTTCTAGATAAAATTAATAAAGTCATTCATGAAGTCAATGTGATTTTAATTCTTGATAAACAAGGAAATGTTTCCCTTGCCAGCCAGCTTAAAAAAGCATCAGGATTGAATGTGTCCCAAAGGGATTACTTTCAACAGTCTATTCAAGGAGAAACATATATTAGTGGTGTATATACAAGCGCGCAAGGGCGCGACGTGGTTGCAATTGCTACTCCTATTATTGAAAATGGCATGGTAGTAGGTGCAGTAGTGGGGACTGTTTGGCTACATGAAAATAATTTGGCAATGATGTTTGACAATAAATCTTTTGGCCGTAATGGATATATTGCAATTACTGATCAACGAGGGATCATAGTTTATCATTCTGATCAGGAGCGTATAGGAAGGAGGGGCGGAATTGTCGATAACTTACAGGGATTGACAGGCTCGTTAATTATGAAAGATCATTCTGGGATCGAGCATTATGTTGGCTATAGTAAGGTACCGGAGTTAGATTGGCATGTTATTGTAAGCACCCCTACTGCTGAGTTATCTCGACTTCGCAGCATGATGCTTTACGAAATCCTAATGGTATCATTACTTGCAATTTTGCTGGTTATTATAATTGGTAATTATACATTGCGGCGATATATGAAACCTCTTCAAAAGTTAATTGAGGCATTTAGTTTTGTCAAAAAAGGAAAGTATAAGAAGATTGCATCCTATGGATATGACACTGAATTCGATGAAATGATCCAAGTATATAACGACACCATTACAAAACTTGAAGAAGTCCATATTGGTTTAAAGGGAGCGGCAGATATTGATGGATTGACCGGAGCCTACAACCGCAGATCCTTTGATGAACTATTAGAATTAATTAAAGTTGAGCTGCAATCAGGCTCCCTTGACACTCTAGGAATTATGTTATTAGATTTGGATGATTTTAAGAGACAAAATGATACAGGCGGTCATTTAGCTGGTGATGATATTTTAAAAGAATTTACCGCTATAGCACAAGCTGTTGTAGGGGCTCGATCCATATTCCGGTTTGGTGGAGATGAATTTGCAATTATCTTACGTAATATACCAGATGTAACATTCATTGCCTATGCAGAGGAAATACGTCTGCAGTGCGCAAAGAGATTAATTGACTGTACAGTAAGCATAGGTATCGCAACCTATCCTAAAAATGCTGAGTCCATAGATGAGCTGCTAAACTTTGCCGACAGGGCACTATATATTAGCAAAGATACTAAAAATAAAGTAACAGAGTACCCCGCCAATAGCTAAGAAGGCGGATGCTTGACCTATTTTCCTATCAAGAACTGATAAAATTTTAGCAATAGCCATTTTCTCTTGCCAATTGTTGCCTGCTACGCTGTGACGTACCTATGGATGCAACGTAGATACGTCACAGGATCTGGTAAAGAGCATTATTGCAGAATAATAAAATGATAATCGCCCATCACCTAAATGATTAAGGAGATGGGTGATTTTATTTAAGTGGAGGAAGATACTGATGATAGTTTTTGTTTAAATTTTATGATACGGAAAGTCAAGGGAGTGAGAGTACCAATAAAAAAAGTCTATTGATGCAATAGATATATCCAATTTCTCTTTTGATGAAGAGAAGGGTATCATTAAAGAAGAGAAAAGGTTGGGTAGATGAGGAATATTTAATTGTCAGGGGAAAACTATTGTACTACAATGGTTACGGAGTGAAATTCGGGGATGTGTCAATAAGATGGATATACGGCTACTACAAACTTTTCTCTTAGTCGCAAAAATCGGCAATATTACGCAAGCGGCAGAACAGCTCAATTTTAGTCAGCCAACGATAACAGCTCAAATTAGAACACTTGAAGAACATTTTGAAGTACTTCTGTTTGAACGGGTCGGTAAAAAACTATATATAACAGAAGCAGGTCTGCGTTTGACTGGCTATGCAGAGAAGCTATTGTTATTATACGGGGAAGCAAAAGCAACAGTGCAAGAATTTGCTCACGATAGAAATATTAAAATAGGTCTTGGTACTGCAGTCGCGGCCCATACCCTGTCGCCTATCCTGCGGGAGTTTCAAGGGCGTGTTCCTAATGTATCAGTTAGTATCGAGCATTGCTTCAATATACCAATTACCATTAAAGGTATCTTAGATAATAGCTTCGATTTAGCTCTTGTTCATCATAGGATATCAAATAGCAGGATTCTGCAGTTTGACGTTGTGGCCGAGAAATTGTTATGGGTTATACATGCAAGCCTTTTAGATACATATGGTCATGATATGTGGCAGCAGCCTTTTATTGCTATAAAGCAAGGGAGTGTTTATCGAGAAAAATACGATCAATTCTTACAGCAAAATTCAATAATACCTATTTTGGAATATAGTGATTCTGAAGCAATTAGGCAAGCTGTTCTAAATGGATTAGGAATTGGTGTGCTGCCAGAAGTATTGGTTCGGTCTCATTTAGAAGATGGGACCCTTCATGAATTTTGTGAAGCACCTAAGTTAGAAATTGACTTTTCAGTAATATTTCATAAAGACAAAACATTTACGTTGGCAATGCGGACACTATTAATGGTAATTGCAGAGCATGCTAATATTGATAGTGGTTTATCAGATTATTTGTTATCTATGTAGAGCCGCTGCATAGAGGAAAGGTAAAAATGAGGATGGATAAAATTTGTGATAGTAAACAAATCAAAATAGGTAAGAAGGTATTATTTGCGGGATGTCTAGCTCATCTTATAAATGATGGTTTAACTGACATGCTATATATTTTTTTCCCAATATGGCAGATTCAGTTTTCGTTAACTTTTGCTGAAATTGGTCTTTTAAAAACGATGTTTTCTGGTACTATGGCAGGATTTCAAGTGCCAGCTGGTTTTCTTGCATCTCGTATGGGGGAAATTAGACTGTTGCTGCTTGGGACCGCTCTCACCAGTTTGGCAGTTTTCATGCTTGGCTGGGCAGCAGTCCCAATAATGTTAAGCTGTTTATTAATAGTTGGCGGATTAGGTGCAAGCGTTCAACATCCATTATCCTCTTCCTTAATATCCAATGCATATCCCAATAAAGCTGCCCGTAGAACTGCTCTTAGCACCTTTAATGTAGCTGGAGATTTTGGTAAACTGCTATTACCAGGAGTGACTGCTTTTCTAATCACCCAATTTGACTGGATGACCGCAAGCCATTCATTGGGTATTCTTGGTATGATTAGTGTAATTATCATCTTTCTAATTACCAAAAACATGGAGCAAAGACCTGCAATTAGTAAAGAAAAGACAGGAGAATCGGCACTAAGTTGTTTTGCTTGGAAGGAAAATCAACCTTTTTGGTCACTATCGATGATCGGGGTCATTGATAGTGCAACCCGGATGGGGTTTCTCACTTTTTTCCCCTTCTTATTACAAGAAAAAGGTGCACAGGTTAGTATGATCGGTTTAGCATTGTCCCTCGTATTCGCAGGAGGTGCGGCTGGTAAGTATGTATGCGGAAAATTGGCTGCGAAATTTGGTGTAATACAAACAGTAGTGACTACGGAAGTTGTAACGACTTTCTGTATTTTGGGTATAATTGTTCTCCCTTTAGAGCCTGCTATGCTGCTTTCGCCTATTTTGGGAGTTGCTTTAAATGGTACATCATCAGTACTATATGGCAGTGTTCCTGAGTTAGTTACTGATGAACGCTGTAAGCAGGCGTTTGCTATTTTTTACACAGCAACAATTGGTTCAGGAGCTATATCCCCTTTTATTTATGGATTAGTAAGCGATGTAGTCGGGATAAAATTTGCTGTCGTAATAATTGCTATCATTGTTCTTCTGATCCTTCCCTTAACATTACCTCTTAGGGGGAAGTTTGTTTAAGCATCTTTTCGGAGGTGCATCTTTCTGTAAGCTGGGTGGTTATGTTTCTATAAAAATAGAATTGCTATAAGGAAAAGGTAGCACAAAGGGACTTACGAGCTTCACGTAAGTCCCTTTGTGCTGTCTTGGAGAGGGAAGCAGGATACTAATGTAATGATAGCCAGATGGCCCGTAAAGATTAATTGCAAATGGATAATTTATTTAAAAATGTCACAAAATCGACACAATAGTTACAAAAGAATGTGATTTATATTTGGTATAATTAAAAACTCCACTAATTTTGTACGAAGTATACGAAACATGCTGCAAAGATGTTTTACAATTTTTATCCCCATTAAATACATAGGAATCTTAGTTGCCCTTATTAGGGACTTATAGCCATCCTTCACTTCCGTTTTATAGAGGTGGTGGTGGGGGGGGGATTAGAGTGGGTGGCTAGGTCATAAAATAATATCAATAGATTATTAAGTTTGTCATCAGGAGGTATAGTACGTGAATAGTAAATATTCAAGAAAAATATATGTTGGGCTAATTATTTTAGCAATCTTGTTAGGGGTTGCTGCTATACGCAACGGTTGGTTCACCAGGACACAAACTACCCAAGGATCACAGGCCGTAGTAGTGAAAGTGATGCAGGTAATACAGCGTGATACTCCCATTAACTATGAATTTGTAGGACAAGTAAAATCCCAAAATGAAATTAAAATTATGTCTAAAGTATCTGGCAACGTTGTGGCTAAGATGGTGAAGGGCGGAGATATAGTCTATAAAGGACAGCCATTGTTTCGAATTGATGATAAACAATACAGGTCAGCCATAAATTCCGCGAAGGCGACCCTTAAGAAATCCCGGGCAACACTTAACAATGCCCAGAAAGATGTGGAAAGATACAAGCAATTAGCAGCTGTAAGCGCCATTGCTCAGCAAACGTTAGATACGCAGGTCGCGCAAGCAGAACAAGATGCTGCTGATGTAGAAGCAAACCAGGCTAATTTGCAGCAGGCAGAAGAAGATGTGCAGGATACTTTAATACTTTCGCCTGTTGACGGCCGAATTGATGTGAATGATGTAAGCCTTGGAAATTACGTAGTAGCGGGGTCGACTACAATGGCTACCGTATCATCAATGGATCCTATTTGGGTGCAATTTAGTATGAGCGAAAATGAATATTTGAACTTTGCTCAATTAGGAAATGGTGCTTTACCCAGTAATTTTAAAGATAATCTCAAGCTTACGCTAAGTAATGGATTAGAATATCCATTGATTGGTCGTATTGAACAAATTGATAAGGGAATGAGTGACACTACAGGGACAATTACGATAAATGCCTCTTTTAGTAACCCGCAAAAGCTTCTTATGCCTGGAATGTTTGCACGGGTATCAGCTCAGGGAGATGTTCGCCAAGGAGCTCTATTAATCCCTCAGCGGGCAGTAAAAGAATTGCTGGAGAATACATTTGTTACGGTAGTGACAGAGGATAACAAAGCAGAAAGCCGCAGCGTGAAAATGGGAAATAAGGTCGGTAATATGTGGATCGTAGAAGACGGACTTACGATTAATGATCGTGTTGTTGTGGAAGGAATTGATAAGGTTAAGCAAGGGACAGTATTACAAGTAACAATGATAGCACCGGAGGATTTTCAGACTCCGGCTAAGCAATAAAGGGGGGATTTTGATGGCTAAGTTTTTTATTGATCGCCCTATTTTTGCTATCGTTTTATCAATAATAATAACAATAATAGGTATAACCGCTGCCTTCAGTCTACCTGTAGCGCAGTATCCACAAATTTCGCCACCGTCAGTTAGTATTAGTACAACTTATCAAGGGGCAAATGCTGAAGTTGTAGAACAATCGGTAGCACAGGTAATCGAACAAAAAGTTAACGGGGTAGAAGGTATGTCATCCATGTCTTCTACTAGTACGGATGCTGGTTCCTATACATTAACTGTTCAGTTTGATTCTGGTAAAGACTCTGATACTGCAGCAGTGCAAACCCAAAATCGTGTATCAGAGGCAAATGCATCATTACCAAGTTCTGTTCAGACAAATGGTATCACAACCAGAAAATCATCGCAAGATATGTCCATGATTTTTAATCTATATTCGCCAGATGACACTTATGATGAGAATTTTTTGAAAAATTATGGAAGCATTTACTTTCTTGATGATATCAAACGTGTCAAAGGTGTAGGCGAGGTATCGGAATTTGGTTCCGATTATAGTATGAGAGTTTGGCTCCAGCCTAAAAAAATGGCAGAATTGAAAATTTCTCCAAGTGAAGTGACTTCTGCTATTGAAAATCAAAATGTGCAGGCTGCTGCTGGCGCTCTTGGTAAAATGCCAGTAGCATCAGACCAGGAGTTCCAGTATACGGCCCGAGTAAAGGGACGCCTTAGTACTGTCAAAGAGTTTGAAAACATTATTATTCGGGCAAAATCCGATGGTTCTGCGGTTCATCTTAAAGATGTAGCTAGGGTAGAGTTTGGCAGCAAAGAGTATACATATGACAGCTTGGTAAATGGTCATCGCAGTGCGGGGTTTGCCATCCAGTTAACCAGTGATGCAAATGCATTAGAGACAATTGGAAATGTAAAAAAAGTTCTTGAGGAAGCGTCCAAGAATTTTCCGGAGGGATTACAATACAAAATTGTTGTTGATAATACTAATTTTGTACGAGAATCCATGATTGAGGTTGGGAAGACCTTTGCCGAAGCATTACTGCTGGTAATATTGGTTGTATTTCTGTTCTTACAGAGTTGGCGTGCCACATTGATTCCTGTGCTGGCAATTCCAGTATCATTGTTAGGAACTTTTGGTGCCTTTAGTGTATTGGGCTTTACGATCAATACATTGACGTTATTTGCAATGGTGCTTGCTATAGGGTTAGTAGTAGATGATGCAATTGTTGTGATCGAAGCGGTAGAACATCACATGCGTTATTCTGGAATGACCCCTTTAGAAGCGACCAGGAAGGCGATGAGTGAAGTTTCTGGGCCTGTTATTGCTATTGCATTTGTACTAGCTTCCGTCTTTATTCCAGTGGCTTTTTTTGGCGGAATGATGGGAATTCTCTACAAGCAGTTTGCCATCACCATTGCGGTATCAATGGCTTTATCAGCTATTGTCGCTTTGTCACTTACGCCGGCGCTCTGTATATTATTACTAAAACCATATAATCCAGATGCTCATAATGGAGTTATTAGCAGGTTTTTTGAAGAGTTCAATAGTTGGTTTGAAAGAAATATTGAGAGATATGGGAATGGGTTAGAAAAAGT
>Ga0316613_10001217_pt1 | contig 17808 bp, 11 predicted proteins | sample OWC_soil_day10_C_2_FD_207647 | JGI IMG/M metagenome (GOLD analysis project Ga0316613, IMG submission 207647) | Wetland soil microbial communities from Old Woman Creek delta, Ohio, United States - OWC_soil_day10_CT_b | ecosystem: Environmental > Terrestrial > Soil > Wetlands | place: USA: Ohio...
AACAGATTACCAAAGCCATGAAACTCATATCTACCGTTAAACTGCAGAAATCCAGAGCAAAAGCGGAAGCTTCCAAGCCGTATTATGATATGATGTACGATACCATAAACTCCATGCTTAGAAAGTCAGGATCAATTGAGCATAAGTATTTAAAGTCAGGTGATTCCAAACGGAAGGCAGTGGTAGTAATTACTTCCAATCGGGGTCTTGCCGGCGGATACAACAGCAATATTGCAAAGCTTGTCCTTCAGAATGAACGGTTAGAACCGGAGCTTACGGATATCTATGCGATCGGACGAAAAGGCAAGGAATCACTTGGTAAAAAGGGCTATTACATTGCTCGGGACTATTCCGAAGTAATTAATGAACCCATTTACCGCGATGCTGCTGACATAACCATGGAGCTTTTGGATGCATTCGGACAAAACCGGATCGGAGAGATCTATCTGGTTTATACTTCATTTAAAAATACAGTGACACAGATCCCCACCTTAAAAAAGCTTCTTCCAGTTGAGATGGCAGAGGGAAGCGAAAAAGCGGATCTGGCGCTTATGAACTATGAGCCGAATGAAGATGAGGTTCTGGATTCCATTATTCCCAAATATATGAGCAGTCTGATTTACGGCGCTTTATTAGAAGCTGTAGCCAGTGAAAACGGAGCCAGAATGACTGCCATGGATTCTGCGACCAATAATGCGGAAGATATGATAGAAGAGCTTGGGCTGATTTATAACAGGGCAAGACAGGGTTCCATTACCCAGGAACTTACCGAAATTATAGCCGGTGCCAATGCAATATCATAACTGTTCGGTAAGTGAAAAAAGCCGAACTTCCTTAATAAATAATGAAATATAAATAAAGGAGAAACAAGATGGCAGAACAAAATATTGGTAAGATCACCCAGATCATCGGTGCCGTACTGGATATCAAGTTCAGCCAGGGCAAGCTGCCGGACATCAATGAAGCCATTGATATTACCACAAAAGACGGCGGCAGACTGGTTGTAGAAGTATCCCAGCATCTTGGCGATGATACCGTAAGATGTATCGCCATGGGCACAACCGATGGACTGGTACGTGGTATGGAAGCTGCAGCAACAGGCGCTCCTATTACCGTGCCGGTTGGAGAAGAAACTCTGGGACGTATCTTTAACGTTCTGGGTGATCCAATCGATAAGAAACCAGCACCGGAAGTAAAAGAGTATTTCCCGATTCACAGATCCGCTCCCAACTTTGAGGAGCAGTCGACTGAAACGGAAATTCTGGAGACCGGAATCAAAGTCGTTGATCTTCTCTGCCCTTATCAGAAGGGCGGTAAGATCGGACTGTTTGGCGGTGCCGGAGTTGGAAAAACCGTATTAATTCAGGAATTAATCCGTAACATTGCCACAGAGCACGGCGGATATTCCGTATTTACGGGAGTTGGCGAGAGAACCCGTGAAGGAAATGACTTATATCACGAAATGCAGGAATCAGGCGTTATTAATAAAACAACCATGGTATTTGGCCAGATGAACGAACCGCCGGGCGCACGTATGAGAGTGGGTCTGACCGGACTTACCATGGCAGAATATTTCCGTGACCAGGGTGGTAAGGATGTTCTTTTATTCATCGACAACATCTTCCGTTTTACCCAGGCCGGTTCTGAGGTATCCGCACTTCTTGGACGTATGCCTTCAGCCGTTGGTTATCAGCCAACTCTTCAGACAGAGATGGGTGCACTTCAGGAGCGTATCACATCAACAAAGAACGGTTCTATCACCTCTGTTCAGGCAGTTTACGTGCCTGCAGATGACTTAACTGACCCGGCTCCGGCTAATACCTTCGCTCATCTTGATGCGACTACGGTTCTTGACCGTTCCATCGTAGAGCTTGGTATCTATCCCGCAGTTGATCCCCTTGGATCTACATCCAGAATTCTCGATCCCCGTATTGTGGGTGAAGAGCATTACCGTGTTGCCCGTGGCGTACAGGAAGTTCTTCAGAAGTACAAAGAGCTTCAGGATATCATCGCCATGCTTGGTATGGATGAGCTTTCTGAGGAAGATAAGCTGACAGTGGCTCGTGCAAGAAAGATTCAAAGATTCTTATCCCAGCCTTTCTTCGTTGCTGGCCAGTTTACCGGTCTGGAGGGACGTTACGTGCCTCTTGCTGATACCATTCAGGGCTTTAAGGAGATTCTGGAAGGAAAGCATGATGATATACCAGAAAGCTATTTCTTAAATGCAGGTAGCATCGATGACGTTCTTGCCCGCGTGAAAAAATAGGGGGTGGGAAGATGGCTGATTTATTTAAACTGCAGATCATAACTCCCGAACGAAAGTTTTATGAGGGAGAGGCCTCTATGGTAGAACTCACTACGACTGAAGGTGAAATCGGTGTATACCGGGGACATATTCCAATGACGGCGATTGTAGCACCGGGAGTCTTAAAAATTCACGAAGCAGGCGGCATAAAAGAAGCTGCTCTGATATCTGGATTTCTTGAGATTTTACCGGAGAAAATTGTTATTATGGCTGAAGTGGCAGAGTGGCCGGAGGAGATCGATTTAAACCGTGCGGAAGAGGCTAAGGTCCGTGCAGAACGCCGCTTGAAAGAGCAGAGCGGAGAGATCGATATAGTAAGAGCGGAAACAGCGCTGAAAAAGGCACTGGTAAGAATTTCGCTTACCAAATAATAAAAGGGGATTTAAGCCGTTACGGTTTAAGTCCCTTTTTATTATATTATTAGATTAATATGTAACAGTAAATTCTTTCGCCTGAACACTTAAAAATGTGTTTTTATCAATTTTAATTCCGCCGCTGCGATATGGGTTTTTACAGTATGTATGTTTAAGACGGGTTCCATTATGAAGAAGCTGAATACAATCTGATTCACTCTTACGATAATGAAAGGTGTATACTGTTCCAAAGCATTCCAGGCAAAGCTCAAAATCCCCTAGTTGATTGGGAAGAACCGGATCAATGATAATGGCATCTGCCTGAAAACGAATTCCCAGAATATGACTGATTAACTGGTGTATATAAATGCCTGGTCCAGAGGAATAGAGCCGCCAGCCGCCTTTTACCGGAATACTGCCGCTGCGCAGCAGGTGGAAATTCTGTTGGTACTCATAACGATCCTTATAATCTCCGTCGGAACTGCTAAAATACATATTACTTTGACGGAGACAGGCATTTGGAACTGTTTTTTGAATAAGAACGGGATTAATCCGGAACAATCCTTCCCATGCTTTCTCCGCGTTTCCGTATTTTGCCATAGCTTCAATATAACGAATATGCGCATGGGAGTATTGGAGACTGATTTCCCTCCCTACGTTTGCTGCCTGTTCGGCCCGTTTGAACAGATGGCTTACACCTCCATCGTAAGACGCCGGGGCATCCATCAGTCTGACTCCATCCGGGCATTCCAGATAATCATGGATAATTTCAATGTTTTTTGCAGCCTGCTTCTGATCCACCAGCTCTGCTATGATACTTCTGGTTTGAGGCAGCAGCCTGTGATGAATGTTTGTCTGGCTGTCTGATGGATGCAATAAGTATTTCGGGGTTGAATCCCACTCTAAAAATCCTGCTATAATATGGTCTTTTACTGCATAGTCTGAAAATGCTTTTCTGGTATAATCTCCTAAATCCAAGAGCGTGCGTGAAAAAGGCGCATCATAATCGGAAAGGGCTTCTCCCAGCATAGTAAAAGTCTGATATGCTAAAGCCTGGGTCCAGGTACTGACGAGTTTTTCCTTCATTTCGGGTATTTCCGGCTGCAACGTATCATCCCAGTCACCGCCTGCATAAGTGATTAGCCCGGTGCCAGGAATAAAACGGTTTTTCTGTATCTGGGATACTGCAGCCTGAATATGGGAAAACAGAGATTCTTTTCTCTCCCTATGATCTGCATATGGTAAAATTTCCTGCAATATGGTGTAGTCCTGGCTGGCAGTAAGATAATCTGCAAGGCTCTTTAATGGCCAGAAGATGACATCTCCATGGCGTTCGCCGGCATTCATTTCATAACGGTCAAACATGAACCATTGTGGCCACTCGTTGGTCGCACTCTCCTGATGTGAAAATATATTTAATAATATCTCTCGTATGATTCCATAATTGCCGGTAGACAGGAAATATTCAAAAGGTCCCTGGCAGATGTCTCTTGTTCCCCATGCTGCACCTCCAGGCTGCTCCAATCCGTGAGGCATCAGAAAATGAATCATGGCATTGTGCGTGTACCACCATGCGGTCTCGTTTAAAATAGATAAACGTTCATTTCCTTTCGAGGAATATAAATGAAAATGTTTCATAATAGAAGAATACTGTTCCAATGCATATGCTTTTTCTTTGCTGAAATCAGCTATACTGGAAATCGAAGCGTTGGAATTAAAGCTGCCGCCGATCGTCAGATGGAGGGTATTGGTATTTGTATAGGAGAACGTAACAAAGGTCTCATCAAAAGGACGCTCTTCCACATAAAAAATACGGTCGTCAGAAATAATGCATGATTCATGTGAAATAATATCATAAGAAAGATTCTCGTATTTATCTGTCTGAAACGGTAAGTGTATTTTATTTTCTATAACTGTACCTAATATGTCATGAGTAAATTCATTGGTACCCATGGATAACTGATTGGTAACAATGAAGTCATATTTACAGCCATTCACACTTAACACTTCCAGATGCACCCGGGAAGTCTGAGGCAGAGCCTTTTCATGAACTGGATTTTTGCTGCTGCAATAGGCGGTGACAAGAATAAGGTCGTCTTCGGTTTTGTAGTACCAACGAGAGTAGTTCATACCCATCTCATAAAGGGAAGGAAGAGAAAGCAGATGAAAATGTCTGCCTTTGCGAACATAGATACGCTGTCCGCTGTTTTTTAGTATATTTAAAAAGCCTCTGGGAGTGGATATTAATTTATGCAGGTTGGTATTTCCTAAAACTACATGGCTGTTAAAAATGCCGTACATATAATGCGTAGAGGATATGAGATCATTGGAGATGGTACTGGCATCAGGAGGCGTAATAATTATGGTTCCATGAGGGCGGATTACCTGTTCTTCTTTTTTTGCAGTCACAACATGGCTATGATCCGGTGTAAAGAAAGAAATGATTTGTGAGTCTTTTGTTTCTTCCAAAAGCTGTTGGGGAAACAGCCTTTTTATCTCATCACTGCTCATTTCAAGGGAATTTAAGGGCGTTCCGTACATTTCCTTTATCCGGTAAGTTTGAACCGGGCTGAAAGTACCCGCTCCGGAGGGCTTCTGTTTATATTGCTCTTTTATGACGGACAGAAAATCTGCATGAGTCACTTTCTCTTTTTGGTGTTTCAGAAAATGACCATAGAAGACTGATGTATCACTTCCTGAAAATGTGAATGGCTCTGTCAGGAGCGAACTGTATGCAAACTCATACTGAAGATTTCGGTCGGTAAGTCCATTTAGTAATGCCGCTGGCGTATTGGTCTTTTTGTATTCCAAACCAAAAAAATCCAGACCATCAGTTGAGTAGTGTATAATTTTGTGTGACAGAGATCCTTGCTGCAGATAAGGATTACGGTCGTTATCCGGCATGTTTTGCCTGGAGCAGATGGTATATCCATATTCCCCCTCAAAAACACTGTGTCCCAGATATTGAGATGTATAAAGTTCATTGGTGAGAACATTTTCTTTGCCTGATAAACCAATATCCTGTCCGTATAATAAGTCAACCATTATCACGTCTTTGCTATCCAGAGTAATTTCGTAAAACCATGAATTTTCAATTAGAAAAAGATCTGCTGTATAGGTGATTCCAGCGCAGCACCCTTCGTATCGGATACAGTTTTCCCGGCGGCTCACGCTGCAGGCGGATTGCTGGCCTAAGAGTGGATAGACTGATTTCACCTTATTGTTTTCATATATTCTTAAAAAGATATTATTGGCTGAGCCATCCTTTGCATTTCCGCGAAATTGATTGATGAGGACTGAGCCTGAGCTCATTTCAAATATGTCTCCGGTTGGGACCAGCAGAAAATCAAGCACGTCCGAGTGCAGGGAGAGTAAATCATGGGGTTGTTTCATAATGAGTATCCTTTCTGTAATCAAATCATGTGGTAAATTATGTTTTTTGTGAAAACGTTTCCATAAAAATGTGAAAAAAATTAAACTTAATGCAAAGTATAGAAGAAAAAATTATGAAAGTCAATAATTTAATTAAAACTAATACAAAAATGGCTACTATTAGAACGAAAAATGACAAAAAAGTGTTTGACAAAGCGTGAGATGAATAATATAATCAGTGCATAAAATACAAAATGAAAAGCATATGAAAACGTTTCCATGTAAAAAACGAATAAATTTACGGTTTATGGTGCTGATAAAGACTGTAATGATACTGTGCTGCAGAAAGGAAGAGAATAATTTGAAGAGTATAAAGTTACACCTGGATCATTTCGTCCATGAAGTGAAAAAGAAATATATTTTGTTTCTTATGGTTTTACCGGTCTTAATTTATTTTTTTATATTTGCTTACATACCTATGCCGGGTGCATATATTGCATTTGTTGATTATAACATTGGAAAAGGTATTTTTGGTAGTGCCTTTGTCGGGTTAAAAAACTTTGAATTTCTGTTTCGTACCGGAGATCTGCTACGCATTACTAAAAATACAATTCTATATAATCTTGTATTTCTTATTTTAGGTAATGCATTCCAGATTATTTTTGCTGTTATGATTTCAGAAGTAGGGAATAAGTGGTTTAAGAAAATATCTCAGTCTATTATATTATTGCCTTATTTTATCTCTATGGTAATTGTAGGATTTTTTTCCTATAACCTGTTTAATTTTGATTATGGTTTCATTAATACCATATTGGCTGGTCTGGGATTTCCCAAACATGAATTCTATTCCGATCAGGGGATATGGAAATATATTATTGTATTTTTTAAAATCTGGTCTGGCACTGGCTATGGAATGATAATTTATCTGGCATCAATTGCCGGAATTGAACAGGATATTTATGAAGCGGCATCTTTAGATGGGGCCTCCCCCATGCAGAAAATCCGGTATATTACATTCCCCATGCTGAAACCAACAATGATATTGTTAATTCTTTTTGGTCTTGGTGGAATTCTGAAAGGCTCATTCGATTTGTTCTATAATTTAATTGGAACGAATTCGGTGCTTTATCCACAGACAGATGTGATTGACACCTTTGTTTTCCGCAGTCTGGTTGGACAGTTTAACTTTTCTCAGGGAGCGGCTGTTGGATTTTATCAATCGGTATTCGGTCTGGTACTGGTTCTGACGGTAAATGCTATAGTAAAAAAGATCGAGCCGGACAGTGCATTGTTTTAGTCTATTAGATCAGGAGGATATATATGGAAAAGAAAAACATTGCGGGACGCAGTGAAAAAATCATGAAGATATGCTTTTATACACTCATTACGATTTTTGCATTGTCCTGTCTCTTTCCCTTTTTGTTAATGGTTACATCTTCGTTTATGAGTGAGAAGGAAATTGTAAGTGAGGGATATAAGTTAATTCCTGATACGGTTTCCCTCAGTGCCTACAAGTTCCTGTTCCGCAATTTCACCAATTTATTTAATGCTTACAGGGTAACTATTTTTATTGCAGTTACAGGAACAGTTTTTGGACTATTTTTTATGTCTATGGCCGGATATGTTTTATGCCGTAAAGATTTCCGCTATAGAAACCAGATTTCATTTTTCATTTATTTTACCACACTATTCAGCGGTGGACTGATTCCAACGTACATGCTGTATGTCAATGGCCTGGGGTTAAAGGACAGCATCTGGTCTATGGTTTTACCGGGTCTTATGAGCCCGTGGTCCATTTTTTTAATGAAGAATTTTATGAAATCCATTCCGGATTCCCTGTATGAATCAGCAAATATAGATGGAGCAAATGATTTCAGAATCTACTGGCAGATCTATATGCCTCTGGCAAAAGCTTCCCTTGCAACGATTGGGCTGTTCCAGATTCTGGGATACTGGAATGAGTGGTACAATGCAATGCTCTACATACAGACACCGGCAAAGTTTCCTCTGCAGTATTTTTTACAGAGAATAGTTAGCCAGGCTAATATACAACTGCTGATTCAGCAGGGCCTGACCATTAACACCGGAGATTTACCGTCTGAATCAATTAAAATGGCGACTGCAGTGATTGCAACCGGTCCCATTGTTCTGCTTTATCCGTTTGTTCAGAAATATTTTGTAAGCGGACTTACCATAGGAGCCGTGAAGGGCTAGCCCATACCCGGCTGATTTTACAACAGGAGGCAATGAAAATGATAAAAAAAGTGGTTTCAACAATTCTGGCAGTAACTGTAGCTGCAGGGCTTGTCACAGGCTGCGCAAATAAAAACACCAATGAAGGGGCAGCAAAAACAAAGGACAGCAATGGGGTAAATCTGGTTATGTATTTATATGGCACAGAAGGTGTGGCAAATAAAGATGTACTTTCCGCATTAAATGAAAAACTGAAAGCCAGTATAAATACAACTCTTGAGATTAAATATATTGACTGGAATGACGTAGCAACAAAGTATCCCCTGCTTTGGGCATCTGGAGAAAAATTTGATATGGCATATGTATCAGGAACCGCTCCGGTACCATATGCAACACTGGCAAAACAGGGAACGCTTGCAGACATTACAGATCTGCTGACCAGTGAAGCACCGTCTTTAAAGTCTGCCATTGGTGACGACTACTGGAAGAGCATGAAAGTAAACGGTAAAATTTATGGTGTCCCCAGCACCTATAGTGAGTATACCGCATATGGCTTCGTTACCCGGAAAGATTTATTGGAAAAGACTGGGATTGCTAACGTAAATTCAGTAGAAGATATGGAGCACTACATGGATGCAGCAAAAGAAAATGGCTGGGCACCTTTAAACGGAAGTGCCAATCTGTCTATGGATTTATACCGAATGTTTGTGGGCACAACCAGCGACTGGATTGATGCTCCGGGAGTGCCCAATACAGAGATGTATCTGACTTCTTCCCTGGGGAATACAGACAAAGTATTTCATCCTGCATTTACCAGTGAATTTGAAACATTTGCAGTTAAAATGCATGAATGGGCTGAAAAAGGATATTGGGGTAAAGATGTTTTATCTTCTGCCCAGGATGACAAGGATAATTTTTATAATGGATTATCTGCTTCCTACATCAGCCATCAGCCAGACTGGACAGGTTCCTATGGAACACAAAAAATGAAATTACCCGATGTTGAGACGGAATTCTACGCTTTTGCAGAAGCTGCAAATAAAATTGAACGGAAAATGGGTGTAGAAAATGCGACAGGAATCAGTGCTAATTCAAAATATCCGGATCGCTGTTTAAAGGTGATTGAAAAGCTGATGACAGATAAAGAATGTTATGATCTGTTCCAGTATGGAATTCTTGGAAGAGAATATGAAGTAACCGACGGTATGATTAAGCAGCCAGATACCTTTAATTCGGATAAAGATGGTTTTGGATTTGCCGGCTGGGGATTACGGACTGATTTATTAAATATACCACAGGCCACAGAGGATCCGCGTCGTTATACATTAAACGAAGAATGGGGCAAGTCTGCAATTGACAATCCGTACGCTGGTTTCAGTTTTGACAGTTCTTCCGTATCTTCACAGCTGTCTGCAATTTCTAATGTAGATTCTCAGCTGGGAATACAGATTATGCTGGGCCTGACAAAGCAGGAACCAAAAGAAGCTGTGGCAGAATACAGAAAACAATTGGAGGCAGCTGGGATTAAGGATGTAATTAAAGCTGTTAATGATCAGTTAACGGAATATACATCAGCGGAGAAGAAATGATTTGTAGATTTTCACAAGGGGAAATGTTAAAATAGTGTTAGTTTGGTTTCAGGGTTAAGACACGGCAGGAAAGGATGCAGCACATGAGTGTAACAATAAAAGATATTGCAAAATTATCGGGAGTTGGTATTTCCACTGTATCACGGGTGTTAAATGGAAGCGGTTTCGCCAGTCCGGTGACAAAGCAGAAAGTTATGGCGGCTGTGCATGAGTTGAATTATATACCGAATAATAATGCAAGAAATTTAAAGAGGACCCAGACGAAGACGATTGCGGTTCTGGTGAAAAGTATAACAAATCCCTTTTTTCAGAAAATGATTCATACCATAGAGCAGAAAACAATGCTGCGGGGCTACAGCCTGGAACTTCGCAATGTAAACTCCAACGGGCAGGAAATGCTGATTGCACAGCAGGAAGTTATGGATAAAAATCTATGTGGAATCATTTTGATGGGAGGAGGATTTGAATACACAGAAGAGGACTTTAAGCATTTAGGTGTGCCATGTGTGCTGCTGACTGTATCAGCTGATGATAAGGTAAATAAAGACCTGTATTCCAGCGTGATCATTGACGATGAGGCTGAGAATTATAAAGCAACCGATTACCTGATTAAATTAGGGCATAAAAGAATTGGCTGTATCTATAATGCATATGGTCAGCTTAAGACTCCCAATACCCTTCGGTTTGAAGGATATAAAAGGGCTCTTCTGGAAAATGGAATCCCGTTTGATCCATTGCTGGTATCCAGTTTTAACACCTCCCAATCCGGTTATGAATTCGGGTTTAATATGATGAAAAACCTGATGATGAGAAATAAAGATATGACAGCTGTTGTTGCCATGGCGGATATCATGGCGGTAGGAGCGGCTAAGGCAATTTTATCCGAAGGCTTACGTATACCAGAGGATATTTCCGTCATTGGTTTTGACGGCATTGAGGTGGCGGAGTATTACAGTCCTGCACTTGATACAATCTCTCAGCCCGCGGAGCAAATGGCAGTCAGTGCAATTGACGCTTTGTTTGCAATGATGCAGGGAGAGAAGACCAGCCACATAGTATATGAAGCAGTTCTGCTTAAACGGGGATCCTGTATTGGACTTACAAGCCATTCGTAAAGGAAAGAAAAATGGAAGAACGAAAATTAAAAGAATTACTGAGTGATATGTCAATAGAAGAAAAAATAGACCAGTTATTACAGGTGACGGGCTATTATTTTGAAGAAGAGGGGGTCGTGACGGGCCCCAATAACCAGGCAGGTTTTATGCAGCAGGAAGTTGATCTTGCCGGTTCTGTACTAGGTATCGCAGGTGCGGATAAACTGATTGGTATACAGAAAAAATACATGGAAAAACAGCCGCATCGAATACCACTGCTGTTTATGGCGGATATCATCAATGGATTTCGTACTATTTTCCCCATACCATTGGCACAGGGGTGCAGCTTCGATCCGGAGATTGCTAAGACAGGAGCAGAAGTAGCCGCTAAAGAGTCGGCAGTATCAGGACTGCATCTGACATTTTCCCCCATGGTTGATCTGGTCAGAGACCCCAGATGGGGAAGAGTGATGGAGTCAACAGGGGAAGATCCCTATTTAAACAGTGAATTTGCACGGGCTATGGTCAGAGGTTATCAGGGTGATGGGGAATTGAGTCAGCCCTATAAAATTGCAGCATGTGTAAAGCATTTTGCAGGATATGGTGCCCCCATGGCAGGTAGAGAATACAATACGGTGGAATTGTCCAACCGCACATTATTTGACAGTTATCTTCCGGCCTATCAGGCAGCCATCGATGCTGGCTGTGCAACCGCAATGACTTCATTCAATACATTAGACAGAATTCCGTCAACAGCAAATAGGTGGCTGATGCGGGATATTTTAAGAACACATATGGGATTTGAAGGAGTATTGATTTCTGACTGGGCTGCAATTGAAGAAATTATTCATCACGGTGTTGCCCAGGGCAAAAAGCAGGCGGCGCGGCTGGCTCTGGAAGCAGGCGTGGATATTGATATGATGACAACCTGTTATTGCAGAAATATTAAAGAATTGCTGGATGAAAATAAAATTGATTCAGCATTACTTGATGATGCAGTTTATCGGGTTCTGGTTTTGAAAAACAAGCTTGGATTATTTGAAAATCCTTTTAAAGATGCAAACAGCCAGTCGGAAGAAAACGTGATTCTTTCAAAGGAGCACAGAAAACTGGCCAGGCAGGCAGCTGTGCAGACAATGGTACTGCTTAAAAATGAAGATCAGATACTGCCGCTGAAAAAGGACGGGCAAAAAATAGCATTTATCGGTCCTCATACAGACAGTCCGTATCTGATGGGAGTGTGGTCGATCTTTGGCAGAATGGAAGATGTGATAACAATAAAAGAGGGAGTAAAGCAGGCTGGTGTGAGGGATGCTTCCTTTTATCGAGGGGCTCCAGTTGTATCTGACCTTGCAAAGCTGGAACTGCAATCTGAAGTAAGGAAGCAGATTGAGGCGGATATCAAAGCTTCCAAAGATCTGTTAAAAGAGGCACTGCTTGCTGCTCGGGATTCAGATATTGTTGTCCTGGCACTAGGAGAACATCCTGCGCAATCAGGAGAGGCCGCGTCCAGGACCAATCTGCATCTGGATCCGCTGCAGCTGGAGCTGCTCCGTCAGGTGAAGGAAATAAACTCAAACATAGTTACTGTTTTACTGAATGGAAGGCCCCTTATTATAGAAGATGTACTTGCAGATTCAAAGGCAGTTTTGGAGGCGTGGCTTCCAGGAACAGAAGGAGGCAGTGCGATTGCGGATATTTTATTTGGTGACGTAACTCCTTCTGGAAAACTATCTATGAGTTTTCCAAGGACGGAGGGTCAGATTCCCATATATTATAACGACTTCCCAACAGGCAGACCAGTGTTGGGGAAAAAGGAAAAATATCTTTCCCAGTATATTGACTGCCCCAATGAGCCGTTATATCCATTTGGGTACGGCTTGTCTTATACAGAGTTTGAAATCTCGCCCATTACTTTAAGCTGCAAAATTCTGAGCAGTGCTGGATTAATCCAGGCATCTGTCTGTATAAAAAACACCGGACACCGGGCCGGGGCACAGGTTATTCAGCTGTACATTAAGGACGAAGTGGGAAGTGTTTCGCGGCCGAACCGGGAACTCAAAGGCTTTCAAAAAATTTATCTAGAGTCTGGGGAAGAGGCAGAGGTGGTTTTTGATATCAGCACTTCTATGCTGAAATTTTATGATAATACCATGCAGTATGTCTGTGAGCCTGGTACTTTTAAGCTTTTTATCGGCGCAGATTCTTCAACTGAAAATTTCGTTTCGTTTACAGTGGAATAATAAATAATAGGTGAAGGCTCTCAAAAAAATAACATTTCATAACTCAAATCCTCAGGGCAGAGATAGTTCTGGGGATTCAAGGTTTTCAATAACTACAGCATTTTCCCCTGAATGTGGATTATCTGTCAAAATTATGCTATACTATGGAACAGATAAAACGAAATAGGGAGAATGTATTATGAAAGAAACATCATTAGTTATTATGGCAGCCGGAATCGGGAGCCGGTTTGGCGGCGGAATCAAACAGCTGGAACCAGTTGGACCCAGCGGTGAGATCATAATGGACTATTCCATTTATGATGCTTTGAATGCAGGCTTTAACAAAATTGTATTTATCATTCGTAAGGATCTGGAACATGATTTTAAAGAGATTATCGGCAACCGGATTGAAAAGATCGCGCAGGTGGAGTATGCGTTCCAGGAACTTGATGATCTGCCGGCGGGCTTTCATAAGCCGGAAGAAAGAACCAAGCCCTGGGGGACAGGACAGGCAATCCTGTGTGGGAAAGATGTGATACGGGAGCCCTTTGCAGTAATCAATGCAGATGACTATTATGGAAAAGAAGGGTTTATAAAGATCCATGATTATCTGGTGAATCAGATGGATCCAGATGCAAAACCATTTGATCTGTGCATGAGCGGGTTTATCCTGGGCAATACCTTAAGCGAAAACGGAGGCGTTACCAGAGGGGTATGTCACGTGGGGACTGATGGTATCTTAGAAAAAGTTACAGAGACTTATGAAATTAAGATGGACGGCCAGGCAGCCTGTGGAAGAGATGAAGCGGGTAATCCGGTAAAGGTCTCCTTAGATCAGAACGTATCCATGAATATGTGGGGACTTTCACCTGCATTTTTAATGGAGCTGGAGCGTGGCTTTTCCCCATTTTTAGAGAGCCTGAAGGAAGGGGACATTAAATCCGAATATCTGCTTCCTAAGATCATTGACCGGCTGATCAGTCAGGATAAGGCCAGAGTTCATGTGCTGGAAACCAGAGATAAATGGTTTGGAGTAACTTATAAAGAAGATAAACCAGCTGTTTCAGCGGCAATTAAAGATCTGGTATCAAAAGGAATTTATCCAGAACGTCTTTTTTAATGGCAATATCCGAACTTTTTTGTACTTCCCCGCATAGAATGGTGTTGTATAAGCTAAAAGCAGGGAGTGATAACAACCGTGCCAGGCAACCCGGACTATACTTATGGAGAGGATAATGAGAGCCTGCCCCCATATATGCTTTATGGTGACAGGAGCATCAGGGAAAGTTCTCTGGAGCCGAAGGATATCATTGCAAAGGATCTGGAATATTTACAGGGAATGTACCCGGGACATATGAAACGTCTGCAGGAATACGTCGTTTCCGCATGTGATCACCTGGATTATAAAGACAGCCCAATGTACGATGAATTTCCCGATCGTCTGCTTATTCATCAGGTTTGTGATTCCATTTGCGCAAAGATTCGTGAAGATGGAACCATAACAGACGAATTGCTGATGGGGAACAATGAAAAGACTGAGACAGCAGCTCAGATGCAGCAAGAGCCTATGGATTGGGAAAATGAGGAGCTGGAAAAAGCGGAACTAAGTGACAGGTACTCCACTTGGGGGCCTCCAGGTTGGGGTCCGCCCGGCCCGAAACCTCCTGGCTGGAGACCGCCTCCCGGACCAAGACCGCCTTACTGGGGACCACCCGGACCAAGACCACCTTACTGGGGTCCTGGACCCGGACCCGGACCGAAACCGCCCTACTGGGGTCCTGGCCCTGGCCCGAAACCACCCTACTGGGGTCCTGGTCCCGGCCCGAAGCCGCCTTATTGGGGGGCGAATCCCGGACCGCCTCAGACCAATGGTTTGCTGGGCGATATCGTGTCTGTACTGCTTCTGAATGAGATGCACCGAAGAAGATGTAATTCTGGACTTTGCAGATAGGTAATAAAAAAGACAGCTTCCTATAAAAAGGAGGCTGTCTTTTTCTGATTTAACGAATGTTTAAGAAAGTTTTCATTGTAGTTTTGTTCATTATTGTTTACAATAAAGAAGATCAAAACTGGGAAAATAAAGGATGTTTTATATGAATCGTTTGGCTAAAAAAATTGGAATTTTATCTGTGGTATTCCTAATGGCTATCACAGTTTATTTTATGTGGAATCAGAGAAATACGGAAAAAAATAACGTAATGGTGTATACCTCCATGGATGAGGCATCGCTTCCTGTTGTATACGCGGACGTGTATGGAAGAGAGATGAATCTTCTTCATGGCTATGTTCAGGATATGGCACAGACTGTATCAAGGGAGGCCCTTACCGTTCTTCCCCAGGACCGGAATTTAAATCTGGGGATTGCAGATTATAACGGTACCATAACCGGAATACAGTATGAAGTGCGCAGTCTTGATTTAAGCCGCCTGGTGGAACGCACCAGCTTAAGCAAATGGGACCAGGAAGAAGGCGTTGTAAAGGCAACCCTTCCTGTACAGAATCTTCTGACAAAAGACAAGGAATATATACTGATTCTTACGCTTGATACTTCCGATAACGGAACACTTTATTATTACACCCGGATCATGTGGACGGACAGTACCAATGGGAAGGACATGATTGATTTTGCCGTTGATTTCACCACGAAGACATTTAACTATGATCAGGCAAGGGATCTGACTACATATCTGGAGACCAGTAATACAGAAGATAACAGCTCTCTTGGTCAGGTTTCCATCCGGTCCAGTTTTTCCCAGCTCACATGGGGAGGTATGTCTGTGAAGCCAGTAGGAGAAATCAGAACCACTCTGAAAGATTTGGATGGTGTGATGTGCAGCGTCAATCTGGAGTACCAGGTAGAGAAGGCCGGAGACGGAGCAGATTCAGAGCTGTATGAGGTAGAAGATACCTTTACAATGAAATGGGACAGCCGCCGCATTTATCTGATGGATTTTGAACGGAGTACCAATCAGATATTCTCCGGACAGAAAGAACTGTTTTCCGGAAAACGGATTACTTTGGGGATCACCAATGAAGATGAAGTGCAGACGAAGAAAAGTCCTGGTGGAAATTGTATTGCTTTTGGAATAAATCGGGATTTATGGACCTATGATCAGAAACAGGGTCATGCAGTAAAGGTATTTTCATTCCGGAGCGGAACCGATGATGGTCTTCGCAGTGGGTATAACCAGCATGATATCAAGGTTCTTTCCGTAAGCGACAATGGTGATGTGGATTTCCTGGTCTATGGATACATGAACCGGGGAATACATGAAGGGAGCATGGGAATCGCTCTTTACAGGTACAGCAGCAGTGAGAATGCCATTGGGGAGCGATTCTTTACACCGGTCACTTCGTCCTTTGAGATGCTGAAAGAAGAGGTAGGCCAGCTGTCCCATTTAGGAACCAATGGAATGCTCTATCTTATGGCTGGAAGGTCGGTTTATGGAATTGATTTAAACAGCAACGAATATATGGTACTGGCAGATTCTCTTTCTGAGGGAGGTTATGCAGTCAGCAGTACAGAGCGCCATCTTGCATGGCAGGAAGGAAGCGACGTTTACGGTGCCAGTGTGATTCATCTTATGGATCTGGATACCGGAATTAAAAGAGAAATCAGCGGAGGAGAGGACAACCGCTTCCGTCCTTTGGGCTTTGTCGGCGATGATTTCATATATGGAATAGCAAAAAACGGTGATATCTGGTCTCAAAACGGAAGGGTTCTGGATGCTCCCATGTACCGGATTGAAATTATGGATCAGAGCGGGGAGATTGTTAAGACATATGAACAGGATCAGTCTTATATAGCAGATGTGACGGTAGACGGAAGCCGCATTCACTTAACTCAGGTACTTAAAAACGGTGATCAGTCCTATTCGGTCTCCAAGCAGGATACCATTGTCTGTAACCAGGAGCTTTCCAATGAAGAGCTAGAGGGAATTGGCTGGTACACCTCAGATGACCGCAAAAAGATTTATTTTGTTCAGCTGGATCAGGAAGTGTCCAGTCGGGGCGTAACGATTGCAGTACCTAAAAAGGTAACCTATGAAACAACCGAGGTGGTTGAATTAAAGAGCCGTCCTAAAAATCAGGAAAACAGATACCTGGCTTATGCAGGAGGTCATTATCTGGGAAGTAGCAGAAGCTTTATTAAAGCGTTGGAGCTTGCCTATGATAAGATGGGAATTGTGACGAACCAGAATCAGGAGATTTTATGGAACCGGGTTAACCGGCCTCCTGCTAAAGCTATGAAAGACCCATTGAAGAAAGGCGTTGCTTTTAACAGAAATTTATCTAGTTTTACAGATGATGGAGTTATGGATGGAGTCTTTATGATTGATGCCAGGGGCGCTGCCTTAAATCAGATTCTTTATTTTATCGGACAGGGGTGTCCGGTTGCTGCCTACACAGGTCAGGGTGGCTATCTGCTGATCTCAGGCTACGACCAGTATAATGTCACACTATATAATCCGGAAACGAAGGATAGTCAGAAAATGGGCCTAAATGATGCCTCTGCTTACTTCTCTGGCCTTGGAAATGACTTTATCTGCGGTGTAATAATGGAATAAGAAAATGCGTTCTCTTTACAAATCCGTAAGATATGTTATAATCATGAAAGGCGAATGTTAAAAATTAAGAGAATTGTAATAGATAAAAGGATAGTCAGAGGTGTGAAATGGA
>Ga0316613_10001218_pt1 | contig 17807 bp, 14 predicted proteins | sample OWC_soil_day10_C_2_FD_207647 | JGI IMG/M metagenome (GOLD analysis project Ga0316613, IMG submission 207647) | Wetland soil microbial communities from Old Woman Creek delta, Ohio, United States - OWC_soil_day10_CT_b | ecosystem: Environmental > Terrestrial > Soil > Wetlands | place: USA: Ohio...
ACGGTAACCTTGCACCCGCGCGACGCAAGCATGCGCAAGATGTTCCGCTTGACGCCAAAATCGTAGGCCACCACGTGGTAATGGGCCTCTGGCGAGGGTTGATAGCCCTTCAATGTCCACTCGCCCTCACTCCATTCGTAGGGCGAATCCACCGAAACCACCTTGGCCAGATCCATGCCGGCCAACCCCGGGAAAGCACGGGCTTCAGCCAGCGCCTTCGCCTCGTCAATATCGATCGCCATGATGCAGCCAGCCTGCGCGCCTTTTTCACGCAAGATACGCGTCAGTTTTCGCGTATCGATCCCGGCAATGGCGACCACCCCATGCTTCTTGAGGTAGTCCGGCAGCGTATCCTGCATTCGCCAGTTTTCCGCGCGCAAAGGCAAGTCGCGGATCACAAGACCGGCGGCAAAATTGGCGCGCGACTCGAAATCTTCCGAATTGCAGCCAACGTTCCCGATATGCGGATACGTCAACGTCACAATCTGCCGACAATACGACGGATCGGTAAGGATTTCCTGATAGCCGGTAATTGCCGTGTTGAATACCACTTCACCGCTGGTGATACCCGAAGCGCCGATGGCATAGCCGCGGAACACGGTTCCGTCGGCCAACACAAGAACAGCGGGCGGAAGAGAGGGTAGTAGTGACACAAAGGGCTCCTGTTCCGTAGCTTAGATATGCAAAAGCGGAAGAGCGTTCGGCTCTCCCGCTTAATGTCTTGAATACGTTCGGATTATACTTGAAAGAGGGTGCGTCGGCAATCACGCCCCGGTTCACACGCCAACTCCGGACACGAAATCAGCAAACCAGCCTTTCGCTTTCAGCGGAGCCCGAGCACATCCTGCATATCGAACAATCCGTTCTGTTTCCCTGCAAGAAACCGCGCCGCGCGCAGACTTCCCTGTGCGTAAGGCATGCGGCTACCGGCCTTGTGGCTTATTTCGACGCGTTCGCCAATACCGCAATACATCACGGTATGATCGCCAACGATATCGCCACCGCGCACCGTTGAAAAACCGATGGTTGAGGGATCGCGCTCTCCTGTCACACCTTCGCGCCCATAGACCGCGCATTTCTTCAGATCACGCCCCAAGGCGCTGGCAATCACCTCCCCCATGCGCAAGGCTGTACCGGACGGCGCATCAACCTTCAGCTTGTGGTGCGCTTCGACAATCTCGATATCGTAGCCCTGTTCCAGAATACGCGATGCCATATCGAGAAGCTTAAAAACGACGTTCACACCGACACTCATATTCGGCGCGAACACCACGGGAATTTCCTGCGCGGCATCGGCAACACACTGTTTACCTTCATCATCCAGACCGGTCGTACCAATCACCATACCCACCTTGTGACGACGGCAAAGCGCCAGGTGCTCCAGCGTTCCCTCCGGGCGGGTGAAATCGATCAGGCAATCGGCCTTGGCAATTCCCGCTTCGACGTCGCTCGTCACCGGAACATCACAGGGCATACCGACCAGATCTCCGGCTGGCTTCCCGATCATCGGGTTACCCGGCAGATCCAGAGCCGCCACCAATTCTGCAGCGCCGTCCTTCAGAACCGTCTCGATGATCATCCGGCCCATTCGCCCTGTGGCCCCAACTACCGCGATCTTCATTCCACTCATATCAGAACCCCATGGTTTCCATCATTTTTCCAAAAAACCCTCTCTCCTCGATCGGGGGCGCGACCGTCCCTTCCGGCACGGAGCCCAGGTCGATTTCCCGCATCTTGCTCTCCGGCTGAGCGGACAGATCGGAAGCCTGCAATGCCGTCACGTCGCCCGTAACGCGGACCAAGCGCTCGTTGGCATCGAAGAATGTCGAGAATTTGCGCATTTCGACCTCCCCGGTACTTCCCTTCTGAAGACGATAGACATAGTCCCAGCGATTGGCATGAAACATGTCGGTCAACACCGGAGTCCCAAGGATGAAACGCACCTGATCCTTGGTAAGACCGGGTTTAAGTTGAGACACCATGTCCTGTGTCAGGACATTTCCTTGCTGAATATCAATCTTGTATTCGGTCACTGGACGTGGCACCCACGAACATCCCGCCACAGCTACAGCCAGCAAAAAAAACGGAGCGACTCGCGAACAACGCATGGAGGACACAATTCTGGGTAAATATTTGAGGATTGGCATTAAACTACAGCCTCGAATCAGGGTCATATTGAACTTGATATCATAACCGAAAGAACGCTTCCTTACTTCGTCGAACCAGCCATGAATAAATCCTCCGAACTAAAAAGTATTGGGCTGAAGGCCACATTTCCACGCATGAAGATCCTTGAGTTGTTTGACAAGGCTGAAGGAAAGCACCTTACGGCAGACGATGTTTACCGTCTTTTACTTAGCGACAACATGGACATCGGTCTGGCGACCGTCTATCGCGCACTAACCCAGTTCGAACAGGCAGGGCTGCTTGAACGGCACCACTTCGAATCGGGGAAAGCCGTTTTTGAACGCAAAGTGGGACAGCATCACGACCATCTGGTGTGCACCAACTGCGGCCACGTTGAAGAATTCCACGATGAAGAAATCGAGCGGAGGCAGAAAAGGATTGCCAAGGAACGTGGCTTTACGATTCAAGCGCATGCCATGTACCTCTACGCAGAGTGCATCCGTTCCGACTGCCCCCACAGAGAAAAGCAATTGCCACCAACGGCCGCACTATCCTCCAACGAAGCGTGAGTCAGGCAACAACGTCCAGATTTTCTCCCAGGGTATTGGCATCGCCGTTTTCCACGCCCCGATACATTCCGGTACGCACATCCCCGTTTCCGTTGCCCGATTCTGCCTGCTCCGCGACCGCGAGAGCACGCCGGGCATCGACCTCCATCTGCGCAGCTCTCGCCGCCACGCTCCGATCCTGAGGCGAAGGATCCGCCGGGGCCAAAGCTGTTGCCTTGATATGCTGTGCTTTCGGGATCGTCTCTTCCGGGGTTCTGCCCGGGGAGACGTCGATGGAGACTTCTCCGGCCACGGCGTAACGCCGATCATCCGGCCCGGTGGCATACGAGAAGGTAGCGCCGCCCCTGACCAGATCGCCTCCCACAGCAAGATGAGCCTGCTCGTGGGCACGTACGCTGCGATCCGTCGACTGCAACTGCCTGACTTGGCGCAGTTGCTCCGCCGTCAGATCCTGAGTGCCAGCGGACGTTTCATCACGCACACTCTTCCTTTCGCGCCCTTCAACAGGTGCGATGGAAGAGAAGAGAGAAGAAGAAACGCCCGAAATCGTCATGAAACGCTCGCGAAAGGACGCCGGAAACGCTTCAAAGACTAGACCACAACCCTTTAATTTTCAACAGCAAACGCAGAAAACAGCGGATTCACGATTCACGAAAACCCCAGCATCTCCCTTGCATGTTGCCGGGTAATGGTCGTGATCTCAACACCACCCAGCATGCGCGCAACCTCCTCGACACGCCCCGGTTCGTCAAGCTCGACAACACAGCTTCGCGCCAGCCCATTCTGGCTGTTTTTGGAGACCTGCCACTGCCAGTTGGCCCGGGCAGCGACCTGAGGCAAATGGGTGACGCATAGAACCTGCCGTTCCTTGCCAAGTTCGCGCAGCAGACGCCCCACAACCTCGGCCACCCCGCCCCCAATACCGACGTCCACCTCATCAAAAATCAGGGTTGGGACACTGGCCGCCTGGCTGGTGATCACCTGGATAGCCAGACTGATGCGGGACAATTCGCCGCCCGATGCGACTTTCGCCAAGGGACGCGACTCACTCCCCGCCAATCCTGCAATCCGAAACTCAACCTGTTCCAATCCGAACGCACCTCCTGCCTCGACCGGAACAAGAGCAATTTCGAACTGCCCCCCGCCCAGCGCAAGCTGCTGCATGATCCGGCTGACCTCGGCACCCAACTGTTTGGCCGCTTTGGCACGGGCAGCAGAGAGCTTCCTCGCGCGCAACTCATACTGCTGACGAGCCTCCTTGACTCGCGCTTCAAGGACTGCCATATCGGCAGAATCGCCCAAAACGGACAGACGCTCGCGCCAGCCACCCAGCAAATCGGGAAGTGCCTCGGGGGTTGAACGGAACTTGCGCGCGCACGCCAGAACGGCATCGATCCGGCGTTCCACTTCGCCAAGACGCTCCGGATCAAGCTCTAGCCGGTCTGCGTAACGATGGAGGGCAGAGACGGCCTCCGTCAACTCCGCCTGCGCGGATTGCAGCAACGCGGTAATTTCTTCCAAAGCGGGGTCGAAACCGGCCAGGCTTTCCAGCCGCACCAGAGCCGAATCGAGCTGATTTTCGCAGGACGTCTCGTCCTCGGCCAACATCGCCAGCGAGAACCGTGCACCATCAACCAGCCCGGCCGCATGCGCCAGCCGCTTGTGCTCGATATTCAGCGCATTCCACTCATCGGCCGAGACTCCCAGAGTTTCCAGTTCACGTACCTGCCACTCAAGCTGTTCTCGCTCTTTTTCCAGGGCTTCAGCCCCTTCCGAAGCGGCCTCAAGAGCCGACCTGACGTCCTTCCAGCGATGCCAAGCCGCCGTAACCTCGGCAACGACATCAGTCAGACGAGCATGGGAATCGAGCAGCATCCGTTGCACATCCGCTCGAAGCAGCGACTGGTGCGCATGTTGGCCGTGAATATCCACGAGCCGCTCCGCGACTTCCCGCAACTGTTGAACGGTGGCGGGCGAACCATTCAGATAAGCACGGGAACGACCGTTCGCATCGAGCACACGACGCAGTAACAGGCCTTCCTCACCGTCCAGATCGTGTTCTTTCAGCCACTCTGCTACTGAGGAGGCATCTTCAAGGCCGAACACAGCGGCCACCTCGGCGCGCTCACAACCAGAACGAATCAGTCCGGTGTCGGCCCGCTCGCCAAGAACGAATGCCAGCGCATCAACCAGGATGGATTTCCCAGCCCCGGTTTCACCGGTCAGCGTACTAAACCCCGACTTGAACTCCAGTTCAAGTCGGTCCACCAGAACAAAATCGCGGATCGTCAGACGTTGCAGCATGATCAGGCGGGAAAGGCTGGCCGGCTCCAGTGCAGCTTTTCGCGAAGCATGGCGAAATAACTGTAGCCGGGAGGGTGAAGCAAACACACCGATTCTTCGGAACGCCCTATACGCACGGAGTCTCCCGGCTTCAGGTCGAAGGTGACTTGGCCATCAAAGTGCACGCGAGAATCATCGGCCCGAACGATGCGGATCTCGATTACGTTGCGATCACCCACCAGCACCGGACGGTTGGTCAGCGAGTGAGGGCACAACGGCACCAAGGCGATACCTGTGACCTGCGGATGCAGGATCGGCCCATTGGCCGACAGTGAATATGCCGTGGACCCGGTCGGGGTCGACACGATCAAGCCATCTGAGCGCAGGTTATAGAGAAACTCACCATCGACATACAGATCGAAGTCGATCAGCCGACCGATTGCCCCCTTATCCACCACGACTTCATTCAAAGCCAGATTGGAAGCTACGCTTCTGCCCTCGCGCACGATATCGCCAGAGAGCAACATGCGGTTTTCCGGGGAAAACTTCCCGGCAAGAAGATCGTCAATGCTTCGAACCATGTCATCGCGGGCGATATCGGTCATGAACCCCAGGCGCCCCTGATTGACACCAACCAGCGGCACCCGATAACGCGCCAGATTGCGCGCTGCGTTCAGCATGGTTCCGTCACCGCCGAGAACGATCGCCACATCGGCCATCTTCCCTATTGCCGCATAATCGCACCGCGTCCAGTGGCCCAAGTCGACACATGCACCAGAAACGCCTGCTGTCGCTGCCTCCACCAGGACGGTCATACCTTTGTCATGAAGACTTTTGGCCAGAAGCGAAAGCGATTCCGCTATTTCGCGACTCTGGTACTTCCCGATCAGCGCGATGGTCTTCGGAGAAAACAGGCTGTTATGGGAACAGGAAAAGGGAGCGTCATTCATGGAACGGAATTAAACCATAAATTGCCGTGCCGACGGCCAACACGATAGATTACAACCAACGAGCCCAAAACATGTCGAATGGCCAGACGATGTGCCGTCAGCAATCCGTCGCCATGATTGAAGAGAACGTTATCAAGCCTTCCATTTCTTTTGTAGAATCGGTTCCATGCTCGACGACCGTGCAAAAACCCTGCTAAAAACCCTGATCGAACGCTACGTAGCCGACGGACAACCGGTCGGTTCACGTGCGCTCTCGAAATACTCCGGACTGGATTTGTCCGCAGCAACCGTCCGCAACGTGATGGCAGACCTGGAGGAACTGGGTTTTATCGCCAGCCCGCACACCTCGGCCGGCCGAATTCCCACTCCGCGCGGATACCGGTTCTTCGTAGATACGCTGCTCACCGTAAAGCCGCTGGAACGGGAAAAAATAGACGCCATCGAGCACAAGTTGCATCCCTCGCAACCGAAAGAGTTGATCAGCAGCGCATCCCAGCTTCTTTCAGGCCTGACCCATTTCGCCGGCATCGTCCTCACGCCGCGACGGACATCCCAGCGTATCAGGCAAATGGAATTCGTCAGTCTCTCGGAGAAGCGCATCCTGCTGATCCTGGTGACCACCAACGGCGATGTCCAGAACCGTATCCTGTTCACCGAACGTCCCTATTCCGCCTCGGAACTCGTCATCGCCACGAATTACCTCAACCAGTATTTTGCCGGGCACGACTTCGAACAGATCCGCAAACGCGTCAAGGAAGAGCTCCTTCAGTTGCGCGGTGACCTGCAAAACCTCATGGCCGCGGCTCTGACCGCGGGCGACGAGGCAATGAACCAGACCGACGACCAGTACATAATTTCCGGAGAACGGAACCTGCTGGAAGTCGAGGAACTCTCCTCGAACATGAAGCGGTTACGCGAGCTTTTCGACCTCTTCGAACAACGCACGGCGCTCATGCAGTTGCTCGATGTGTCGCACCGCGCCGACGGCATCCAATTATTCATCGGCGGCGAATCCGGCCTGGCGCCGCTCGACGAATGCAGCGTGGTCACAGCGCCTTACGAGCTTGACGGGCGAATCGTTGGCTCAGTGGGTGTAATCGGCCCAACGCGAATGGCCTACGAACGCGTCATCCCGATCGTTGATATCACCGCCAAGCTGCTCTCCTCGGCGCTGACCTATCAGGCCAGTTCCTGATGCGTCTGCTACCAGAACCTGAAGCGCTTACCGGAGAGACCGGCAAGACGGCGGTGCTGCTGATCAACCTCGGTACTCCTGAGGCGCCGACAGCACCAGCCGTTCGCCGTTATCTCAGGGAGTTCTTGTCCGATCCACGTGTTGTGGAGATTCCCAAGGTCCTCTGGTGGCCGATCCTCAACGGTGTCATCCTCAATGTACGGCCAAAGAAATCGGCGAGGAAATACGCCGCGATCTGGACTCCCGAAGGATCGCCACTCAAGGTCCACACCGAGAAACAGGCTAAGTTGCTGCGCGGGTTTCTCGGCCAGGCGGGACACGCCGTGCATGTCGATTACGCAATGCGCTATGGTCAGCCATCGATTCCGGCCACACTGAACCACCTCAAAGCCGAAGGTTTTTCGCGAATATTGCTGCTTCCGCTCTACCCCCAGTATTCATCCAGCACGACAGCCACCGCGTTCGACGCGGCCTTTGCCTGGGCACGATCCCAGCGCAACCAGCCGGAGTTGCGGACGATCCGCAGTTTTCCCGACAACACGGACTACATCGCGGCGCTCGCCTCGCGCGTGCGTCAGCACTGGATGACGCACGGCCACCCCAGCTCGTCGTACCAACTGGTTATGAGCTTCCACGGCATCCCTGTCAGATCGGTCGACCAAGGCGACCCGTACCGCGACGAATGCCTGACCACGGGACGACTGCTGGCCAGGGAACTCGGTCTGGACGAGGCCAGCTACGCGCTCTGTTTCCAGTCCCGTTTCGGGCCAGCGGAATGGTTACAACCCTACACCTCATTCACCCTGAAAACACTGGGAAAACAAGGTATTGCGCGCGTCGACATCCTTTGCCCCGGCTTCCCGGCGGACTGTCTGGAAACGCTGGAGGAGATCGCCATTGAAGGAAAATCGACCTTCCTGGCTGCGGGAGGCAAGGAGTATCACTACATCCCTTGCCTGAACGAAAGCGACGACTGGATTCGTACCCTGGAGAAGCTCGTTCGCCAACACCTGCAAGGCTGGCGCGACAAGTAAGCGCTCAAGCGCCAAAAAAACGCTCAAGAGTTCTCTCTGCAATCCGTTAAATCTTTACCTGGTTTTACCGACGGATGCGCAGGGGGTTCTCATGAGAATCACAAATTCATCGCTGCAACTTGAATCGAATCACAGCCAGTGGCAACACCACCAGGTTTCGGAATCCCTGCGCATGTGGGTTGGCAACACCCGCCCCGATTTTGAGGGTGACGCCCCCTCCCGAACCATAGGCCAGGCTCTGGCAGAACAAGTGCAGATATCGAACGCCGGAAGGGAAGCGCAGTCGGCAGACACCTCCAACGTACAGAATAGCCTGAGCGCCGCGGACAGCGACCCGATCCTGAGCCTGATCCGTCTCCTCCTCGCTCGACTGACGGGCAAGGATATCGATGTTTTCGATACCCGACAGCTGACCGGCAATACAGCCACATTCCAGCCCCCCGCCAATGCCCCTGAGCAGGCATCGGCGCAACCCGCCGGGTATGGTGTCGAATACGATTACCACGAGTCCTATACCGAAGTTGAACAGACCTCGTTCGACGCCAGCGGCACCGTGCAAACGGCCGACGGCAGGCAAATCAATTTCAATCTGTCGCTATTCATGGCGCGCAGCTACCACACCGAATCCGACATCAGTCTCCGGTTGGGCGATGCACGCCAGAAGAGCGATCCGCTGGTGATCAATTTCGCCGGCAACGCAGCGCTACTGACCGATCAGCGCTTCTCCTTCGATCTGAATTCCGACGGAACAGCCAGTGAGCAGATCAATTTCGTCACAGGAGGAAGCGGCTTCCTTGCTTTCGACCGCAACGGAGACGGAACAATCAACAACGGCTCGGAGTTGTTCGGCACGAAAACGGGCGACGGCTTCGCTGAACTCGCCACACTCGATACGGACCGAAATGGCTGGATCGATGAAGGCGACAGCGCTTATTCGCAGTTGTCCGTGTGGACCAAGGACGCCACGGGCGCAGACAGCCTGACGTCGCTCAAGGACGCCAATGTCGGCGCCATCGGTCTGGCACGCGTCGCCACCTCATTCGACATCAAGGATGACAACAACGATCTGCAAGGCCAAGTGCGCTCGAGCGGCGTCTATCTGCAGGAAAGCGGTGGCGTCGGCAGCATTCAGCAGGTTGACCTGACGGTCTGACAAGAAGACAGACGAAAACACTCGACTCTTCGAGCCTTCACCCGTTCAGCACCCGAAGGATCGATCGCCCATAAGCCTCAAGCTTTTTGCTTCCGACGCCACCGATTTCCGCCAGGGCACCAAGCGTATCCGGAACCTCTTTCGCCATCTCGGCCAACGTGGCGTCGTGAAAAACGACATAGGCCGGCAGGTTGTGCTCGCGGGCGATCTCGGCCCGCCATGCCTTGAGCGCCTCGAAGCGCGCCAGTTCTTCGTCGTCCATCGATATGGATGAACGTTTTCCCTTGCCGCGAGCCTCCCACGCGCCCCGTTTCGCTTTTGCGGGCGGTTTCGAAGGCTGCCGCAGCCGCAACTGCACCTCGCCACGCAGGACACCGCGGGCGCTTGCCGTCAGTTCCAGCGTACTGAATTCCCCCTCGATCTGTATGTGCCCGAGTGCAATTAGCTGGCGCAGCACGGCGCGCCATTGAGCCTCGGAAAGATCCGCACCGATACCGAAGGTGCTCAGGCGTTCGTGTCCGTTCTGAACGACTTTGTCGGTCGTTTTTCCGCGCAGGACATCAATCAGGTGAACCACACCGAAACGCTGCCCGCCTCCCTGATAAAACCGGTAGATACACGACAACGCCTTGCGCGCCGCCTCGGTGGCGTCCCAAGTCTGAGGCGGGTGCAGGCAGTTGTCGCAGACGTTTTGCGACGAAACACAAGGAACGCTTTCTTCCCCGAAATACGCCAGCAGACGCACACGCCGACAATCATGTGCCTCAGCCAGCGACAACAAGGCGTCAAGCTTGCCGCGCTGACTGCGCTTGAATGTCTCTTCCGCCGGACTCTCGTCGATCATTCGCCGCTGATTGACCACATCGGCCAGTCCATAAGCCATCCAGGCATCCGCTGGGAGCCCGTCGCGCCCGGCCCGTCCGGTTTCCTGATAGTAACTTTCGATGTTCTTCGGGAGATCGAGATGAGCCACGAAACGCACATCCGGTTTGTCGATTCCCATACCAAAGGCAATGGTTGCCACCATCACGACACTTTCCTCGCGCAAAAAGCGCTCCTGATGCGTCCGCCGCACCTCGGCATCAAGACCGGCGTGATAAGGCAAGGCTGGAATTCCTTCAGCCGAAAGCCAGGCGGCCGTTTCTTCAACTTTCTTGCGCGACAGGCAATACACGATACCGGAATCGCCATCGTGCTCATCGCGCAGAAAATTCAACAGCTGGCGACGCGTATCGCCCTTTTCCACAACGATGTAACGTATATTCGGCCGATCGAAACTGCTGATAAAGACACGGGCGTTTGCCAGATCCAACCGCTCGATGATATCGGCACGGGTCAGGTCGTCTGCCGTCGCTGTCAAGGCGATGCGCGGCACCTCGGGATAACGCTCGTGCAGCACGTTCAGCGCCCGGTAATCCTCGCGAAAGTCGTGGCCCCATTGGCTCACGCAATGAGCTTCATCGATGGCGAACAGGCTGAGCAAACCCCGCTCGTGCAGCCTATCGAGTTGCCCGAGCATCCGCGGAGTAGTCAGGCGCTCCGGCGCCACATAGAGCATCACCAGGCGGCCGCTCATCATTTCGCGTTCGATGCGCTGCACCTCGTCCAGCGTCAGGGTCGAATTGAGGAATGCTGCCGGCACCCCCGCCTCATCGAGCGCGCCGACCTGATCGTGCATCAACGCAATCAGCGGACTGACCACCACGGCAAGGCCACGACCGGCGCGATGCCGGGCAATGGCGGGAATCTGGTAGCACAGGCTTTTGCCACCGCCTGTCGGCATCAAGACCAGCGCATCGCGTCCCTCTATCAGGTGGCTGACAATTTCCCCTTGTGCGCCGCGAAAAGCGGTGTAGCCGAAGACATCATGCAGGATGACGGAAGGAGAATCTGAAACGCGTTGGGACACGGGGAGAGCACCACAGACAAAGGGGGCGATGGTAACCGAAATCACATGGTTGGCCGAACGTCGCGACGGTTATGTGCGAGACGATGGGCTCGATTCAGCACCGCTACCGATCAAGGTGGAGCCAGTTCAAGGTCGCACGCGGCAGCCCGTCCCTGCACCGCAGGCAATCCTGACCTGGCCAGCGCCTTGTCGGCCGCACGCATGCGCGAAAGCACTTTGGTGATCAGCGTCTTGCGGAAACGCTCAAGCAGTTCGTCCGATCCCAGGTCGAGCGCGGCACTGTTGATCTCCAGAAACAGCGTCGGCTCCAACGTCACGACCGTCGCCGATCGTTTTGAATCGCTCGGATGCAAGTAGGCCATCTCGCCGATCACTTCCCCCGAGCCAAGACGGCACAACGACTTTCCTTCAATGGAGACTTCCACAAATCCATCAACGATCACACCGAAAAGACGGTTGTTATCGCCCTCCCGAATCAGCGTAACCTTGTCCGAAACCTCGCGCCAGACACTGATGCGCAGCACCTCCCACAACTCGATTTCCTCGAATTCACTGAAAAACTCCAGGCGGCGAAGCTGCTCGAAATGCCTGGAATCCTGCTGCGGATCATTCTCGTCATACATCTGATACCGGACAGTCGACAGATCCTTGGCGAACTCGGCGCCGTTCCTGTAACGATTGTAGAGATCCTTTTCGAGGGCTTTCTTCAGTATGGGATCCAGACCTGCAGGAAGGTTCGGATTGAGCGCACACACCGAAGGAGTGTCCATGTTAACAATCTTGTAGATCAACGCGCCCTGGTTTGCGGCCCGGAACGGCAAACGCCCGGTCAACAACTGAAATAGCACGACACCCAACGAATACAGGTCGGTCTTCTGATTCAAGGGATAATTCTTGACCTGCTCGGGCGACATGTAGGCCGGAGAGCCGACCCCCATGATGAACGTGGAATCCCGGTTCATGTCCTTGTGCAGATTGAGCGCCAGACCGAAATCCGTGATTTTCGGATTATCCTCGGCATCGATCAGGATGTTTGCCGGCTTGATATCGCGGTGAACGACCCCCTGCCGAAACGCATGGTCGAGCGCCAGACAGCATTTGAAGATGATGCCGATGGCCCGATGCATGGGAAGCAGGCGATTGATCGCACAATAGTAGTCCAGCGCTTGGCCGTTGATGTACTCCATGACGATATAGGCTTGGTCGGACTCAACCACGGCGTCGTAAATCTTGACGATGTTCGGGTGATCCAGCCTGCGACCGACAGAACCTTCGATCTGGAACAACTTGCGCAGGCGACGCGACATGGCGACGTTATCCTCGCCGAAACGGATCAGTTTGACGGCGACCTCGCTACCGGTATCCGGATCTCGCGCCAGATAAACCGTTGCCGTCGCTCCTTTTCCGAGCGTGCGGATGATTTCGTATTTTCCGATTTTTTCCATACCGATAACGCCACCTACCTGGTAGTTATCCTCGCGAGAACCGACAACGCATCAGAATATAGCAGCGCGAAGCAACAAACACGAAAAAAACACTTGAAAATGAAAACTTCGCCCCCAGTTACGCCGAGTTTTCCGGGAGACATCCAACTATGCAAGACATTGAGAAAGATACAACACCTGACACTGCCAACGAAAGCGTGCCGGCATCAGCCGAAGCAGAAGCTCCGTCCGCCGACAGCACGCCCAGTCTCGAAGACATGATCCGTCAGGCTGAACTGAAAGTTGAGGAACATCACGACGCCTGGTTGCGCGCCAAGGCCGAAACCGAGAACGTCCGCCGCCGCGCACAGGAAGACATTGCAAAGGCATCGAAGTTCGCCATCGAACGCTTCGCCGCTGAACTGCTGGCAGTCAAGGACAGCCTTGAGGCCGGCCTGGCCGCTGAGAACCCGAGCGTGGAGAGCCTGAAATCGGGAACAGAGATCACGCTCAAGCAATTGGTGGCTGCGTTCGAAAAATCCGGGCTGAAGGAAGTCAATCCGGTGGGCGAGAAATTCGACCCGAACTTCCACCAGGCCATCAGCATGATCGAATCGGAACAGGAAGCCAATACCGTCGTCACGGTATTGCAAAAGGGCTACTTGCTTGCCGAACGCGTGCTGCGGCCCGCGCTGGTCATCGTCGCGAAGCCCAAGGCTTGAAAACCTTCCACACAACCCCAAATACGCAACAGCTATCGATAAACAGCGGGGAGCGCGGCGTGAGGGAGTTCAATTCCTCATCCCCCACCCCTGACTCCTCACCTGAAAGGAATTGACATGGGCAAAATCATTGGCATCGACCTTGGTACGACAAACTCCTGCGTGGCCGTCATGGAAGGCGGCAAGCCGAAAGTCATCGAAAACTCCGAAGGCGCACGCACCACGCCGTCGATCGTCGCCTACACCAACGAGGGCGAGATTCTCTGCGGAGCCCCCGCCAAGCGCCAGGCCGTGACCAACCCGCACAACACGCTGTTCGCGGTCAAGCGCCTGATCGGCCGCCGCTTTGAAGAAAAGGAAGTGCAAAAGGATATCTCGCTGATGCCCTTCAAGATCCTCAAGGCCGACAACGGAGACGCCTGGGTCGAAGCGCGCGGCAGCAAGATCGCCCCGCCGCAGGTTTCCGCCGAAGTCCTGCGCAAGATGAAGAAGACCGCCGAAGACTACCTCGGCGAGGAAGTCACCGAAGCGGTCATCACCGTTCCCGCCTACTTCAACGACAGCCAACGCCAGGCCACCAAGGACGCGGGCCGCATCGCGGGCCTGGAAGTCAAGCGCATCATCAACGAACCGACTGCTGCCGCTCTCGCCTTCGGCATGGACAAGAAGCAGGGCGACAAGAAAATCGCCGTGTATGACCTCGGCGGCGGCACGTTCGACATCTCGATCATCGAAATCGCCGAAATCGAAGGCGAACACCAATTTGAAGTGTTGTCCACCAACGGCGACACCTTCCTTGGCGGCGAAGACTTCGACCAACGCCTGATCGACTACATCATCGAAGAATTCAAGAAGGAATCGGGCGTCAACCTGAAGACGGACGTACTGGCGCTGCAACGCCTGAAGGATGCTGCAGAAAAGGCCAAGATCGAACTCTCGTCCAGCCAGCAAACCGAAATCAACCTTCCGTACATTACGGCCGACGCCTCCGGTCCGAAGCATCTGGCGCTGAAGATCACCCGCGCCAAGTTCGAGTCGCTGGTCGACGAACTCGTCGAGCGCACCATCGAGCCTTGCCGCATCGCGCTCAAGGACGCCGGATGCAAGGCCAGCGACATCGACGACGTGATTCTCGTTGGTGGCATGACCCGCATGCCCAAGGTACAGGACAAGGTCAAGGAATTCTTCGGTCAGGAACCGCGCCGCGACGTCAACCCGGATGAAGCCGTTGCCGTTGGCGCAGCGATTCAGGGCGGCGTGCTGCAAGGCGAAGTCAAGGACGTGCTGCTGCTCGATGTCACCCCGCTGTCGCTGGGTATCGAAACGCTGGGCAGCGTGATGACCAAACTAATCAAGAAGAACACCACGATTCCGACCAAGGCCTCCCAGGTCTTCTCGACGGCAGAAGACAACCAGTCCGCGGTCACCATCCACGTGCTGCAGGGCGAACGGGAAATGGCCTCCGGCAACAAGAGCCTCGGCCAGTTCAACCTTTCCGACATCCCGCCGGCCCCGCGCGGCATGCCGCAGATTGAAGTCACCTTCGACATCGACGCCAACGGCATCCTGCACGTTTCGGCCAAGGACAAGGCGACCGGAAAGGAAAACAAGATCAAGATCCAGGCTTCTTCCGGCCTGTCGGAGGAAGAAGTCCAGCGCATGGTGCAGGACGCCGAGTTGCATGCAGAGGAAGACAAGAAAGCACATGAACTTGCCGACGCGCGCAACCAGTGCGACACCATGATCCACATGGTCAAGAAATCGATGACCGAATACGGCAAGGAACTCTCCGACGAGGAAAAGGGCAAAATCGAAGAAGCCATCAAGGAAGCCGAAGAGTCTATTCGCGGCAACGAGATCGATGTCATCAAGGCCAAGAGCGAAGCGCTTGGTACCGCAGCCCAGAAGCTCGGCGAAAAGATGTACGCCAAGCAGCAGGCTGAAGCGGGCGCGGCTGGCGCATCTGCTGGAGAGCACGAGAGCGCGGGCGCAGCGGGCGGCAGCAAGAAAGACGACGGCGACGTTGTTGATGCTGAATACACCGAGGTGAAGGACAAGAAGTAACCCCGCACGCCCACTCTGGAAACGGGGGTGGCTCGCCATCCCCGTTGCCCGTTCACCGCGATCAGAGAACCCCACATGCGCACGCCGCTTCCAACACCTCCAACACCTTCGCCGCTTTCTCCAACTGCCGCCACTTCGCTGCCTTTGTCGGCCGCGCTGGCAAAACGCGAAGTCCGGCGGGTGTTGGACGCCCTCGATGCTCGAACCGCATGATTACGCCCTGCTTCACTCCCGCAACTGCAAAGATGACTGCAAGCCACGGCAGCACGGAAAAACGAACTCCGCTGCGGAGTTTTCGATACGCGAACCGATAGAAAGCGATCATGAGCAAACGTGATTTTTACGACATCCTTGGCGTCAACCGCGATGCCAGCGAGGACGAAATCAAGAAGGCCTACCGCAAGCTGGCCATGAAGTATCACCCGGACCGCAACCCGGACAATCCCAAGGCAGAAGAGCACTTCAAGGAAGCCAAGGAAGCTTACGAAATCCTCTCCGACTCGCAAAAACGGGCCGCGTACGACCAGTATGGACACGCCGGGATCGATCCGCAGGCTGGCATGGGCGGGGGCTTTGGCGGATTCGGAGGCTCAGGTGGCTTCTCCGATGCGTTTGGCGGCATATTCGACGAGATTTTCGGCGGAGGCGGCGCTCGGGGAGGACGTTCCAACGTCTATCGCGGCGCCGATCTTCGTTACAACCTCGAAATCACGCTGGAACAAGCGGCTTTCGGCACCGAAACCAAGATTCGCATCCCCACCATGGAGGTCTGCGAATCCTGCAACGGAAGCGGTGCGAAATCAGGAACCCAGCCCAAGACCTGCCCGACTTGCCAAGGCAGCGGTCAGGTCCGCCTGCAACAGGGATTCTTCTCGATTCAGCAGACATGTCCCAAGTGCCACGGCACCGGAAAGTTCATCGCCGAACCCTGCGGCAACTGCCATGGCGCAGGACGCGTCAAGCAACACAAGACACTGGCCGTAAAGATTCCCGCCGGTGTCGACGAGGGTGATCGCATACGACTTTCGGGAGAAGGCGAACACGGCATCAACGGCGGCCCGGCAGGCGATTTGTATGTGCAGATCCACCTCAAGGCCCATTCCGTCTTCCAGCGCGACCAGAACGACCTGCATTGCGAAATGCCGATCAGCTTCACGACCGCAGCGCTGGGCGGCGAGATCGAGATCCCGACGCTGGACGGTGCCGCAAAACTCAAGATTCCGGAAGAAACCCAGTCAGGAAAGGTCTTCCGCTTGCGCGGCAAGGGAATCAAAGGGGTACGCAGCCACAGTCACGGAGATTTGCTCTGCCATGTGGTTGTGGAAACACCGGTCAATCTGACCGATCGCCAGAAAGAACTGCTGCGCGAACTGGAGGAAACCAGCAGCGGCGATGCCGAGCGCCACAACCCGCGCGCCAAGTCCTGGATGGACAAGGTCAAGGAATTTTTCGCCAGCTAAGCGCTTTACCACGTAGCGAGTCAGCAACTCTGCGACTCGACAGCTCACCTCCCGCCACACCGATGGCCTCCTTCCCGGAGGCCATTTTCCTGTCTGCTCATGGCGAAATCGCCCGCATCAGGGTCATCCAATGTCGAATTCTTTGACATAACGGATTCTCTTCTCCCTGGTAAAACAAAGGCTCTGCCATGCCGCATCTATAACTAACGTCATATGGCACAGCGCTTGCTGGTTAATGCCTGTAAAGACGGCTCTTTCACCAAATACCGAAGGAGGATGATCATGAGACAGTCGATGCGGAATATCCTTTTTGCCACAATCACTTCCATAGCGGCGGCAGCCCCCTCGGTAGCAAACGCGGGCGTCAGCTACTTTCTCCTGCCCACTCCGGAAAACAATGCCAATGCAACGTACGGCCAGTACCTGGATGCAGAATTGGTACTGCGCGACGCCATCATGATGAACGGCATCCCCGTTGCCTTCAAATATGATGATTTCTGGTCCTATTCGGCAAAGCTCCTTGAATCGATGCAGACCAACTCGCCCTCTCTCCTGCCTACGGCGAAGTTTGGCGCGTACAACTTCACGACGGGGACGGGAACCATCGACATAAATCTCACGTCGGTCGCCGGCGGTGCCACGAATGTGGTCGAACTATCCGATGGCACCAAGATATACCTGCAGGATCCCGCGAACCTTGCCAGCAACCAGAACGTGAAGGGCTGGCAATGCAACTGGGGAGGCTCAACCCAGTACTGCAGCATCTACGGAGCCAATGGTTCCTACAGCCATGACGCAAGCATGGAAGGCGGAACAACGACCGTCGGCGAACTCCTGAGTTACCTGCAGGACATCGATCCAACCTGGACCATCCCCGTGATATACGCCGATTACAATCAGAACGGCGGGGCTGATTC
>Ga0316613_10001219_pt1 | contig 17805 bp, 9 predicted proteins | sample OWC_soil_day10_C_2_FD_207647 | JGI IMG/M metagenome (GOLD analysis project Ga0316613, IMG submission 207647) | Wetland soil microbial communities from Old Woman Creek delta, Ohio, United States - OWC_soil_day10_CT_b | ecosystem: Environmental > Terrestrial > Soil > Wetlands | place: USA: Ohio...
GTATATTTTCAACTCTTCCCGCTTTTACAAGAAGATAAAAATCCAATGGATAAAGTCCACCAGCGCTCGGGTAGACATACTGCGCCGGTATTTGATTTTCTTTACTTTTTTTATTAAGCGGACATAATATTTCAAGACAACAACTGAAGGTATCCATATCTATTTCAGACACATCAAAATTTCGCACGCTTTTTCTCGTCTTATAAATCAAATTGAGCTCAGCCTTTTTTAGTTTAATTATTCCTTCCTTCGAATGTTCCGTACTTCTGAAGCTCTGCTCAAAACGATATTTTTCAACATTTTCCTTATTCATAAAAAATTGCTCATCTTTTTTTGCACCCTGACAGAATATAGCTGCTTGTCCTTGAAACATATCCACAGGTGATTGTATTTCAGAAACCAGTGCCCCTAGATCTTCTAGATCCTTTAAAACTCTTTTTAAAAACATAGGATTAGTTTGGGTTAATATCATCGTAAGCTTTTCATATGTAGTTCCATTCACGCATAATTCATAAAGCTCTGGAAAGAGCTCTGCTACTTCCGGAGAAAATGTCGTTCCATTTACGATCAATTTATCTTTTTCTTTCTTCCAGTTATAACTGGGTGCCCAGTATATACCCTTATTCATCTTATCACTCCTTTATTACTGAAGGTATAAATTTTTCTCTATAAAGTCAGCTGTTCTCTTGGGATCATCATAAAAATAAAAATGCCCTCCTTTAAACAGTTCCTTTTTAAATGTTCCGGTTATCTTGTTTGACCACTGTTCTACTGTTTTTGACTCGAAACTTTTATCTTTTTTTCCATACATCCAAATCATATCCGTCTCAATCTTCATGACTTTTTTCCTTGAATCATAGGAATTCATAAGGTGAAAATCGCTCCTCAGCCTGGCAAGCAGTGTTTCAAGAAATCCGGCATCACTTAAAAGACGATTATCTGTTCCTCCCATAAAATGTAAGTATTCCATGAGGGCTTCGTCTGTATTAAATTCTTCTATACAAAACTCCGGTTTTGGGGAGGGTTCTCCAGAAATGAATACCTTAACTGGAGGATTGTCGTAAATATACTGCATCTGATATGCCACCTCATACGCTACATAGGCACCCATACTGTGTCCAAAAATCACATATTCTTCATCCTCTATAAATTTATAACATTGATCCAAACAGTCTTTTACCATTGTTTTAAAATCTCTGCATTGATTTTTTCCATCTCTTCCCTTATAATTACAGGTCATTGATTCTATATTATTCCAGTATTTTAAAAATATATTGTAGCTGGCTTTCGTACCTCCAGCAAAAGGGCATAAAAAAATTTTCACCCTGTCCCCTCCATTAATTTTATAATCTTTTCTATATCTGTCATACAAACTTTATAAAACACATGATATGCTTTTTCACTACAAATAGAGAGAAATAAGTCACTCTGCCTTTTAGTTTCAATAAAAAACCCTGTCCTTTGATCAAACCAGATACCTGTTTTCCCCCCCAGTTCCAATTCCTTTAGATTCCCCTGTAATCCTAGCGACTTATATTTAAGAACACTTTCCTTTTTGGTCCAGGCCGCCGTGAAATACTCGTTTTTATCAATTTTATTTGTTAAACGCTTCCATTCGTTTATCTCAAGGCATCCAAGCACTAGCTTTGCCATACCTTCCGTACATTCCGTGACTTTTTGAGCATCAATACCTATTTCACTTTCAGATATGGCGCAGGCAACAAAATTCCCCGAATGTGTAAAGTTGAATTTTAATTTTATATCCTTTAAAATAGGTCTGTGATATTTTGTGTATTCAAACTGCACACGTATAAGTGAACCACTTATTTTGTGCAGTGCATAGACAAGAAGCCAGTATGCTACAAGTGACTGCCGTTGATGTTCTTTTTTTTTCATCTTTATTATCTTCATTTGCCGCTCCTGTGGCAAATAATGAAACAGACTATCGTACAAACCATCCGGTAACGCATTTATTTCATTACAATAATAAATCATATTTCTATATCCAACCGCAGATATCCTTTCCCAATTCTTCTTCTTTACCAAAAATATAAAAATGATTCCCGGCATAAGTAGCTATGTCAAAATGCTCATTCTCTAATTTTGTCCATTCTTCCAATTTGTCCTCTTTAATCAAAGGATCCTCCAATCCATACAAAACAATTAATTTTTTAAATGGCTTAGTCTGTTTGTGACATTCAATGTACGAATTAATTAGAAGAAAGTCATTTTTTATTATATTCATATACATCTTTTTCAAGAATTCCTTTTCTACTATTTCTCCGCGATTTTTATTAAGAACCTTTAAATAACGCATAATATTTTCATCATTCATTTTATTGACATCTATCTTCTTGAAATTTGGCGATGTGAGTCCGGATACAATGAGAGCATTTACGTTTTTACCTTCATTCATCATGTATTTAGCCACTTCTAAAGCAATATAGCTCCCCATACTATGCCCGAAAAAAATATAATCATCTGCCGGGAAATTCTTATATATATCTTGAAGTATACTTTCGATTGCTGCTTTAAAATCAATAAATGCCGCTTCCTTTTGTCTTTCTCCCCTTCCCGCATATTCATAGACAGATGTTGATATACCCGTATTTTCTTCTACTTTATGTGCAAGCTTAAAATACGAATATGCAAGCCCTCCCGCGTGAGGAAAAAATATGATTTTTTTAACGCAAGACATTGACTACCCCCTTATCTCCATCTACTTCAACAAGAATACCGTCATATAGACGTTTTGTGGCATCTCCAGTTGCGAGTACAGCAGGAATACCAAATTCTCTCGCAACGATTGCGCTGTGAGAAAGCGGACCACCTGTATCTGAAACAACTGCCGATGCTATTAAAAAGAGAGGCGTCCACTCTGGGTCTGTATAGCGGCATACAAGAATTTCCCCTTCTTGAAGCTTATCAAATTCAAGAATTGACTGTATAATTCTTACCTTACCTGTTACTTTTCCTGAGTTACCTGAAACTCCGTTTAATACTGTAACGGTATGATCTTCTCTGTGAGCCTCCAGATTTTCCCACATGATCTGATTCTTTTTCCTGTTTACCTTTCTAAGTGCAATTTTATCTGCCATTGAATTTATCTGATTCGGATTTAAAGTACATATTTCTTTTTCCGTAAGATACAGTGCATCTTTATAGCTTAAAAGCCCCTTAAAGTTTCCGTCCATTAACCTTCTGAGAAGTATTCTACTGTATCCATAACAGGTTTCCAACAAATATAAACTTTCTTCTCGCAGAACATGATATCTACGATTATTTTCTATCTTGGTTTTAAGTTTCGCAGCCTCTTTTACCGAAAGTTTGCTATCAATATCCCTTATAATTGAAATATATTTCGTTTCGTCCGATTCTATGGAAGATTCGGCTTTTACATATACACTCAAAAGCGAAAATAATGAGGCTTTATTTTCATTCCAGGAGGTTGTACTAAATGCAACATAGCTGTTATCCGACTTCCAGCCGAAATCAGTTAGGAATGTATTTATTTCGACATTAAACGCTTCTGATGCTATTTTCATCTCCTGTAGACAGGATTTAAAATCTTTAGTTGCCATTCCCTTATTAAATATTTCTTTAAGATTTGAATCATCTTTAATCAGTCTTGTGAGCTTTGCAAGCCCAGTATTCATATCCCTGGTCTTATAGGAAAGACCGCACATGAGATCGTAGCTGCTAAGTTTTGGATCGACTTTACGAAGTGCTTTTTCCATAAATTCAGCTTGCAATATATATGGGAAGATGGCATATCGAAATCTAGAATAAGATAGGCTCTTTGCTATGTCAAGAAGCTTTGCAATTGACTTTTGAATGCTCTCTTCTGGAACTTTATAAGGATCAATTCCAGCAAGTTCATTTTTTGCAATATCCTGTGACTTTTTACTCTCGGCATTATTTAAGTCATAATCAAGGAATCCTTTTACTTGAAATGGAATTTTTACTACTGATAACTTATATTTTGGTTTTTTGACATTTGTTGTTATCAGCCCATTATCATCCATAAGAATCACATCATCTTGTACGATACCAAAGTCATTTAAAATAATTTGTTTCGCATTCATTACTGTCATAAGCGGACCAAAATCTAAAGGATATGGAGTTATCGGACAATGCTCTATAAGATTATTCATTTGCATTCTGATGGCTTTTTTCTGTTTGTCATTATTTGCTGCCTGCTCTGCCACCTCTGCCTGAGGCTTCAAATGTGTTTTCTCTCTTACATTAAGCGTGGTAACTGCTCTTGCCTGAAGTATGTAAAGTTTTCCGTTCTCATATGCCCATTCAATATCCATAGGCATTTTGTACATGTCTTCGATTTTTTTTGAAACATCTGAAAGCTCTACGATCTGTTCATCCGTCAGAGAATAGTTCTTTCTTTTTTCCTCCACTGTCTCAATAGTATCTGTCCCATTCTGCGCATTCGTAAATATGGATATCTGCTTCGAACCCAGTGTTTTCATTACTATTTCATTCTTGCTTTTACTATAGATAAATATATCTGGATTTACCTGTCCTGATACAATACTCTCTCCAAGTCCGTATGAAGCATTTATCATTATTTCATCGGAATTTCTTCTTACGGGATTCTCAGTGAAGCTTACACCGGAAACATCACTATTAATCATCTCCTGAACAATAACAGCAAGTGCGACATCCGTACTATTGAAGCCCATTTTTTGACGGTATAAAACCGCTCTGGCATCGTAGAGAGAAGCGAAGCATTCTTTAATCTTATTAAGAAGTTCATCGATTCCACAAACTCCCAGATATGTCTCCTGCTGTCCTGCAAAACTTGCTTCCTTTAGATCTTCAGCTGTTGCAGAGGAACGAACCGCCACTTTCTTTCCTTTAGGCAATTCGTTGTACAGACTCTCTATTTCAGCTCTTAAATCCCCGGGATAGCTTCCAGTTATTATTGCATTTTTCAAAGCTTCTATCTGTTGGCTTAACTCCGTTGTTCTATCATTTTTAGCCGCATTCACAACCCTATCAATTTCATTCATTATATTGTTGTATTTCATAAACTGCCAGAATCCGTCACTATTTACACAGAATCCTCCTGGAACCCGAAATCCTCCTCTTAAAAGTTCTCCCAGGTTAGATGCCTTTCCGCCTCCGGTTTTGACATCATCTTTTTTCAGTTCCTGCAGCTTAGTCAAATATTTCATGCTTACCCTCCTTTATACTTTTCCTAAAAACTTTTTATTATGTCTATAGATATATTTATATGTAAGAAAAATCATTGCTTTTTTGTGGTTTTAGTTTTTCATCAACTAGTGCGGCAATATCTTCGATTGTACTCTTCTCAAACAGTTCCTCTGTCGAGATCTCTACATTAAATTTTTCCTGAATATCCTCAAGTACTATATATGCTGTAAGTGAATTCCCCCCTAATTCAAAAAACGAAATATCAGTCTTTGTCTCTTCTGATTCAATATCCAGGTTTTCACACACTATTTCTTTAATTTCTTTTATTATATTCATGATGTTCTCCTTATATCTATAAATTTACTTTTATAACTCAAACTATATTTCTCAAAATTTTTCCCGAAATATTAATCGGAAACTCCTGTGCTCTAATAGAAGTTTTCTGTATCCTGCTGAAAACAGGCAGCGTTTTATTGATTTCTCTTGTGATGTTATCCGCTTCTACCTGTTCCATTCCTCTGGCACAATAAATTACAGCTTCAATCAAATCGCCGTCTGCCTTAACAACTACTTCGCTCACCTGAGGAAAGGCTTTATATTTTTCTTCTATGTATTCTGGTGAAATATTTTCTCCTGAAGATGTGATTATAAGATTTTTTACTCTTCCGGTAAGGACTATCATATTTTTTTCATTCAAATATCCAATATCTCCAGTCTTAAACCAATCTCCGTCCCACATGTTTTTCCATTCTTCTTCGTTTTTATAGTAACCCATAGCTATCGTCGGCCCCTGAAGCTGTATTTCACCGTCTTTAATCCTGATTTTCAAAGACTCAACTAACAGACCGTCTGCAAACGGATTATCAAATCCGTTCTGATTAATACTTATTGCTGGAGATAGCTCAGTCATACCGTATCCCGGACGGCAGTTTATTTCATACTGAGCAAGCTTGAGTATTGACCTATGATTGCTCTTTGCTCCTCCACACCCTATAGCACGTAACCTGCTTCCGGTTACAGATTCTTTTACTATCTCTTTCATTGCACCTGGTATTTTATCTTCGACCCGAGTGAGCTTTGCCGCAAGTAAATCGACCATCATAGGTACCATAATGAGTACCGTTGGCTCTGTCCTCTTAAAGCATTTAAAGGCGGCTGCCGTATTCTTTTCAAAAACAAGTTCAATACCCAGATATGTTGCAAGCAATACTTCGACATTAAGTCCAAATACATGCGACGGCGGCAGCAGGCTCACAACCCTGTCATCGATGGTGTAATCGGTTCCATTATGTATATCAAAAACGTTAGTTACAAGATTTTTATGAGAAAGCATGACCCCTTTCATCTTTCCTGTTGTGCCTGAAGTAAATGCAATAACAGCCATTGCTTCGGGTACCAGCTCCGATATAAATTCTTTTCCCAAATAATTTTGTATCACCTTTGTGATACATGTGACAGATTCATAGGTGCTAATCGCTTTAAGCTTTGAATTCATATGTTTTTCTATATGTTCAATTCGTAATACATTTATGTCATATACAACTGCATAAGTCTCTGTCGATAAAAGAAGTTCGGCTATCATTTCATCCGGTAGAGCAGAGTTGATTATTACGGTTGTTTTTCCGCTTCCTATGCAGCCGAAAAATCCAACTAGGAATTCATAAGTAGTACTACATAGGAATCCAACCTTATCTCCTTTTATATTTTCTTGAAAATATAAAGCCATCGCCTTGCTGTCTTCATATAGATCCATACGATCATGAACCTTATCATTATTTAAATCTATATACTGCTTGACACTTCTATTTTTGTCTTTTGCAGCATCTTCAAGCAAATCCCATATGGTAAGTATATTATTCATGAATGCTTTTTCTCCTTAACTCCAAAGATCCTGCTGCTTCTCATATTTTCTAAAAGCTTATAGCCGTTTTCACTCCATTTTTCCAGATTTGCATCTTCCGGATAGCTTACAGCCTTTTGCATCCATTGATAACAGTACGTACAATATTTTGTCTGCCCTTTAGGAGGATCAACGTTTTCTGTCCAGCACGGCTTTTCTCTGCATGGATATCTTCCTAAAAAGTGATTTATAAATCCGTCCAGCTTTTGATTATCAACAATGACATCCGGCAGTTGAGTAAAGAATTTAATGTACTGATTAATGGATTTAGCATCCATCTTTCCCGATAAAATTTCCTCCAGAAAAGCCTTATTATCTATGTTTTTGTTTACAACGTTACCGGTATCCGCCCAGTTGAAAAGCTTTCGCAAATTTCCCTCATATTTTTCATCAAGGTATGCCTGTAATACTTCTGAAAGAAATTCTGTACCTTTAGAACGCTCTACGAGTTTAATTATAAGATTATGATTGCCCGCCCTGTCGCAAAGTTCGTCATAATAATGTACATCTTCAGGACGGATCCAGTCTGAACATATAAGATGAGTAGGTTTAGTAACCTTACGGAAATAACAATTGATAATGTTATAATCTATGTATTTATCGTTGCCTTTTCCGTCCTTTGCACTAGAATGAGAGACTCCACTTGCATGATGTATCGCAAATGGACAGTCATGAAGGCACGCATTGTTTGCAATTAGTCTGAAATTCACATGCGTATCCTTAAATGCCTTTAGTACATGTTCAAGCATCTCAAAATCTCGGTTCATCGAGTGAGGGAGAGTAATCTCGTCAGCTCCCAGCGTAATCCAGTTGTTAATTTGCTGTATCCCATTTACCATTGCATACAATCCAAGTGTTACCCACATATCCGGGTAATGTCTCTTAATGACCTCGCATAGGTAAGGAGAGTTAACGGTAATCGCCGGGATTCCCATCTCTCGCAGTTCATCAATAAACATTAAAATCTCTCTGTGCGAATCACTATTTAGATCCTTATTTGCTATACAAAGTGGATTCATAAGATAATTAAATTTAATTCCAAGCTGATTGCATTTATTTACAATTGTTTGAAGTTCTTCTTTGGATACCTCTGGAAGCGTAACAGAGGAACGTCCTCCTCCGATAATATCTTCCTTTAATTTGCCAAACATCGATGTCACTTGATGTTTTATATCATTTTTTTCAATATAATTTAAAAGTTCCATATCAAAATTCATTGCAAGATCGTAATTCATACTATTTTACCCTCATATATTTTCTTCCTTTTTTTTATATTTTCCCTTATTATTTCTGCATTTTTTTTGATAAATGGTTCCACAAGCATAAGAGGATGGAAACCGAGTCCCTGCTGCATAAAAAATGTTCCCGTGGTATTTTTAACCCACGCTTCGGGTACAGATTCAACCTTTCCGAATTTGATATACGGTGGCTCACTCTTAACAAAATAAATGTCTGCATGAATCTTTCCTGCAGTATTGGCTGTTAACAGAAGGTCCATATAGTTGTTCATACCCTCCTCATCAAAATCAAAATCAATTTGATTATTTCTAATAATCATTTGCTTAATCAGGATTCTGAAGTTACGTTTTAGTTTTTCGGTATCGTACTGCTCTATATTTTTGAAATAAAAGCTGTCCAGCATTATAAGTGCTTTAATGGATACTCCTTTTTTTTCAAGATAGGCAGCTACACTATATGCTAAATTCCCTCCTGCCGAATGTCCTCCAACAATAATGTCACGGCCTTCTGACAATGCCAGTATCTTTTCGGCATATACTTCTGTGGCCTCCTTAAGTGACGAAAAGATTCTATAATCAAAGAGAGTCATCGGTACATCGGGCATGTGTTCCGCCAGAGGCATATATGCAACCGCAGAGCCTACAAGAGGTGGAAGTAAATATACATTGCTCTTCTTATCAAGATGAGTCTCTATATATGTGATATCTTCTTTTATTTCCTCAGAATGCTCAATCACATCGGCCATTTCTTCAATCGTTTCTATATTCTGCATTAAGCTAAGCGGAACTGATACGTGAAATTTTTTGTTAGTCTCGGAGATTAACTGAAGTGCATGTATTGAATCACCACCAAGATTATAGTAGCTTTGATCTATCCCTATGCTGTTTATCTGGAGGACTTTCTTCCATATTTCGCAAAGATCCTTTTGTATTCTGTTACATGGTGCTTTCAGTTCTTTTTTTCCTTTTTCTGATATAAGATTTCTAAGAGCCTTCCTATCGACCTTTTGATTAGCAGTAAGCAGCATTTTGTCTAACACTATAACACCCGATGGTATCATATACGAAGGAAGCACCTTTTTTATCCTTTTTATAATTTCTCCCTCTGACTGCTGGGTTCCTGCCACAAACACATAAACATGCTTTGAGTTATTAATTTCAACCACATCTGCAACTGCCTCGTTTACGCGTACCGCGTCACATACTGCGTGCTCAATTTCTCCAAGTTCAACCCTGTGTCCATTAAGTTTAACCTGTCCGTCCTTACGGCCGAGAAACTCTATATATCCTTGAGAAGTCATACGGCCTCTGTCGCCAGTTTTGTATATGCGTCCAAAACGTTTATCCTCTACAAATGCAGCCTCCGTCTTTTCCAGATCATTTTGATATCCTGCTGCAACTCCCACACCTCCAATCCAAAGGTCACCCTCTATGCCCACCGGACATGGAACTCGGTTTCCGTTAAGCACATAAAAGGTCTGATTGGAAAGCGGCATTCCATACGGTATACTCTTCCACTCTTTACTCACCTGATTTATAGGATAATATATAGACCAGATAGAGCCTTCTGTAGCTCCACCAAGACTTATTAACTGTGCATTTGGTTCATATTCACGTATTTGCTCGGGAAGAGTAAGCGGTATGTAATCTCCACTCATCATTACAAGACGTATTGATTCAAGTTTATTCTTTTTTTCACTTTTCTGGTAAAAGGTCATCATTTGAATGAGCGCCGGTACAGAATTCCACAAGGTGATTTTTTCATTATCAGCCTGCTCATATATTTCAGCCGTATCATAAAGATCTTTTACCATGACGAGCGTGGCGCCGGTACTCATCATTGCAAACACGTCATAGACCGATAAATCAAAATTCATGGCTGAAAGACCAAGTATGACATCCTCTTGTGTTACTTCAAATCTTTGATTAATATCAAACACCGTATTCATAACTGCTTCCATTGTGATGAGGACACCCTTTGGTTTTCCTGTGCTGCCTGATGTAAATATCGTATATGCCGGTTCAGATCTGCCAGCACCCTTATGCACTGTATTCGATTCTGTTATTGCGTTATCCACTAACCAATTGCTATCAATGATCGCCTTGCTCCTGCTCTTTTTAAGTATTTCCTGTATACGCTCTTTTGGATGGTTCCGTTCTACAGGTACATATGCAGCTCCCGCTTTTAGAATTCCCAGTAGTAGAGCTATTGTTTCTATATGACGGTCTCCTATGAGCCCGACAAAATCACCTTTTCCAATTCCCAGGTGCATGAGTCTGTCCGCAACACTATTGCTGACCTTATCAAGTTTATGGAAAGTATAGCTTTTTCCAGTATCTTTGACCGCAATCTTATATGGCATTCTTTCAACGATATGATTAAATACCTCTACAATGGTATTTTTCGGAAGCTCTTTAGAAGTATTATTATAATCGTTAATAAGTTCTACTTCTTCTTTACTTAATACAAATGCACTTTCCGGATCTCTGTTTTCCAAGAGTAGATGAATTGAATTTATAAAGGTCGAAAAGATATTCTTCATCATATCTTTATCAAACAGCTCTACTACATAATCCCATGTAACAGAAACATCTTTTCCACTGTACATGATCTGACAGTCAAGATAAACCTGCGAGGTCTGGCTGGCACTATATATTTCTTCTCCGAATTCAAGTTCCTCTATCTGTGATCCTAGTGTACTGGTAAATACATAAGGTATTACCCCCTGTTTTCTAAGGTTTCTCATTTTTTTCAAATCACGCCCAACAGATATACCTGTATACGCTCTATGCTCAAGTCCTTGAATAAGATCTTCCTGGATTTTTTTTGCATTGTTGCTAAAATCCCTGTTAATGCCATCAACAGCAATAAGCATTGTAGATGTAAAGTCACCAATAAGGGTATGAATGTCCGGATGCATCGGATATTTATTAAATATAGTAACATTAATACCGGTCTGCTCCTGTCCACTCCAGAAAGCAAGGCATTCTCCGTACAATGTAAGTAAAAGTACAGAAGACGTAACTCTCATTTCTATTGCTATTGAATTAAGCTTCTCCATATACAGTGCAGATATCTTTGCAGCAACCCTTTCAAAATGCGGCTGAACAACATCTTCTGCTGACATTTTTTGTAAAAGCGATGGAGCTATAGGGAAGTCTTGAATCTTCTTTATCCAATATTTTCTGTCTGCCTCAACCTTTTCAGGTGGATTGATAACGGAAAGATTGACTACAAAGTCCCTGAAACTGAATTCGGATTCTTCAACTGGAGCTTCCGGATGAAGGTATGTATTCATGACCTGTGTCTTGAACAAACCTACACTGGCAGCATCCATGCACAAAAGATCCGCACTGAATATAAGAATGCTCTCTATGTTGTTCCTCCTTACTGCCTGAAGAGAAAACAAAGGCCACTGAGATACATCTCTCATTTCTTGCTTTACTTCGTCTCTTATAGATAAAATGAAAGCATTGAATTCTTCATCCGAAAGATCACGCGCATCGTTAATCTTCATCTCATAGTAAGTTTCTTCTGGTTTAAGAAAATGCTGAAGCCCGTCTTGATTAATGACCATGCGAAGCATTGGTTGTGCAGCTATTACACGGTTAATTGCCAGATTAAGTCTGTCCAAATTTAATTCGATTCTGTACTCGTAATATCCGTGGGTTGATACACTTGAGATTTCATAAATATCATCTCGTCCCATTAAATATGCTTTCTGTATATCGGTAAGCTCAAACGGATCATATCGATTTTCTTTATCGGGCGTTATCTCTAGTTCTTCTCTTTCAACAAGTCTGTAATCTGGCAGTACTCTTTCTACAAGCATTGCACACTGTCTAATATTTTCGGTTTCAAGCACCTGAGAATGAGTTAAATGTATATGAAAATAATCATTTAATTCTGATGTAAGTAATACAAGCTTAAGCGAATCCCCACCTGCATCATAAAAATTCTGATCAATCCCCACTACTTCCAGCTTAAGGACATGTTTCCATATTTCGGCTATTGCCTTTTCAAACACAGTTTCTGGCAGCTCCAACTTAAAATCAATTTTAGGTATATACTCAAGTAGTCTTTTCCTGTCGATCTTCTGGTTTCCTGTAAGAGGAATGTTATCGATATGTATTATTTTTTCTGGAATCATATATGACACCAGAAATTCTTGAAGCTGTTTTAAAGTTAATTCCTCATCTAGCTCTTCACCTGTATAGAAGGCATATATTCTCGGAGAAAACTTCCTGGAATTGTCAATCACCGCAGTACATTCCCTTATTCCTGGTATCTTTAAAATATTGTTCTCTATCTCTCCAAGCTCGATTCTATTTCCTGCTATCTTGACTTGACCATCATAGCGACCACAAAATTCCATATAGCCTTCACGCCTCATGCAGCCTCTGTCACCAGTTCTATAGATTTTTCCTAGTAATGGGTGAGATATAAACGCCTTTTCAGTTTTTATAAGGTCGTTAAGATATTCAACCGCAACTCCTGCGCCGCCGATCCAGATATCCCCTTCCGCATCTATGGGGCACTGTTCAAGGTTATCATTGAGTACATACATCATTTGGTTTGCTAATGGCATTCCATAAGGTATGCTTCTCCAACCTTTTTCCACCTTTCGGATTGGATAGTAGATCGACCATATAGATGCTTCTGTGGCACCACCCATGCTTATGGTCTCCATTCCAGGAAGTACTCTCTGTATCCGTTCCGGAAGATCAACAGGTATCCAGTCACCGCTCATTATCATAAGCCTTATGGCATTGCTTGAAGCATATACACATTTATGCCCCCTGCTATCTTCAAACTCCTCCTGCCTTTCCAGTTCGGAAATATACATCTGTACGATAGCTGGAACCGAATTCCACACGGTTATTCTTTCTCTAATTACTGTTTTTGTAATATTGCTCAAATCATAAAGTTCTGGCACCATGACTAGTGTTGCCCCTGAAGACATTGCTCCGAATATATCATATACGGAAAGATCAAATGCCATAGATGAAAGCCCTATTATCGTATCCTTTTCTGTTATAAAATATGTTCTGTTAATATCATCTATGGTATTCATAGCACTCTTGTGGGTTATTACAACCCCCTTTGGCTTCCCCGTACTACCCGATGTATAAATTACATATGCCCTCTTTTCCGGAGATGCAAGATCTATTGTCTCTGTGGAAGGCTGAACATCAATTAAATAAGCTGTTGTTAAAAGCATTTTTGAGCCGCTGTCAGAAACAATTTCATTTCTTCTGGTTTCAGGATTTTTAATTTCTACCGGAACATACGCTGCTCCTGCTTTTAAGATTCCCAGCATAAGCGCTACGGATTCTTTTCTCCTTTCACACAAAACAGCAACAAAATCATCTGGCATAACACCGTCACTTATAAGCTTTTTAGCAATACCGTTTGAAAGCTGATCCAGTTGCCTAAATGTATATAAACTTCGTTTATCCTTGATGGCCGTCTTTCCCGGTAGCTTTTCAGCCGTATCTTTGAATGCAGCTGTCATTGAACGAGGCTTCCATTCTACGTATGTACTGTTATATTCTGAAAGCAGCTCTCGATCCTTGCTGGAGAGCATAGGTACCTGAAGTGGGTCATTGTTATTTATAAACGAAGTAATCAGCTCATGCATACGATCAAGAAGAGTGGATATATATTCTCTGTCATACAATTCTTTGACATAATCCCAACTTATAAGAATTCCTCCATCAGCTCTCCACGAGGCCTGACAGTCAATATAAACCTGAGTAGTCTGGCTTGCAGCATATGAGAGTTCTCCAAATACAGCAGGGAAAGCCTCACTTGTTCCTAAAGTACTTGTAAAAATGTATGGCATTGAAACAGAAGTTCCGGTAAAATGGTTTAATTTTTTATAATCTCTTCCCTGTTCAATTCCGCTGTAAAGTCTATGTTCCAAATCACTATATACCTGTACCTGAAATTCTTTAAGCATTTCTGCAAAGGAACTTTCCCTTTTGAATCCTACATTTACAAATATCGTAGATGTAAACTCTCCAAGCAATATATCTGCTTCTCCACTATTTATATATCTGTTAAATATTGTAACATTAAGACCACACGAGCCTCGTCCTGTCTCGTAAGCTAGAACTCGTCCGTAAATAGCCATAAGAACTACGGAAGGAGATACTTGAAGTTTTTTTGATTCTATAGTAAACTTCTCTACCTCTTCCTTGCTCAGTCTAAACTCAACTCTATCAAAATGGGGTTTTGATATCGCGGAAGGAGAAACCAGCATTTTTAGCATTCCTACGGGGGGGAAATCAGCCAATTTTTTATTCCAGTAGGTTTTATCTTCCTTGTAAAGCATTGTATCAGCCATACTGTCCATATCAATTACATAATCACGAAAGGTATAGGAGCTCTCTTTATATTCCACTTTCGGATCGTAATAAGCTTTTGCAACAAGTTGAAAGAACATTGATACACTTCCTGCATCAAGAGCAATAAGATCAACTGCCGCACAAAGAATACATGTTACTTTTGATATTCTAAATGCCTTAAAGCGATAAAGTGGCCAAGCTCCTACACAGACAGTATCCTCTCTGACTTCCTTCCGAAATGCTTTAATTGCATTTAGCATCTCAGCCCTTTCAAGGTCAGACACATTCTCTTCTTCAATCTTAAATATTGTTTCCTCTTTCGGAAGAAAACTCTGCATACCCTTTTCGTCAATGTTCAATCTAAGAGCCGGCTGTGTATCTATTACCTTCTGAAACGCTCTTTCCAATCTATTAATATCTGCATTACAGTCAAACTCATAATAAAGCATGGTCCTTAAATTTGAGATATCAAATATTTCGTCCTGACCTATTAAATATGCCTGTTGCATTTGAGTAAGATGAAATGGCATATTTCTTTGATAAGGATCTCCCAGTCTTTCAGGAAGCTCTATATAGCTTTTTTCCTTATATTTTCTTATCAATTCAGCAAGTTGTTCATCGTTATTAATGGATGCAATTTCATGAAGCGGTATTCTTACATGCTCTTTTTCCAGAAGATCTGCTTCGAGTCGAATCAATTCGATAGAATCAATCCTTTTTTCTAAAGCATTATCTTCATTCAAGCATGTCATCAAAAGACGTCTGTTTTTCTTCCCGCTTGCTGTTTTTGGAATTTTAGGTAGTGTATGTACTGAATCTATAACAAGAGAATAATTCTTATAAACCAAGCTTCGTATCTTTTTTACTTTCTGTTCCGAAAGAATGGTATCGTCATCAGTTTCAACAAATAAAAATATGCTGCCGTTTCTATCATCTGATATCAGCGCCAGATCATATCTTCCTCCCAAAATAGCTGTTGAGATATCAGCCTCTATATCTCCCGGATAATAATGCAGACCATTAACAATCATCATGTCATCAACTCGTCCTATAACATAAAGCTCTCCATTTGACATTACTCCCAGATCTTTTGTATGGTAATATGTAGTGTTATCTTTTAAATTTTTCATATTACCAATGCAATTAACACTTATCCCTATCTCACCTGGAACATTTTCCTGTGTAATCAACTCGCCGTTCTCATTAAGAAGAGCAATATACCCATTTGCATTTGTTCCTGCATTTGCTCTGCCCTTTACAACTGCATAAGATTCCGAAGCCATCTCTTCAATCTTTCCCATAAAAGGCGAAAGATCCAATGTATTGTATTCCTCCCTGCCAGCCATAGTCACACAGGAAAGACATTCAGTCATTCCATAAAATGTACGGATCGCAGTTGTGTTATATTTCTTCTGTACCCTGTCAATAAGAGAAACATCCATTACCTCTCCGCACAAAAGTATGTTTTTCACTCTGCCAAGACTCATCTTCTCTTCATCGGTTACAGGTATCTCGGACAAAGTACGCAACACATAATTCATACCGTCTATATCAGATACGATGCTATCTTTAAGTACCTCAAATAAAAGCTTTGGATTTGAAACAAATTCTCTGTAAGGAATTTGTATCTGATCAATTCCAAGTTGAACAGGTGCAACATAGAACATAAAAAATCCTATGACATGAAATAAAGGAAGTATATTTAAAGTAACATTTTCATCAACTCTTCCTATTAGTGAATTTATTCTCTCCATTGACGAAACAACCTGAATATTATTAAACTCGATTCTTTTTGGTTTCCCTTTGGTTCCACTTGTGTAAAGTGCGAATGCCACATCCATTTCATCGAATTCATCTGTATTTTCTTCTTTCTTCGGCCAAGTTTCACTTTTTAAAAGATTATCAATTTTGCAAATAAGAATATCAGCGCTTAATATATTGATGTTCTTTAACCATTCGGAGCAGGAAAAGTCAGCTTTATCGCTGATAAGGATCTTTACCTGCGATTCTGTAATCAAATTTTCACCCTGAACCGAATTTGCAAGTGCATCGCTTTCGAAAGGAACAAGTTCAATAACGATACCAGCATATACAGCTCCCCAAAATATATCTGTAAACTTAATCATATCATCTATACATATAAATATATGATCTCCCTGTGATATTCCCTCGTCTTTTAGAATTACGGCCATAGCTTCTGCTCTTCTGTATATTTCACCATATGTAATTCTACTTTTTTTACTACCATAGAAGCTAATACTCCTGTTAGTGAAATTTTCAGAAGCATTTTTCAAAACGTTTATAAGGAATTTATTTTCTTTCATTTCCATGTCATATAATCCGCTTATTCATCAATATTTTATAAAAGGATTATATTTTTCCCTTTCTCTTTATTGGTTATAGCTATAGATTCATAAACACAGATGTCACGTTCTTAGATTTTACACACTTGGACTACTGTTAAATAATTCAACGCCAAATTTCATCAGTTCACCTACCTTTTAGTACTTAGTATTGGGAGAGCCTCATTGTGTTTCTCTTAATAATATGGCTCAAAGGCCAGTTGGGGTAATTATACTGTGAAAACAAAAGATGTAACTATTGATACTCAGACTATTTAATATAGTAATCAACAAAAATATTAATATGTTTAATTTTTTATTGGATTTGTGTCAATAACGCAGACACAAAAAGTTTAACTTCTGCATCATGATGTTAACCCATTATACAATAACCATTCAACATTTTACATTATATGTAAGAAATGCGTCACAGCGCGTCATTTTTCACTTGCTTTCTATGGTATAATCTATGGTAACAGGATATTGCTTCCTTAAATATCTTTAATCAGCAGTAAAACGATTCAGCATTCCCTCACCAGCTTTTTGCATCAGTTCTGCCAAGAATGGAATGTGTTGTTCGTCATTTACAACAATTGAAAAATCCTTCCAATTGATGATTATATCGCTACTAGCTGAACCAGCCTTCTTTTCTTTTAATGGATCATTGACCATGACTTCCGTATCTCACTAAAGTGTAAGACATATTTCTCCATTTGTTAGACTCCTTTTTCATTCAGATATTTTCTCCACGCTCTCGTCCCCACAACAAGCGAGAATAGGAACGCGCAAACACTTGCAACCG
>Ga0316613_10001220_pt1 | contig 17800 bp, 15 predicted proteins | sample OWC_soil_day10_C_2_FD_207647 | JGI IMG/M metagenome (GOLD analysis project Ga0316613, IMG submission 207647) | Wetland soil microbial communities from Old Woman Creek delta, Ohio, United States - OWC_soil_day10_CT_b | ecosystem: Environmental > Terrestrial > Soil > Wetlands | place: USA: Ohio...
CAAAAGGCGATCAGATGGATCTCATCTCTGAACATATCAGTCAGATGGCGGGCAACATACAGTCTTTGATGGATCAGATCAGCAGTGCAAAGGAGATACAGCAGCAGAATGAATATAAGCTGCTGGAATTTCAATATCATGAGCTGCAGGCTCAGATCAATCCTCATTTCCTGTTTAATATACTTCAGTCCATTCATGGAATCGCGCAGATTAACGGAGATAAGCAGGTAAGCAGGCTGATCGGTCTGCTGGCGAGATTTTTCAGAAGGAACATAGAGCGAAGCAAGAATACCTGCACGTTAAATGCAGAGATAGAATACATAAAAAATTATACAGAGCTTTATAAAAATATTTATCCGGACAGGCTGGAAGTGGAGTGGGAGGTAGATGATTTACTTCTGGATATGATGGTGCCCAGTTGTATTTTACAGCCGATTGTAGAAAATTCACTTGTTCATGGGATGGAGCCCAAGATTGGACTTTGTACAATCCGTATTTCCATTTATAGTGAGGAGGATAGGCTTGTTATAAAAGTTTGGGATAACGGTCTTGGCATTCCTGCAGAAAAGCTTTCAACACTGTTTGAGAGCAATGTAGTGAAAAAACGGATCGGAATTAAAAATGTAAAGGATCGGATTCAGCTGATGTATGGACCTGATTACGGTGTATGGATCGAATCAGAGTATCTTAATTATACAGAAGTCAGACTGGAGTTTCCTTTGGGATAGTAAGGGGAGGGGGAACGTTATGTACTCGGTAGTAGTGATAGATGATAATAAAATAGCAGTAACAGCAATTGTGAAAGCCACCAACTGGGAATCGTTTCATTGCCAGGTGACAGGAGTGGCTTATGACGGGATTGCAGGTCTGGAGCTGATTCATAAGAAGAATCCGGATATTGTAATCATCGACATACAGATGCCGGGATTTAACGGGCTGGATATTATAGAAAAGATCAAGCAGCAAAGACAGGACATGCAGTTTATTATTATATCCGGATACAATCAGTTTGAGTATGCGCAGCGGGCGATCCGGTATGGAGCCAGCGATTTTCTCTTAAAACCTGTGATGACGGAAGAGATGGAACAGGCGCTTGAAAAGGCAGTGGGGGCACTTATGAAGAAAGAACGGTTTTCAGCAGAAAAAACGCCGGATACTCTGGAGGAACGGATCCGCTTTATCAGGCAGAAAAGCAAGGAGTATTCAACCGCAGTTTCAGAGGCACTGGATTACGTTGATAAGCATATTAACCATAATATTTCTCTGGGAAATATTTGCCGGGAGCTGTTAATATCCACCTCTTATTTCAGCAAGTGTTTTAAAAAAGAGACAGGGGTTGGCTTTGTTAATTACGTCACCATGGTAAAAATGGAAAATGCCAGAATTCTTCTTAAGAACCCACAGAACCGGGTGAATGAGGTGGCACATATGCTGGGATACCGTGATTACTCCTACTTTTTCCAGGTGTTTAAAAAACAATTCGGCTATGCACCAAGTGATATCAAGCTTTACAGTAAGTGAGAAAGAAGGAGATGCCAATGAAAATCCCTGAAAATAAAAGAAACATACCCTCTGTTCTGACTTGCCTGGACGGAACAGAGGTGACAGATTGGGAAATATGGATGACAAAACGCAGACCAGAGCTGCTTGAACTGTTTCAGAAAGAGGAATACGGCCGATTGCCGGATTTAAGCGATATGGAACTTCATATCCGGGTAGCTGATTCCAGGCAGTCTGAGGAGATTCTTCAGGGGCGGGCGGTGAGAAAAACTGTCGAGGTTTTAGCTGTCCGCGAGGGGATTCATTTTAACTTCTGTTTTGTTGTATTCATTCCTACAGGTGCCATAAAACCAGTGCCTGCATTTGTGACCGTATGCAATCGCGGGATCAAGGACAGCGACCCTGCCAGGCATTTTTTAAGCCCCTTCTATCCGGTTGAAACTATAATTTCCAGAGGATATGCCTGTGCTGCCTTTCGTACCCAGGAGGTCTCCCCTGATTATGAGGAAGGCTTTACAACTGGATTTTCAAGGCTGTTTCCTGAGTATGTAACGGACAGGCCTGACGATGCATGGGGCGCAATTACCGCCTGGTCCTGGGCGGCAAGCCGGATCATGGATTATTTCGAAACAGAGCCGTTAATCGATGAGAGAAGAGTGGCGCTGGTGGGACACTCCAGAGGCGGAAAAGCGGCTCTTTGGGGAGCTGCCCAGGACGAACGCTTTGCCATGGCTGTCAGCAGCTGCGCAGGAAACAGCGGAGATGCGCTGTCCAGAGGAGCAAAGGGGGAGAGAATTAAAGATATTTTAACCCGCTTTCCATACTGGTTCAGCAAGAATTATCAAAAGTATATAGATAAGGAAGAAACGCTTCCCTTTGACCAGCATATGCTGCTGGGATTAATCGCGCCAAGGCTGATCTATACCTCTTCCAAGACCTTTGATAAATGGGCGGATCCGGAGGGGCAGTTTGAATCTCTGGTGCAGGCAGACCCGGTATATCGCCTGTTTGGAATTGAAGGACTGGAAACCAATAAAAAGCCTTTACCGGAGCAGCCGCTTTATCAGGGAAGGATTGGGCATCATTATAAGACAGGAAATCACGATATGGATGAATATGACTGGAATTGTTATTTAAATTATGCGGATATTCATCTTTGATAAATAACAGAGATAAAATGCTTATTACATACAAAACAGGATGAAAATCTGCTTTTAGGAGTTTCATCCTGTTTTGTGGATGATAAAAAAACTCATAAATTAGATTGAATAAAACGATATTATAAGTATGACACAAGGTTTAATTAACCGTTTAATTAACAACTATATTATAAAATGCGTCAATTTTGGAGCTCAAAGTGTATAATATTGGCTCATAGGTTGAAAATTATAAAAATAATAAATATACTAACATTATATTGTGAATTATTAATTGAAATGGTTATATAGTGTAGTTAATTGGGGGAGTCTCTATGACTAAAAAAAGTAAAGATAAATTAAAAGAGGCAATAATATAGAACGTAAAACTCAGTATTATTTAAATATTTCCAAAAACAACAAAAAAGTCGCCTTAATGGAGGAAATATGAAATATAAAGGAAAAAGTGGTGCAGTTACAATTATAGGGGAAAATGTTTTACCTGTTAAAGTTTGTGATATAAAAAATGGCAGACCTAAAGTTAAACGATCAGAAACAGAGGATTATTATGAGTTTATACTTATCTATTCGTTATTTCATCGAGTTAAAAAAAAATATGATAAAAAAACGCTTAAAGAGATCAAATAGTTTTTTACGGCAATGGCTTTCTGCTTCAGCAGGAGGCTGTTTTTTTGTAATGCGGATTATGCCCCACGGTAAAATCACTAATAAGTGGGGCAGTTTTGCTCTGATTATGATGGTTAACGCAGATACTTCCTTCTACTATAATAGTATTATTATAGTAAGAAACAGGAGGAAATATGGACTATGAGATCATTACCAGCAGGAAAAACGCCAAGAAGCACGATCCAGAGCCGCAGATTATTCTATTGCATTGTGCCATTTATCATTCTATGTTTTCTATTTTCTTATTTTCCGCTTTATGGCTGGATTTACGCATTTTTCGACTACAAGCCTCCGTTAAAGCTGTCACAGTGTGAGTTTGTTGGCTGGAAATGGTTTAAAACGCTGTTTGCTAACAGGACTCAGATCGGGCAGATGATACAGGTTATGAAGAATACCTTTGCAATGAGTCTTCTTGGAATTGCAACTTCAATTCTGCCAATGGGATTTGCTGTATTTTTAAACGAAATACAATGCAGGTGGTTTAAAAACCTGGTGCAGACGCTGACGACCCTGCCGAATTTCATCAGCTGGGTGCTGGTTTACTCGGTGGCGTTTTGCCTGTTTACTGACAGTGGAATGGTCAATAACTTTTTGATTGGTCACGGTATGATTCAGGCACCGGTTAAATTTCTTGACAGTGATACACATACGTATCTGTGGATGACCATGTGGAATCTTTGGAAAGGTCTGGGCTGGGGAGCTATCATGTATCTGGCTGCAATTGCAGGGATTGATCCGGAGCTTTATGATGCGGCTCGTGTGGATGGCGCCAATCGGCTCCAGCTGATGAAACACATTACGATTCCATGCCTGCTTCCCACCTTCTTTGTATTGTTAATGCTGTCAATTGCCAATTTTTTAAATAACGGTATGGACCAGTATTACGTATTCCAGAATTCTTTTAATAAGGCGCATATCCAGGTACTGGATCTTTACGTATATAACGTGGGTATGACAGGAAGCAGCTTATCACTGGCAACTGCTGTCAGTATGCTTAAGAGTCTGGTCAGTGTCACTCTGTTACTGATCGTAAATTCAGTATCAAAAAAGACCAGAGGTGAAACCATTATTTAGGAGGGAAAAACAGGAATGGTAAGAGAAAAAATCTTTCACGTCGTCAATTATCTGATGTTCGGAATCATCACACTGATTTGTGCATATCCGTTTTATTACATGATTATTAATACGATTAGTGCCAATGATTTAAGTGCCAACGGATTCATTAATTTCCTGCCAAAAGGATTCCACCTGGAAAACTACAAACAGGTGATTAGGCTTCGTGGACTTTCTGCAGCTGCCGTGGTTTCTGTTGCCAGGACAATTTTAGGAACTGCATGTACCGTGTTTGCTTCGGCTTATTTAGGCTTTCTGTTCACACAGGAGAAAATGTGGCACCGGAAATTCTGGTATCGTTTTTTTGTGATTACCATGTACTTTAATGCAGGTCTGATTCCCATGTTCATTACCATGAAGACATTGCATCTGACCAATTCATTCTGGGTGTATGTGATCCCCACCATCATACAGCCGTTTTATATTATACTGGTAAAAACTTATATTGAGTCAATTCCAAAATCGCTCCAGGAAGCAGCGGAAATTGACGGGGCTGGAATTCTTACTGTATTTGCAAGGATCATTCTGCCGGCAGCTCAGCCGATTATGGCGACTGTCGCCATCTTTGCAGCGGTTTCCCAATGGAATTCGTTTCAGGATACGTTAATCTATGTAACGGATCAAAGACTGTATTCGCTGCAGTATCTATTATATACATACATTAATCAAGCCAGCTCCCTGGCGGCAATGGTGAGAAGCGGTGGGACAGGTGCAATAAGTGGGGCAGTTCTTGCCAGCAGGCAGACCCCATCCTCAATACGAATGACGGTTTCGGTAATAGTAGTGCTTCCGATTTTATTTATTTATCCCATATTCCAGCGGTTTTTTGTAAAAGGAATTATGATTGGTTCTATAAAGGGTTAAGAAGGAGAGATGAGATGAGAAAGAAACAGATCAGTGTGATTTTGTGTGCAGCCCTGGCTGTCACCGCTGTTTTAGCCGGATGCAATAAAGATGCGTCTGTAGAAAATATAACTGGCAACAGCAGCTATGATAAATTGATTACAGTGGATGTATTTGATACTCTGGCCAATTATCAGGGAATTCAGAGCGGATGGTTTGCAAAAGTTGTAAAAGATAAATTTAATATGGAATTAAATATTATTGCTCCCAATGTGGCGGGGGGAGGAGATACTCTGTTCCAGACACGCTCTGCAGCTGGTAATCTAGGAGATTTAATTATTACAAAAACCGAGAACGGCCGTTTTGAAAATATGGTGAAAGCCGGGCTTTTAATGGATATGGCTCCGGTCCTGAAAGAAAAAAACGTATATAAAAATTATGAAGATGCAATTTTAAATATGAATAAGGGATTGGCTAAGGAGGGCATTTATGCCATTCCCAGTGAGATTTCCAGCCAATCCCCCAACGTATCCGCAGAAGGAATCGAACCTCTGGTAGCACCTTATCTGCGCTGGGATGGATACAAGGCAATCGGTTATCCTGAAATGAAAACGCTGGAGGACATGATACCTGTAATGAAGCAGCTTCAGGAGCAGATCCCTAAGAGCGATTCCGGTAAAAAAACTTATGCCATTTCTTTGTTTAAGGATTGGGATGATAACATGATGATGATTGCCAAGAATTATGCTTCCTTATATGGTTATCAGGAAATAGGCTTTGTAATGGAAAAATACGATGGGAGTGATTTCCAGAATATTGTTGATTCAGACAGTTATTATGTAAAATCGCTGCATTTTCTCTTTGATGCCAATCAGGAAGGGCTGGTCGATCCGGAATCCACGACTCAGAACTATGATATTTTATCGGATAAATACCGTGATGGACAGGTGCTTACATCCTTATGGTCCTGGCAGGGGCAGAGCTACTATAATACACGCGAGAGAAAGGAAGAAGGAAAGGGCATCATGCCTGCTTTCATTGAAGATATGGCACCCTATACCGATGGCTGTTATTCCATGGGGAACGGTAAAGGCGTTATTGCCATTGGCAGTCAGGCAAAAGAACCGGAACGTCTTGCAGCTTTTATCGACTGGATGTATTCTCCGGAAGGAATGGAACTGGTAAGTCAGGCCAATGGTGCAGCGGGTCCTGAGGGACTGACCTGGGAGATGAAAGACGAAAAGGCAGTCTATACGGATTATGGCTGGAAGGCTCTTCCTAACAATGATGTTCCAGTACCGGAGGAGTGGGGCGGCGGCAGTTGGAAGGATGGGGTAAGTGCCTTGAATTATAAGCCGTTAGCATTGGTGGATACTGACCCGAATACCAATGAGCCTTATATAACAACAATGTGGAGTTCCGTGCTTGAGATGAATGATACACCGCTTGATACTGACTGGCAGAAGTATGCACAAGGTGCGAAAACAACCATCGAATTACTGGAAAAGAAAGGAGCTCTTTCGGTAGCACCAGGTACTTCCTATATTCAGCCGAAGGAGAGCTCCGACATCACGACGCTGCGGGGACAGTGTAAGGCAGTCATTGTGGATGATTCCTGGAAAATGGTTTTTGCAGCAGATGAGGCTGAGTTCGATTCGTCATTGCAGCATATGCAGGATACCGTGCACGGTCTCGGCTATGACCGGGTACTGGAAGTGGATTTAAAGAATGCAAAAGACCGAGCTGCAACCAGAAAAACGGCGATGGATGAATATGCCCGCCGCCGCAAATAAGATAATTGCAAAGAGCGGTGTGGCTTACGGAGCGGACATTTTTATGTCCGCTCCGGCGTGGGTTCTACGGTATTCTGCCGGGCTGATACCGGTATATTTCCTGAACTTTTTATGAAAATAGTCCACATTTCCATAGCCCACCATTTGAGCGATTTCATAGACTTTATAATGATCGTTCATTAAGAGACGCCTGGAGTTATCGATCCGCACTTCATCTAAGTAGACATTGAAATTCCTGCCTGTAGTTTTGGTGAAAACTTTTCCCAGATAGGAGCTGTTATAGCCAAACAGCTCCGCAATGGTACCCAGCTTTAAATCTTCCTGATAATTGTGACGGATATACTGAAGGATATTATCCAATACACTGGTACGGGTGGGAGAGCCAATGGCATTCATACACATCTCAAACTGCAGATTGAAAAAATCCAGAATTTCGTAGAGATAATATTTCTCTTCAATTGTATAAATAATAGCTGCATTATTGGGAAACAGAGTACCAAGATTGCCATATCCATAAATAATACTGGATTTTACCTGGATCATGATATCTGCCAGGTAATGTCTGATTTTTGAAATCTCCAGACTGGAACAGTAGAGTGCCTGTCGAAGCGTTTCCAAAAGATCAACCATCATATGACTGTTTCCAGACTGAATATAATCCGACAGTTGCTGTGAATATGTATTTTCCATAACAAAATCCGATCCCTGTGACTGAAATACCACTGGCATATCTTTATAACATAGTAGATGCTGATTGAAGCTGCAAAAGAAGCGCCGTTTCATAAGCCGCTGTGCGTCGTTGTATGATTTATGAATCTGGTCGATGGAACAGACCGGGCGGCCATAGGTAAGAAATAAACCGTCCAGAGGAGAACCTTTTTGTGGCTGGCTTATGTAATGGTCTGCAAGCTCTTCAAAGCGCTTTATAGCAAAATCGCCTTTTAAAATAATAACGTTGTGGTTTTCGATCCGGATATGATCCAGGGAATTGTGGTTGTGGTTAGCCAGACGCAGGATTTCGGCAAAATCCCAGGTGGCTTCAAAAGACTCCTGATTATAGTTGGTATAAAGTACAACCTGATAAACGGGGGCATCTAACTGCAGATCATGGCAGTCCAGCAAGGAATAACCGGCTTGATTGAGAAGAATATCATATAAAATAGATTCCCTTGCCCGATCCCGGTACTGTATCATCCTTTTTTGTTTTCCCTGTTCTTTCAAAAGCAGGTGTCTGGCATTAAGGACCGCTTTTTCCAGTTCCTGCTCATCAATCGGCTTCGTGAGATAACAGGTGACTCCGAAACGCATGGCTTCCTGTGCAAAAGAAAAATCAGAAAGACCGCTGATTATAATGAATACACCGGCAAAGCCATTCTCTCTGGCAAGTTTTACTACCTCCAGTCCGTTTAAGTGGGGCATACGTATATCAATCAGCACAACGTCAGGCTGTAATCTTATGATTTGGTCCAGAGTATCCTGACCGTTTTTACATTCTCCGCAGATGGTATAGTCAAGAGAAGACCAGTTTAGCAGATATCGGATGCCTTCTCTAACATCTATTTCATCATCAGCGATTAAGAGTTTCATGTTTTAATTACCTCCAGTATGGTTTTGTGCAGGAATCACCATGGTTATCAGGGTTCCCATTGATTTTTTACATTTGATAGTAAGACCGTATTCAAATCCATAGTATAGCTGGATTCTCTGGTTGATATTATAGAGTCCGATTCCGTGGGAGGAGTTATTGGGGGGACGGTGTATTGACTGATTTAAAAGCTTCAGCTCCTCGGGCGTCATACCGCAGCCATTATCAAATATATGAATGCAGAGTGCTTCGTTTATCAATATAATTTTCAGGATAATTTTTCCGTTTTGTTCTACCTCCTCCAGTCCGTGCAGGAGCGCATTTTCAACAATGGGCTGTAAGAGCAGCGGCATAATCTGGTAATCCTCTGGATTTAACTGAGGGCATATTTTCAGGGAATAATTAACTCGATCGTGAAATCTCAGCTTTTGAATGCTTAAATAGGTTTCAATATAGTCCAGCTCCCGGGAAAGAGAGGTTACTGAAGCGGAAGTGTTTTCCAGTACATAACGCATGGATTTGCCTAACAGCTTTATTGCATTAGCCACTTCTTTGTTACCCGCTTTTAATGAACGCATACGTATGGTCTCCAGTGTATTGTAGAGAAAGTGAGGGTTGATCTGACTGGAAAGCATCTTAAATTCCATCTGTTGTTGCTTATTGATTAAGTCCTGGGTTTTAAGCTGTGCCTGATAAACGGAAGTCTCTTTATCCAGAATTTCATGGATCATCAGCTTTAAATCAGAAAATACATCAGAAATTTCATCTTCGCCGTGAAAGTTGTCCGCAATTTCATAATTACCCTGACTTGCCCTGTGCATGCATTCCCGAAGGGTAACGATACGGAGACTGAAGTAATGGGAAAATATGCAGATAAACATGCTGGTGATAATCAGCACTAATGCCAGGATTGCCAGATAAGTACTGCTGATCCGGTTTAAATATGGGTATCCGTCATAGCTTAGGGAGGCCATGTAAAAGCTGTCTTCACAGTAGGCGGGAGAGAGTGAGGAAACGCAGCCGATTACGGTTCCGTTTTCTAACGCTATTTTTCCTTTATAAGTGCCTGTATAGCTGCTTCCGCCCCGATCCGCATATCGTTCCAGTCCGGGGGTTATCACCTGTCTGTCACTGGTATAAAATATGCTGCTGTCATTGAGCCATATGACTGTATGCATGGAGCTGTTTTCAATGCGGTTTCGGATGTGGTTATTGCTGACGGTAAGCTTTAAGATGGCATAGCTGTGAATCTGCGGCAGGAAGATGCGGGTATACAGGCAAAGATTGCGCATTTCGGTGTTGTATCGTTCGCTTTTCTCTAACTCCACTGTCCAGAAAGGGGTGACGGACGAGGAAGCACGTTTAAACCAGGGCTGGATCTGGAGATTGTCTGTAATGAGATGGATGTGCGGGCTGTCTGCGATGGTGGAATTAAAGGTATACACAGCAATGTCATGGAGGGAGGCATCGCCGGAAAGAAGTGTATCAATACCTTTATAAGTGCTTATGGCTGATTTGCTTTCGCTGTCGGCAGAGTATGTGGTATTTAAAAGTGTAATTAAATTCTGGTCAGATACCAGGATCTGGGATTTGTTATAGATGTTTTCTGTTAAATCCAGAATCAGGGATTTTACCCGGAGATTATCGGAATAAGTCTGTTTGGAATAATGGTCAAACAATTGGGTTCGGGTATGATAGACGAGATAACTGCCTACCGTTGTTATAGGAATAAAAATAGCAATAAAAAAGAACAGGTACAATTGCTTCTGCACCCGGATCTTAGTAAAAATATCCATGAACCGTTTCTTACTCATACATACCCACCCTTTAAACGTTACCCCTTATCTCTATTATTTATATCATACCGCCTTTTGAATGGAAAGGAAAGAATTTCGACTAAAATAGCAAATTGCTTCTAGTGGTATCATGCCAGATTCAAGCTGCACGCAATAGAAAAAGGAGTATTGCTTCTGAGGTGAAATCATAAAGATCTCAACATCATTTTGCAATACTCCTTTAAAATTAGCAGGGGAAGAGGGGCTCGAACCCCCATTTACGGTTTTGGAGACCGTTGCTCTACCATTGAACTATTCCCCTATATGGTTGAATTACTTGCTCACCCGAGCACTTTGAAAGTATAGCATAGAACATTTTATATTGCAACAGTTTTTTGAAAAAAATAAAAAATTTGAAAGTCAGCAAAATAAAATTTTATTCTGCTGTTCATAAATAATTGTTTGTGGTAGAATGAATCTATAAATTCGCTTAAATGCCAGGCGGTTTATTTAGCGTTTTTGATAAAAATATATCATAAAAATAGTGAAATTGAATTATGAAAAAAGGGCGATGCAAAGAAAATTCCTTCTAAATAATTTGTCTTAGTAAAAAGATGCTTAATTCTCACAGGATTTTTTTGTGGGAATTACAAATAATGCACAAAAACATGCAATATAATCTTATATGAAACAGAATTTGACAAATGACGTCAAACATGTTATAAGTACTTCATAGATATTATAGAAAAGGGAGTCTGCTCATGAAACAGTTCAAGATTATATTGCCAACAGTTGCTGAGGCCAAAATGTTTGTTGCTGCTGCTTCCAGGTGTGATTTCGACATAGACGTATTTTACAATCGAGTGATTATTGACGCAAAGTCTATATTAGGTGTTTTAAGCTTGGATTTATCCCAGATTCTTACTGTCCAGTTAAACGGAGCAGATGCAGAATTTGAAAAATACTTAAAAAAATTAACTCCGGAAAACAGCTCAGCAGCATAAACGATAAAGCAACAAAAAAGAGGGAATTGCAGCCATATGGTATGCAGTTCCCTTTTTTTTATCGGTGGACGGGGTATATGGTATGTAAGAAGGAGGAACCGGAATGGAGCAGGAAGAAAAAAAGATCTTAAGCATATCCGTCAGAAATCTGGTGGAATTTGTGCTGCGTTCCGGAGACTTAGATAACCGCCATAATTTTGCTGCGGAGAAGAATGCCATGCAGGAAGGCAGCCGGATTCACAGAAAGATTCAGCGCCGAATGGGAGCGGATTATAAAGCCGAGGTAACATTAAAACATGTGGTAGAGGAAGATCAGTTTCAGATTCTGGTGGAAGGAAGAGCGGATGGGATCATTGATAAACCGGACGAGCTGATCATAGATGAAATCAAAGGAATCTATATGGATTTGTCTTATCTGGAGGAGCCCTTTCCCGTTCATCTGGCTCAGGTCATGTGTTACGGATACTTTTACTGTTTTGATAAGCAGAGAGACGGGGCAGTCATGCAGGTGACCTACTGCAACATAGAGACAGAAGAGATCCGCCGTTTCCAGACAGAAAAATCCTTTGAAGAGCTGGAGGCCTGGTTTCAGGGACTGATTCATGAATATGTGAAATGGGCCAGGTATTTATACAGTCATGGAGTCAGAAGAGATGAGTCAATCCGGGAACTGGAATTTCCATATCCCTACCGCCAGGGACAGAGGGAATTGGCGGTATCGGTATTTCGCAGCATTCAAAGAAAACGGAATTTATTCATTCAGGCTCCCACCGGAATCGGGAAGACGCTATCCACAGTTTTTCCGGCTGTAAAGTCCATTGGAGAGGGGCTGGGGGATAAGCTCTTTTATTTGACGGCAAAAACCATTACAAGGGGAGTTGCGGAAGAATCCTTTGATATTCTAAGGAAAAAAGGACTTTATTTCAGTACCGTCACCATTACAGCCAAAGAAAAACTCTGCTTTCTGGATAAGCCGGACTGCAATCCTGATGCCTGTCCCTATGCCAAGGGACATTTTGACCGAGTGGGTGATTGTGTCTATGATATCATTCACAACGAATTTGGCATTACCAGAGATGTAATATTGGGGTACGCCAAAGAATTTCGTGTCTGTCCTTTTGAATTGTGCCTGGATATCAGCAACTGGGTGGATGGGGTGATCTGTGATTATAATTATGTTTTTGACCCTGATGTCCGGTTGAAACGATATTTCTCAGAAGGGATCACGGGAGAGTATTTATTTTTGGTGGATGAGGCGCATAATCTGGTTCCAAGAGCCAGGGAAATGTACAGTGCAGTCGTCTGGAAAGAGGACTTTCTTCTTATTAAAAAGATTATAAAGCCCATGAACGAAAAAATAGGCCGTTTGCTTGACCGGTGCAACAAAGAACTGCTGGAAATGAAACGCCAGTGTGAGGGGTATCACATTCTGGAAGATGTCCGTTTCTTTATTACCAGTGTCATGACTTTATTTGGGGAAATGGAACTGTTTATGGAGAAAAATTCCGAATTTGGAGACAGGGATCTGGTACTGGATTTCTTCTTTGATTTGAGGAAGTTTCTTAACATTTATGACCGGCTTGATGAGAATTACCGGATTTATACAGAACTCATGTCTGACGGGCGCTTTATGCTAAGGTTTTTTTGTGTAAACCCGTCTAAGAATCTGCAGGAGTGTCTGAAAAAAGGAAACAGTACCGTGTTTTTTTCTGCAACTCTTCTCCCGGTTTCCTATTATAAGGAACTGCTAAGCGGAGATCAGGAGGAATATGCTGTCTATGCCCATTCACCTTTTGATCAGGATAAGCGTCTTTTGATGGTAGGAACGGATGTGAGCAGCCGTTACACAAGAAGAAACCGCAATGAATACCGGAAGGTGGCAGATTACATCAGTAAGATCGTATCTGTAAGAAAAGGAAATTATATGGTTTTTCTTCCATCTTATCAGTATTTAAAAGAAATAGAGACCATTTTGCCGGAACGGATCTGCCATGAGGACTCTGTTACCTGCTCTGCACAGGCATCCCATATGAATGAGCAGGAAAGAGAGGCGTTCTTAATGGAATTTTCAAGAGAACGGGATGATTCCTTTGTAGGCCTGTGTGTGATGGGAGGTGTTTTCTCCGAAGGAATTGATTTAAAGGAGGAGAGACTGATTGGTGTGATCATCGTGGGAACCGGACTCCCCATGGTCTGTACGGAACAGGAGATTTTGAAAGATTATTTTGAAGAAAAGTCATCGAAAGGTTTTGATTATGCTTATCAGTATCCTGGTATGAACAAGGTTATGCAGGCTGCCGGAAGAGTAATCCGTACAGCCAGGGATGAGGGGATCATTGCCCTTTTGGATGAACGTTTTACCCGGCCTGATTATCAGGCGTTGTTTCCCAGAGAATGGGACAGCTTTTATGAAGTGAAATTAAAGAGTGCCAAAGAGGTTGCCAGACAGTTCTGGGACAGCAGGCTAGTGAAGGAGAAAGAGGATGAAAAACACACTTAGATTACGACCGTATAAAAAAGAGGATGGAACGTATCTGTTAAACTGGCTCACAGACCGCCGTATGCTTGGTATGTGGTGCAGAGATCATTTTTCGTTTCCACTGTCAGCTGATCAGCTGGAGCAGTATCACAAGGAACTGGAAAAGGATTCCCGTTCCTTTGGTTTTACCGCGTTAAATGAAAAGGGAATTCCGGTAGGAAGTTTCCGTATGTCCAGAGTGGATTATGAAAAAAAGAGCGTTCACCTTGGTTTCATCGTCATTGATCAGAGTCTGCGGGGTCAGGGACTGGGAGGACAGATGGTTTCTCTTGCAGTAAGTTATGCAAAAGAATTCCTGGGAATGGAACGAATCACGTTAAATGTATTTGACTGCAATCCCGGAGCAAAACGATGCTATGAGAAAGTAGGATTTTACGAGGAGCAGTTTAGTAAAGAGGATTTTGCCTTTGAAGAGGAAAAATGGGGGATCTACCTGATGGTTTATGATAGATGAAATGTAAATAAAAAGCTGCCGGAACAATCAGCCGGCAGCCAGGTTTTGTATCAGAGCATGTCCATAAATTGTCTGGAAGCCTGAGAAACGGGTATATTTTCATTATAGGCCACAACCATCTGGCGTATAGGCAGTTTTTCTGTCAGTCTTACCTGAAATAAATCCCTGTCATTATTCGGAATGCAAAAATCTGGAACGAAAGCGATTCCAAGTCCGATCCGGGCCAGATCGATTAAAAGATCGTTGCTGCTTAATTCAATTTCAGGAACTAAGTCCAGCTGCTCCTTCTGGAACATATGGTGGAGAAATTCACTTGTGGTGCTTTTCCGGTCCAGCATAAGAATGGGATAGGTCTGAAGTTTATGAAGATTAACCGTCTCCCCTTTTAATGGAAAGTATTCCTGATTTGCCACAAATACATCTGAAAATTCATTGATCACCCGGAACTTCTGGGAACTGAGAAGACCGGAGTTGGGATAATTTGTGATGATGAAATCCACCTGACCATTGGCCAGCAGATGAGCGCATTCAATGGAAGTCTGGTTGGTAACCTTAATGTGCACATTGGGGTAAGCTTTGTGGAATCTGTTTAAATAGGGAACCAGAAAGTAGCGGCAGATGGTATCACTGGCTCCGATGCGCAGCTGGCCTCCGTTTAAGGTATTGGCTTCTAAAAGCTGATTTTCTCCCTTTTGGATCAGATTAATGGCAGGTTCGATGTGCTTTAAAAGAATCTCCCCTTCGGGAGTGAGCTGAACCTTCTTGGTGCTTCTGATAAAAAGCGTCTGGTTTAATTTCTTCTCCAGTACCTTGACTGACTGGCTGACTGCAGACTGGGAAATAAAGAGCTGTTTGGAGGCCTCAGAAAAGCTAAGTGTAGCGGCAACATGATAAAAAACCTTGTACAGTTCATAATTAATATCCATCATTAGCCCTCCTTATAAATATAAGGATATTCTATCACAATATTGAATGATTTGTAAAGGAAATTGACAAATTAATTGGACTGCGGTATAGTAACGGGCACAGGATTTAAGTGATGATAAATAAAGGAGTGAAAAAATATGCATGATAATTTTTACCAGATGTATTTAGACGAGATGGGAGAGATCACTCCCTGTACCGGAGAAGAACAGTTAAAGCTGATTTCAGATTTAAGAGAAGGAAATCAGGAAGCGAAAAAGAGACTGATAGAAGGAAATTTAAGAACCGCTCTGGAGTATGCCAAGGAGTATGACGGAAAAGGCGTGCTGTTATCAGATCTTGTTCAGGAAGCCAATATGGCACTTTTAATGGCAGTGGAAGAATATGCAAAGGCAGGCGGAGAGAACGGATTTGACAGCTATGTGGCCGAAAAGATAAAGAAGGCTCTGGAAATGGCTGTAGAAGAAGAAGCGTCTGCAGATCAGACGGGAGAGGAACTGGCGGCCAGAGTCAATGTACTTCAGCAAATCGCCCAGACTCTTGCAGCAGAGCTTGGACGTGAAGCAACGGTAGAGGAGCTGGCGGACAAGATGAAAATGAGCGTGGATGAGATTCGGGGAATAATGAAGATGGCAATGGATGCAGTGAGTCTGAATGCGGAAAATGCAGATTTAGAGGCATTGGCAGAGATGAGTGAGATGGAAATTACCGACTCAGAAGACTACGACTACGAAGTTTAATATACCAGGAGAAAAATGATGAGGATATATCTGATACGCCATGGGCAGACAGATTGGAATATACAGGGGAGGATCCAGGGAAGCCATGATATCCCTCTCAATGAAACAGGACTGATGCAGGCAAAGTTACTGGCAGCTGGTATGGAATCCAGACCGGTAAAAAAAATATTTTCCAGTACACTGAAACGTGCTATGGCGACAGCAGAGGCTCTTGCGGGCAAACAGGAGGCAGAAATTGTCCCTATGCCCCGGCTTATGGAAGTGGAGTTTGGTGTTTGGGAAGGCCTGACATGGAAAGAGATTGAGGAAAGCTATCCAAGCGAATACAGTCACTGGGTCATGGATCCTTCTCACGCTGCACCTCCCGGAGGAGAAAGCCAGAAAGAAATCTTTGAGCGATGTAAGACAGCAGTCAACGAGATCATCAGACAAACCGGTGGAAGAGAGGATATTGCAGTGGTTTCCCATGGAGCGACTCTTGCCTGCCTGGTTTCTGTCATGGTGGGGCCGGATGAAGAAGATGAGAGCATTATAGTGGAAAATGCCAGTATCACCACCGTTCATTACAGTCCTCTCACTGAAATTTTTACTGTGCTGGAAAAGAATGATATATCTCATTTAATGTCATTATAAAGCCTGCCTATAAAAAAGGGGAAGCCTTTTAAAGCTTTCCCTGATCTTTAATCGAACAATGTTTCAACCAGAATTTTCATCATGGAAGGGGTAGTGCGGATAAAAAGCTTATCACGTCCGCTGCAGCGGATGGTGGTCTTAAGCATTTCCTCTTTTGCTGCTGCGGTATCAAAGATACCAACCATATTGGCGCAGGATTCCACAATGGAATTAAGCTGTCCAGCCTTCTGGATAAAGGTATCAATGTGGCTTTCCCTAAGCTGTAAGCAAACTTCCAGATTAGGACTCTGTCCGTCGGTCTGATACTGAGTGCTTTCAAATAAGTATTTCTGGGATAAATCTTTTAACTGCTGATCAAGTTCCATTCAATTAACGCTCCTTCGTAAAAAAATCCTTTACTACTATATTGTAAAAACTGTATTTTTTCAAGCGGTATTATGAAAAATGACAATAATTGTCGAAAAATGTCGTTTTGTAATTCTGCAAAAAGATATGGAAGATTTTGTTCCTGTTGTAAGACAATGAAAAATTGTGAATCATTTATCTTAGGTTGATTTTATGACCCCTCTATATTATGATATGATTATCAGAAAATTGTAAGTACTTACAAAAAAGAGTATCAGGGAGGAAACTGTTTATTATGAAGGAAATCAGGGGTAATGTGATCGTTGGTCAGTCGGGAGGACCCACCGCAGTGATTAATTCCAGTCTTGTGGGAGTTTATAAAACGGCCAAGGACAGAGGAGCGAAGATTGTATATGGAATGCTTCATGGAATCCAGGGATTACTTGAAAACCGGGTGGTGGATTTGTCTGAACATATAAAAAGTGATCTGGATATTGAATTGTTAAAGCGGACGCCCTCCTCTTATCTTGGCTCCTGCAGATTTAAACTGCCGGAAATCCATGAAGACCAGGAGATTTACAAAAAGATATTTCACATTCTTAATGATATGGAGATTGAATATTTCTTCTACATAGGCGGCAATGATTCCATGGATACCATTAAGAAGCTGTCCGATTACTCTATTTTAAACGGCAGCCGGATCCGTTTTATGGGAGTTCCAAAAACCAT
>Ga0316613_10001223_pt1 | contig 17787 bp, 14 predicted proteins | sample OWC_soil_day10_C_2_FD_207647 | JGI IMG/M metagenome (GOLD analysis project Ga0316613, IMG submission 207647) | Wetland soil microbial communities from Old Woman Creek delta, Ohio, United States - OWC_soil_day10_CT_b | ecosystem: Environmental > Terrestrial > Soil > Wetlands | place: USA: Ohio...
CAATATACCTGCCGCTTATATAGCCATTGCGAATCGCAATGACCGAATTCTCAACACCTTCAATATTGTGGAGCAAGACTTCACAGTGAGGACCAATAATATCCGCAATAAAATCTACTAATGGAATATAGGCTTCCAAATTTTTACTAAAGTTCATATATTCTCCCTCTTTGGGCTCTCAAATTGTATTATGTTTGTTATATTCTCTAATTAATAAAAAAATCCTCTTGTAATAATAAAAATATTATCGTGATAATATTTTTATTGAATTTAGGTAAAAGTTTATTTTTTGTTTCAACCAAACAAAATGAATTTAAATATCTCTCTTAGTCAACTATCGATATCTTCATCTTCTTCGCTATTTTACAGCATTTTATTTTGATTATATCGAGCCAGGCCTCCGGATAGGGGAACATGGTAAGTCCACTTTTACACGCGAGGCGATTTCGTTGGAAGCTGTTTCTTCTGTTTTTTGTAAAAAAATAGGGGCTGTCTCTATTTTTATTGAGACAGCCCCTTCCTGCAATATATTCGTTAGAATCAGGATACCCTATTTCGTTTAACACTCAACAATATGGCTCGTTTTATTCCTTCATCTTCACTGTAAAGTTAACCAAATTTTCATTATTGCAAAAAAAATGTTGACTCTATAGCTAGTATAGTTTTTATAGTAGAGTGTAGAATTAAGATAGCAAAAAGGGGGCTTACTTGTATGTACAAAAAAACAGACAAACAATTTACTTTTGAAACAGATATTTTGAGCAAAGGGATTTATATCAACGACCCTGCTACTAATCCGGAAGCGCCACCTATTTATATGACATCTGCATTTAATGTGGAAGATCTAGATGACTTACAAGCACGGTATGATGCACATGGCTTTTGCTATAATCGAAACCGTAACCCAAACCGAAATGCACTTATTGAATTAATGACATATGCCGAAAATGGCGAAGCATCAATTGCCTGCAGTTCTGGTATGGCTGCTATTTCGACTGTTGTTTTTTCCGCAGTTAAGCAGGGAGACCATATTGTTTCCGATATGACATTATACGGCGAAACGATTGACATTTTCACTAAAGTGTTGAGCCAATACGGTGTAGAGGTAACATTTGTAGATTTCACCGATTTGGAACAAATAAAAGCTGCTATTCAGTCTAACACAAAGCTGCTATATACTGAAACTGTATCCAATCCGATGATTACCGTGGTAGATTTGGCAGCAGTTGCCCATATTGCCCATAAACACAATGCTATTCTTGTCGTTGATAATACGTTCATGACTTGTGCTTTGTGCCGCCCCATTGATTTTGGTGCCGACATCGTAGTCAATAGTCTGACGAAATTTGCCAATGGCCATAGTGATTCAGTTTGCGGATCTGCTACCGGTCGAGCCGAGCTTATCAAAAATGCTCATAACTTGCAAGTATTACTAGGTACACAGGCCGATCCATTTTCTAGTTGGCTTGTTCAGCGTGGAATTCGTACTATCGAATTGCGGGTGCCGAAACAATCTACCAATGCATCGGCCTTGGCGCATGCTTTGGCAAAAAGTCCGTATGTTCTAAAAGTAAATCATCCCAGCTTGGAAGACCATCCACAGCATGAATTGGCTAAAAAACAATTCAAAGGCTTTGGCGGCATGTTAAGCATAGAATTGCCGGATAATCGTGAAAAGATGAATAAATTTATGCGGGCTTTAAGTTTTGCCCACTATGCCATGACGTTGGGTGGTTATCGAACAACATTGGCTTATCCAGTCATGTCTTCCCATTATGATGTACCACGCGAAGAACGATTGAAAATAGGTATTACTGACGGTCTTCTTCGTATTTCCTGCGGTATTGAAAACACAGATGACCTCGTCAACGATTTCTTGAATGCATTAGAACAAGCCTATAAATAGTAACTGTTAACAGCCACATGGGGACCATGACTAGCAGGATATTGTCATGATCCCTATTGTTTTATATCGAACTTTAAGACTTGTATTAGCTGCCTGCGTACCTGACCAATAAAAAGTTCAAAGCATCTTTGTTACTTTACCTAACTAAAAATTTTAATTTGTACCTTTCTTGACAGAGTACCGTATGTATTCTACATTCTTATAGTATGATTATTAAATTTGCAGGGAGGTATCATTATATTGGCACACGTAATTAACGACCTGAATACAATCCTATGGGGCGTACCATTTATGGCGTTCATTATTTCCATAGGATGTTATTTTACTATTCGGTCTGGATTTTTTTCGATATTTCATTTTCAGCATATTATGCGGAATACTTTCGGTAATTTGTTGAGTAAAGAATCGAATACAAAACAGACTGGATCTATTTCTTCTTTTGAAGCGGTTTGCGTAGCTGTCGGCGGCTGCGTGGGATGTGGTAATATCGGCGGTGTGGCAACGGCCGTAGCTACTGGCGGCCCCGGTGCGGTTTTCTGGATGTGGTTGTGGGCATTTTTTGGAATGATGATCAAATGTGTCGAAACGGCGCTCGGGTGTCATTACCGTTCCCGCAACGAACGAGGCGAATTTTTCGGTGGTTCTACTTATTTCATGGAAAAAGGTATTGGGAAACAAATGAACCATCGCAAATTAGGCAACATGTTGGCTAGTTTCTTTGGTATTGGTTTTGTCGCACAGTTTCTCGGTGGGTCACAGGCGTATACGATAGCAGAAATTATGAATAAGTCTTTCGGTATTAACATGATTTTGGTAACTGTATTATACTCGGTCTTGATATTCTATATAATTCTGAAAGGGACGCCACGAATTGCTTATTTTGCAACACGAGCGGTACCATTCATGTGCGTATTCTTTGTTATTGGCGGCTTGGGATTAGTAATTATAAACTATCAAAATATACCTTCCGTACTCTACGCCATTTTTCATGATGCTTTCACCGGCGCAGCTGCTGTTGGCGGGTTTACAGGCGCTACTGTTTCTCGAGCCATCAGCGACGGCTTAGCGCGGTCTATTAATTCTAATGAAGCCGGTCAAGGTTCATCACCGTTAATTTATGGTTCGGCTGATACCATTCATCCGATTCGCCAAGGATTGTGGGGTTGTTTCGATGTATTCATTAATACAATTATCGTTTCTTCGGTTACTGCCTTGGCTGTTTTATCTACCGGAACATGGACAACCGGTACTTCCGGTGCTACGCTAACTATTATGGCTTATGAAAGCGTATACGGCAGCTTTGGTGCTGTATTTATTGGAATTATCGCTGCCCTTTTTGGGTTGACGACAACGACTGGTTGGTTTACATATCATGTGGCCATCATCAATCACGGTTTTCGATATAAGCCAATTTTACGTGATAAAATTGTTAAAATTTTTAAAATTCTTTTTCCCATACCAAACATTATTATTGTCAGTTCCATCGTTCTTACTGGAAATGGTCCGGATTTATTTTGGACGATGGTTAATATTACATTAGTAGCACCTGTATTTACTAACTTGTTAGGTCTGTTTATATTGCGTAATAAGTTTTGGCAACTATTTAAAGATTATAAAGCACGGTATATGGGGATAGGCCAAGTAGATCCGAACTTCTATGTGTTCTATGAAGATGATCCGGAAGTATTTAAAAAAGAAGAAAAAATACGGCAACAGATGCGTATAGTTGCACAATCAGCTTACAGTCCAAAATAAAAAGCTGCGGCTATGCAGTAAGCTATGTATATTCCGACGACATTCAACCAGTAATCTGGTTATATCCAGGTAGGGAGTTTGCCCTGATCCGGACAGTGAAACAAATACTTGACGACAAGATATACAGAAACCGCAACAACTTAAATTTTTGCAATGACCATGAAAATATAGTGTCTGTTCAATAGACATTATATTTTTATGGTCATTTTAAGGGGCCGTGTTGAAACGCAAACGTTTCAGCACGGCCCCTGTGGTATTATAGAGCTTTTGTCAGCAGCCAATTTCCGCATATTATGAGCTATACACTAATCGTCCATGGGTTGCATGATGCTTTTGAGGACAGAACGGTTGTCGATGCCTATTAAATCTCTTTTGTACAATGATCGATTAAATTTCAGGGACCATCAAAACGGCGAGCGGAAAAAAGGAAGAACCATATGATTACAATTTATCGCACTATATGATAAACTATTCCATAAGGTGACAGGAAAATGCCGGATTCACCATTGAATACGACCGGAATATTTGGACGGAATTGACCAAATTAAACAGTGAAGGGTTCATATCTTGAAATGAGTGAATTATGACTATGGACTTGTCTATATAAGAAAAATGGAGGAAAATGGGGGAAATATATGAAGGATCTATATTCAATTGGTGAAGTTTCCGAAATTATGGGAATATCAGTCCAAACAATGCGATATTACAGTACTATCAAACTATTATCTCCCAAATACATCAATCCATCTTCCGGATATCGATATTATAGTGTCGACCAATTTCATTTCATCGACCGCATTAAATATCTTCAAAAAATTGGGTTCTCTTTATGTGAAATTAAATCCATACTAAGCAAGAACGATATTGATGAACTCATCCGAATGTTAGATGACAAGAAAAAAGAAGTCCAATCAGAAAGTAGTCGTTTAGAAGATATTACGGATAGTATCGAATGGTATCGAAACTATTTTGCCTACAGCGAACTTCCCCGCGCCAATAAAATCCTGACTACTCATCTGAAAAAACGATACCTAGTCGCTACAAAAGTTATCGATGGAGAACCCAAAGAAGACTTTCATATTCGTCTAAATAGAATAAAGAATGCGAGTCACTTAAAAAATTTAAACTATATGCGTCAATTTTCCTATATTTTGGATTATGATGCATTTCTGCAAAGCCGCTTGAAACCATACTACCTTGGCATGTTCATTAAAGATAATCCAGACATACAATCGGACCTGATTCTTGAAATTCCGGAGGGCGAGTACTTCTGTTTTACCGCCCGCATCTTGAGTAATGACTGGAACCCATATGAATGCAAGTTATTCTTTGACAAATTTGAAACAACGCCCACCCTCATTTTAGCCAATGAATATGAAGACAATTTATATGAATACTCTCGTTGTGTTTACGAAGTACAAATATTAATTCCCAGCAAATAAGTTTATAGGATAGAGCGGTTGTTCCGATATTTTTATATTAGAACAACCGCTCTGGTGTCATGCAATAGTGGTTTTTCCATTATTCCGGTCATAGGCTGCCTGTGCTTGGCGCGCTTCTTCCCGAATTGCTTCTTCTACCTTGAAAACTTCAGGGTCATCTTCATAGAACACGTGGAAGTTCGGGTCTACTTGGCCGATTCCCATATATCGTGCTTTATAATCTTTAAATAGTTCCCAAAACTTGTTACGCAGTATAAACAGACCTAACAAGTTGGTAAATACAGGTGCTACTAATGTAATGTTGACCATGGTCCAAAATAAATCTGGACCATTTCCGGTTAGAACGATGGAACTGACAATAACAATGTTTGGTATAGGATAAAGATACTTCAATGCTGTAACTAATCTATCCCGCAAAACAGGCCTGTATCTAAAACCGTGATTGATAATCGATACATAGAAAGTAAACCAGCCGCTAGTCGTCGTTATACCGAAGAGCAGGGCGATAATACCGATGAAGATTACACCAAAGGTACCATATCCGCTCTGAAAAGCCATGATAGTCAACGTAGCACCAGACTGTCCACTTGTCCAAACGCCAGTAGAAAGAACCGCCAGCGCTGTTACAGTACAAACAACCATGGTATTGATGAATACGTCGAGAGCACCCCACAAGCCTTGGCGAACTGGATGAACCGTATCAGCAGAGCCATAAATTAACGGAGAAGAACCTTGACCGGCTTCATTCGCATTGATGGACCGTGCTACTCCGTCGCCAATTGCTTTTGCCACCGCGGCGCCGATGAAACCGCCTGTAGCCGCCGTACCGGTGAAGGCATCATGAAAAATAGCATAAAACATGCTTGGAATATTTTGATAATTCAGCAAAATCAAGATGACACCGCCGAGAACAAAACCAACAGTCTTTAATGGTACTGCTATTTTCGAAAAAGCTGCAATCCGAGGAGTTCCGTTAAAAATGATGTAGAATAAGAAGACTGAATATAGCAGTGTCACGACAATCATGTCAAAACCAAATGATTTCTTTAGAATTTCTGCAATCGTATAGGCTTGTGATCCGCCGAGAAACTGTGCGACAAAACCAGTTCCAAAAGCGGTAGCTAAACAAAAGCCGCCTTTATGCTTCAGCTGACGACCAATACCTTTTTCCATGAAATGGGTAGAACCACCGTAATACTCGCCATTTTCATTTTTAGAACGATAATGACAGCCTAACGCCGTTTCTACTATTTTTACCATCATACCAAAAAATGCCCAAACCCACATCCAGAATACAGCACCAGGACCGCCAGTAGCAACAGCAGTAGCTACGCCGCCGATAGTTCCGCATCCTACGTTACCACCAACAGCAATACAAACAGCTTCAAAGGGAGATACAGATCCTCCTTGCTTTTTATTTGCTTCCTTGCTCCACATGCTGCAAAAAGTATGTTTCAAGATATGCCCGAAATGAAATACCGGAAAAAATCCTGATCGAACTGTAAAATACAATCCAATGCAAATGACAAACGTTAAAAAGGGAACTCCCCACAAAAAGTCGTTTATTGTATTTAGTACATGCGCTAACAATATCCTTCCTCCTTTTAATATTACGTAAAAAATGATATTTTTTCTGTGGTCTCAATCTGTCAAAGCTGTTGCAATCAGCATGACTAAGTGCTTTACCCTCGAGGATTTTAAGGCACTATAGCTTCAAAGCTACTTTCTGTTATTTAGGTTAAACTGTATAATAACTATAGAGTCAATAGACAGAATAGAATAAAATTTGCATATGTTTCGCACAATTGAAAAAGCCTTTGAGTGTGATATTAATGGATAAAGCTTCGCTCCTGACAGTCTGGGATTGCCTATGAATTAGTAGCGATACGAGTGGGGTATCTTATGAGAAAGTACTCAAAATTATGGGGGAACTTACGAAAGAACCTATTATATTAAAAAAATTCGCCGTTAGAGGTGATACGAAGAACCGTATCACCTCTAACGGCGAAAAATGGCGTCCAACCTTATAAATGAACTGTTAGTTCTTGCTAAGGTATGTATTCTAAACTGTCGTTACTGCAGCTGCGCTTGTTATTTGATACTCTTACGCGTATAATTATTAATTACGATTTGGGTATTGAATACTAAGGTTTTATGGATGTTGAGGTGGCCGGTAGTGAGGCAAACATATACGCTGCAAGGAAAAATTCGACAGTTAGTAATTATTTTATTACCTATATTTGTAACACAGGTATCCTTATGTTCTCTAAGTTTTTTTGATACTGTGATGTCAGGTCATGCCAGTCAGAATGATCTGGCGGGTGTGGCGATTGGGTCGAATCTTTGGATGCCTGTATTTACAGGGATTAACGGAATACTGATGGCGCTTACGCCAATCATTGCCCAGCTTAACGGCGCAGGTCGTCACAAAGAGATGCCGTTTGTTGTGGTGCAAGGCAGTTATCTTGCTGTAGTGCTGGCTGGCATTGTCATCATGACCGGTGTATTTTTAGTTCGTCCGATTCTTTCTTCTATGAATCTTGAACCAGCTGTGTTTGATATTGCTTGTCGTTTTTTAACGGCCATTGCATTTGGAGTCGTTCCGTTTTTTCTCAGTACGGTGCTGCGTAACTTTATGGATACTCTTGGCTATACGCGCATAACTATGCTAATTATGTTGGGAACCTTGCCGATTAATGTGGTACTAAATTATTTGCTTGTCTTTGGTAATTTCGGTTTTCCGCGGTTAGGAGGTGTCGGAACAGGCTACGCGTCTGCCATTACCTACTGGATTATTCTGTGTGTGACTGGCCTAACGCTTTTACGAATGCAGAAGTTTAGCAGCTATGCTATAGTAAAAAGAACGTATCCAGTTTCGCTAGCCGCGTTGAAGGAACAGTTGCGTATCGGTATACCTATTGGTTTTGCTATTTTCTGCGAAACAAGCATTTTCGGTGTAGTGGCTACATTAATGGCGCGATTTGGTACTGTTACTATTGCTGCGCACCAAGCCGCTATCAATTTTGCGGGACTAGTTTACATGCTGCCGCTGAGTATCAGTATGGCGTTAACTATTGTTGTTGGTTTTGAAATTGGGGCAAAAAGAGTCCGGGATGCTCGTCAGTATACGTATTTGGGTGTGGGTTTTGCCGTATTTGCCGCTATCTTTTGTGCATTGGGATTAGTATTGTTTAATTCGGAAGTAGCAGGCCTATATACAAATGATTATGACGTGCTGATATTAATACAGCATTTCCTATTGTATGCGGCTTTTTTTCAATTGTCTGATGCTGTGGCAGCACCTATTCAAGGAGTGTTAAGGGGCTATAAGGATGTCAAAGTTACCTTTATTATTGCGCTGCTATCTTACTGGGTTATTGGTTTGCCGCTTGGTTCTATCCTGTCCTATAACCAGGCGTTTGGTCCGTTTGGCTACTGGCTTGGTTTTATTGTTGGACTGGCTGTTGGTGCGTCTGCATTATTGCTGCGACTCACCAGAGTTCAAAGAAAAAGTTTGGCATGAGAATTTTCTCATACATTTTAATGGTCTGGGTTTTAAGAAGAGCTGGGACAGTTCAAATGCTTCCCACTAAATTAAAATAACACGACATTGTGCTTTGTCGTGTTATTTTAATTTAGTGGAGGACTTGTTATTCAAAAGGCCGCACGCGCAATGGTAGGCCAAGTTTATCAACAAGCGCTTGGCAGGCTGCGATTTCTGCTTCTCCAATGCAATCGACAACTGTTAGTACAACATGAGGAACAAATTTTTTACAGGTAACAGCGAATGCTAACATAGCGTCAAACGACTGGATACCAAACTGACTACGCGTCAGGCGCAAATATTCTGTGGCATTAGAAGCATTCATACTAATCGACACAGTATCAATGAGTCCCTGAAATAAAGGGGCGATTTCTTTGCCTGTCTGAAGATCACAAAGACCATTGGTATTAATACGCAGTGGGATATTCCCATTGCGTTGCTTTAGATAGGTAGCTATTTCCAGCAAAGTATCCAGGCGCATCGTCGGCTCGCCGAAACCGCAAAAAACAATTTCATTAAAATGCTTCATATCATATTTTGCAAATTCTGCTATGATTTCCTGTGCAGAAGGCTCCTGTTTCAGCCATAGCGAATTAGAGTCCTGGATTTCTTTCGTATTGCGCAGGCAAAAAGTACAGGCACAGGTACACTGGTTAGTAAGATTAACATAAACATTTGTTTTACGCAAAGGCTCGCGCTGCAGCCGATCTGCCAAGTTTTCATACCCGTCGTTTTTAGGTGTGTAAAGTAACATAGAATAACTTCCTTTTTCATAATTATTTGAGGTCTGTTAGGTACTCTTCAAAGCAAATTCCATACTGTACAGGAATATTTTGCTTAACCGTATAGGCAATCGTCTTACTGATAAAATTTGCCGCCTTTGCTACTGCTGTAGCAAAATCAATACCCTTAACTAAATTGGCAGCGACAATGGACACAAATACATCGCCAGTACCGGAACGATCCTCACCAATCTTGCTTACACTAATTATCTGATACGGTTTTCCTTGTTCATATACAAAATTCCGTATATTATTTCCGTCTGGCAGACCTGTGATGACAATTCTGCGCGGCCCGTAGGCACACAGGTCTTGAGCAATATGTTCGAGTTCCTGGGCTGTCAAAACGTGATTCGGGTATGGAATATCCAATAACCTGCAAGCCTCGGTAAGATTGGGGGTCAACACATGCGCATAATTAAGCAACCGTTTCATTTCATGACACATTTCTTGGGTATAGGAAGAATATAGCTTTCCATAATCGCCCATAACCGGGTCTACAATAATTGTCGTATGGTCACTTGTGAATCTTTCCAAAAACTCAATGACAATATCGATTTGCTCTGCTGAACCTAAAAAGCCAGTATAAATACCATCAAACTCTATACCTAGTTCTTCCCAATTATGCATGTACTCTCGCATACGCATTGTATAATCATCCAAGAAAAATTTAGGAAATCCTGTATGAGCGGATAAGATGGCAGTAGGCAATGGGCAACATTGTATCTTCATGGCTGATATAATTGGCAAGGCAACTGCTACAGAACAACGCCCGAACCCGGTTATATCATTAACAACAGCCATCCGTTTTTGTCTTGGTACATTCAAAAGTTCATCCTCCTTCTACTGTCCACTTATGTATTATAACATAGCTGATTTTTTTCGCGAACGGATTGGTCTGACGTTTTATTAACCTGATTAAAAATTAAGCCAGGGGACACGTTACTAGCGTCCCCTGGCTTAGTTCGTAATAGAACTGTTTTATGTTTATCAAAAAACGAAAAATTATTAATTATTTCATTTCATTAAGCGAAATATATATATTCATATCTCCTATATTTGTATGCAAGGGGATATTCAGGGTCTCCTGCGCAAACTGCGGGGCCACAGCGGCATTAGTGACTGCAATTTTGGGTGGCATAATATCACAATGATAATTAGTCTTCGCCAGATAGCTTGCTGCATTACCACTAATAATGTTAGATATTTCCCCCATGGCGGAAGTAACAAAACTATCTAATTCCTTTATTTCCATTCCTGACATGATTTGCACAATATTTAATGTCGTATCTTGTGGAAATTGAAATAAAATGGAACCCGCAACATCACCGATCACATTAATCTGGATATCTACTTCCTGCTTCCCACCAGCTATAGCTCCCATTGTTCCCCGGCTTACTTCAATATCTAACATAGCTTTAAAAACTTCCGTAACAGCCTTAAAGACTGGATTGACATATTCTGCCTTCATATTCTTTCCAACCCCTGTTCTGTCACATATTGTGCCATCTTCTGATCTGACGCAACCACATGATTAATTAACCAAGCCAGCAATCTACCCGCTAATTTTTGCACAGCTTCTTCATGATAACCGGCAGCTGCAAATTCTTGCGCCATACTTTGGATATCGGCCTTAAATGCCTCATGAATGGCATGATGTTCTTCAAAGTCTGGATAACCTAATGTTTGTTGATACTTTTCTTCATAATTAAAATGTGTTACTACATACTCCTGAAGAAACACCATCGTCTCCTTTACTTTCTCTATTTTTTCCTCCCAACGGCCGTCCTGGCGAATCGCTTGCACAAAATCAGCGACACGGCTAAACAGTTCCTCATGTTGCTGATCAATGGTCGGAATTCCGATTTTATATTTTTCTTTCCATAGCATAGGACATCTCCCCTTATAAATCGATAATTATTATTTATTGATTATTATAATCTAATATTTAGAAATAGTCTAGTAAAAACACCCAATAAATAAGTCCCCATCGTGGAAAAGATTAGAAAAAACATTCAAATTGCGCGAGTTTGTGTGACATTAGCAATGTCTCCTCTTGCAATTATTTTGTAAATGTGGCATGATTTTTGTTGTATACATCGTAATTGACTTATCATTTAGTAAATGTGATACTAAAAAAATAGTCCGATAGAGCATCGGTCATATACAGTGAATTGTTTATGAGGTAATGCCAATTAAATTTACATAGGTACTTTATGGTAAGGGGGATGGACGATCATACTGATTGACAGAGCATTACACACGCGGAAACCGATACACTTTAGTATGAAGTACTTTAAATGAATATGATTATGATAAGGATGTGTTTTGCAATATGAAGGGATTTTCAAAACTGACCGATGGCTTGCTTGGGCAACCGATGCTTGAGATACTAACGTCTGTTTGTGCTATGGAAGCCGCAGGAAAAAAGGTATACCGATTTGAAGTAGGCGATGCAAATATTGACCCTTATCCACATGTGATTGATGCCGTAAAGGCAGCTCTTGATGCGGGTGATACTAAGTATGTTGACTCGCAGGGGATTTTGCCGTTAAGGGAGTCAATTTGTGATTACACTAAGAGAAAATTGGGGTTTAGGCCGGATCCTTCCCAGGTCGCCATAATGCCGTCAAATAGTGTCATTGACTTTGTTATGCGTTGTGTTGTTAATCCTGGAGAGGAGGTTATATTCTCCGACCCGGGTTTTGCTGTTTATATAGCTGTTGCCAGCTATTTAGGTATAAAAGCGGTAAAGGTGCCTGTGTGGGAGAAGAATGACTTCCGTTTAAATCCGGATGACTTATTGCCGCTTATCACTGATAAGACCAGACTGATTATAATAACGTCGCCGCAAAACCCTACCGGGGGAGTCATGACAGAAGCCGAGATACTTAGGGTAGCTGAAATTGCGAGAGAAAAGGATATATATTTGCTTAGTGACGAAATTTACGCAGAAAACCTTTATGATAGCTGCTGTCACTATTCACCTTCAGTCATGGATCAATGCCGGGAACGGACCATAATTCTGAGTGGTTTTTCAAAAGGTCATTCCATGTCTGGTTTCCGACTGGGCTATGCGATTGGGCCTACCGATTTGATCGCGAAAATGAGTCAAATGTTTGAGACTGTATACACCTGTCTACCGCCCTTTATTCAGCATGCCGGTGTTAGTGCCCTTAGTACTCCGCCAGAACTCATGAAAGCACGTATCGATCGTTATAGGAAGCTGCGAGACTTAATGGTAGCGCGGTTGAATGACATTCCTGGCATTACCTGCTCAACACCAAAAGGTGCAATTTATGTTTTCCCTAATATTACCGGTACGGGTCTGACTAGTAGAGAGTTTGCTAATCTTGTACTGGAAAAGGCCGGGGTTGCGGTGGTACCGGGTCCCTGTTTTGGTGACGGGGGCGAGGGTTATGTTCGTATGTGCTATGTCCGTGATGAGGCAACTATTGAAGAGGCCTGCGCAGCAATGAAAAAAGTATTAACTGAGGCAAAAAGAACAATGTAAATATATAGCAGGATTTATCTATTCTAAACTAGAAAATAGCCATAACTCATATAGTTGAGCTATGACTATTTTTTTGCTTGAATTCAATAGGGAGTGGAGTTATGAACAAATATAAATATCTTCTGTTAACGGTGGTAGCTATCCTTTGGCTGGCTGCGCCGTCGGTTAGTGCCCAGTCCATAGCTTATATACCAATGGATGATCGCCCGGTTAATCTGGATTATGTTGTCGACACGGCTAAAGCAGCCGGCGTGGATATCATGGCACCCCCAGCAGCCCTGTTAGGCAGTCGCGGTGAGGCGGGCGATCCGGATGGCCTGTGGGAGTGGCTATTTGCACATGCTCTTATGGCTGATGAGGTGGTGGTATCAGCCGATTCTCTTTTGTACGGCAATCTCGTGGACTCTCGTACTCATAACATTCCCTTACCTGTTATTGAGAACAGGCTCAATAATTTTGCTAAGCTAAAGGCTCTTAAGCCGACAATGAGTATATATGTTTATTCTACCATTATGCGTACACCTAAATCTGGTGAAGGCGATGAAGAACCGTCGTACTACAAAGTATATGGGCCGAGCATTTTTAAGATTACCGCCTTACGTGATCAGGCCGAGATTCGGGGCTTGAGCCGTAAAGAGCAAAACGAGCTCGGCAGCTTGCTGGACAAGGTGCCACAAGCGATATTGAGTGATTGGTATGCCCGGCGGGAGAAGAACTTTATTGCTAATAAACATCTGATTGATTACGCTAAAAACGATACTTTTACTTATTTTTTGATGGGGCGGGATGATTGCGCACCTTACTCCCAGTCGCATATGGAGTCTCGGCAGCTGGCTATTGAGACGACTGAACTACCGCTGAACAGATACGCCTCATTCCCGGGAGCTGATGAAATTGGGATGCTAATGGTGGCGAGGGCGGTCAACAACGCGGCAGGCCGCAACCCCACTGTGCGGGTATTGTTTGCTCCCGGTGCCGGTCCGGACACGGTGCCTTCCTATGAGGACGTGGCCGTCGGCCAGACCATCAATGCACATATTTTGGCTGCCGGGGGCATACCGCTGAATTCAGAGCAGGCTGATCTGATACTGACGGTAAATACGCCTGAGGATGGTGTTACCCGTGAGGCCGATAGTACCTTTAATCGCGGCCAATTTAGGGCGGCACCTGTCGCTTTGGCGGCAGATGTAGCGCGCGAGGTAGCTGCCGGGCATCGGTTGGCGGTAGCAGATATTGCTTTTGCCAACGGCGCGGACAACACCTTGATGTCCGAGTTGCGGCGGCGTGGCCTACTCTTTAAGCTGGAGTCCTACTCGGGTTGGAATACGGCGAGCAATGCTATCGGCTATGCGATCGGTCAGGGAATGTTGGCCAGTGATATGGCGCCAATGGACAAGAACAGGCTTCTTGCAGTGAGGTTTTTGGACGACTGGGCTTATCAAGCTAATGTTCGGGATGCGGTAGGAAGAGAAATGCTTTACCCACTTGGTGGCAACTGGTTTTGTCTCGATGGGGTGACCCTTCGGTTGACGGCCGAGACCGATCAAAGACTGCGGGCCTTCGCCGCCGCAAATTTCTCCGCTTATCCGCTGAATACTGTTAAGCTGTCCTTTCCCTGGAACCGGATGTTCGAAGTAAAGTTTACTTTTTCATGATAATATTAGATAATAGGAATACTATATATGTTTGTCAGTATAGTATATGGAGTGAAGACGAAGGGCGTTGGTTGTGTGGAGTGTGGGTGTATGCTTCAGGGTAAGAAGGTTTGTCTTAGGACAGTACGTGAGTCTGACCTTGAATTAATTTATAGTTTAATGACAGATGTATCGCAAAAGGGTGAGTTTTGGTTAATTGATATTCCTGCCGAACCGGCATTTCGACGGGGATTTGCCGATAGAGGCTTCTGGCATGAACACTTTGGCCGGCTGCTTATTACCGATCAGCAAGATGAGGGACGAGTTGTCGGCGAAATTATCTATTATCGCAATGCCGATTACCGGGCTGGTTATGAGGTCGGTTACCAGATTTATCGGCGCTCTGATCGAGGAAAAGGCTACATGTCTGAGGCGTTGGCGCTGTTTTCAGCATTTTTATTTGAATCCAAGCCCATTCCCCGGCTACAGCTTACGGTAGTTGCTGGTAATGAATCCAGTCGCAAGGTGGCCGAAAAATGCGGCTACCGTTATGAAGGGACATTGCGTAAGGCTGCATTTCTTGCAGGTAAGTATGTTGATCTTGAACTACTTGGGCTGCTTTCGGACGATTGTCCACCGCTGCGGTTATAGGGCGCGAGTTGGCAACGCTGGAATAATAGGTGGCCATCAGGTGAAATACTACTTGCAAAAAGGAGTGGTGTTCATGGATGCGAGTCGCGCCGAACAAATTATGAAATCGGCAGATATCATTGGTGTAATGTACCGTAATAATTATGTCTGGATTGAAGATGTTGATAAAGGCCGGAATACGGCTTATGTAACCTATCTGGAAGAGCGTAATACCGTACATGTTGGGATTGATCAGCTTGAGGAAACAGGACCGATAAAACAATTGCAGTAAAGGTAAATGTACTAGTAGAATTTTACCGATGAGCAGGAATTGTGTTACTATTTGTAGTATTTCTAAATAAAAAGCTAAACCGCCATACGCTGGCGGTTTTATTTGTCCAGACAGGTGCAAGCAGGCTTAGCAGTCGCTATCGTTTTTGTTAAAGTGAGTACACGGTATTTTCTTTATAGGCAGGTGAATGACATTGCTTGATAAGCAGTTGGTTAAAGAGGCGGGAAAACAGCGCGGGTTATTGGCTGTTGTTACTCTACTCGGTGCTGGTGGCGGGGTGCTGGTGGTTATTCAGGCCTATTATCTTACTCAGGTTATTGATCAGATATTTTTAGGTAAACAAGAGTTAGCTGTTGTTGCGCCTGTTTTATGGTTGCTTGCCGGTTTGGCGCTGCTGCGGGCGGTGATTATGTATGGCGAAGGAGTACTAGCGTTTACGCTGGCATCAGAGATAAAAGCAGCTCTTCGGCAACGGTTGGTCAATCATGTATTGGCGCTGGGGCCAGTGACAATGGCGCAGCAGTCTGCAGGCGAATTGATCAATATTATCAGTGAGGGCGTAGAAAACCTTGACGCGTATTTTTCTAAATATCTGCCACAACTGCTGAAGGCTGTTATTATTCCAGTGTTTATCCTGGTAGCAGTGGGACCGCTTGATACTACCTCGGCTGGTATTATGCTGGTGACTGCGCCATTAATCCCGGTGTTTATGATTCTGATTGGTAAGCTGGCTGAGAAGCGCAATCTCAGGCAATGGGAGACGCTTAATAGCTTGAGTGCGCATTTTTTGGACGTACTGGCAGGATTAACAACCTTAAAGCTGTTTGGTCGGAGCCGGGAACAGCTAGCTATTATTACTCGGGTAAGTAACGAGTTTCGCGATGCTACCATGGATGTGCTTAAGGTAGCTTTTCTGTCAGCCTTGGTGCTGGAATTATTAGCTACCATCAGCACAGCCCTGGTAGCGGTTACTGTTGGCCTCCGGCTCTTATATGGGGAAGTCACCTTTACGCAAGCCTTATTTGTGCTACTATTAGCGCCAGAATATTATCAGCCGCTGCGTATGCTGGGCAGTCAGTTTCACGCCGGCATGGACGGAAAATCGGCATCGGCTGACATTTTCCGACTATTGGCGATAAAAGGCCAGGTAATGGCAGAGGGTTCAACACCTATGGCATTCAAACAGCAGATTGCATTGGAGTTTCGCGAGGTTTATGCTGATTACCAACAAGGAACGCGGCCTGCCTTAGCGGGGGTGTCATTCACGCTAAAGGCCGGGCAACACATGGCTGTCGTGGGACCGAGTGGGGCGGGTAAGAGTACGCTGGCCGCATTGCTGCTGAATTTCTTAGTTCCGACAGCAGGCGAAATTCTGGTAAATGGCCAGGCGCTCCGCACGCTGTGTGCTAGTGATTGGTTGCGACAGGTGGCTTTTGTTCCACAGCGACCGCATTTGTTTCAAGGTTCGGTGGCTGATAATATTCGGTTGGCGCGCCCGAACGCCCCACTTGCGGCGGTAGTGGCAGCGGCCAAGGCGGCTGGGGCCCATGACTTCATTATGGGTCTGCCTAGCGGCTATGATACGCTGGTGGGAGAAGGCGGCCAGGGAATCAGCGGCGGTGAGCGCCAGCGCGTGGCGATTGCCAGGGCATTTTTACAGGATGCACCATTGGTCATCTTAGATGAAGCGGCAAGGGGACTTGATGTCAAATCCCAGGCTGTCCTTGATAGTGCCCTTTCGCGACTGCTTGCCGGGCGGACGGCGCTTATTATTGCTCACCGCGTAACTACCGTACGCCAGGCAGATAAAATCATGGTATTGACTGCTGGTCAGATTGCCGAAACGGGTACACATGCCGAGCTGTTGGCCAAAAATGGAATATACAGCCGGTTAGTGGTGGCTTCGCGGGCAGGGGAGGCGGCGTTATGATTAAGGTGCTGCTAGGCAAGCGCGCGACTATTATCATGGCTGCTGTAGCCTGTATGTTTGGAAGTATTACTGTGTACGCCAATGTCGGATTGTTAGCAGCTTCGGCCTGGCTAATTTCGGCAGCTGCATTGCATCCACCATTAGCCGAATTGTCGGTGGCGATTGTGGGGGTGCGATTCTTTGGATTGGCGCGGGCCATTTGTCGTTATGGGGAACGGTATGTCAGCCATGAGGTTACCTTCCGCTTATTGGCCGAAATAAGGGTATGGTTGTATAGCAAGGTTGAGCCCAAGGCACCAGGCGGTTTGGGTAGGTTTGCCACAGGCGATATTTTTAGTCGCCTGGTAGCCGATGTGGAGAC
>Ga0316613_10001224_pt1 | contig 17772 bp, 12 predicted proteins | sample OWC_soil_day10_C_2_FD_207647 | JGI IMG/M metagenome (GOLD analysis project Ga0316613, IMG submission 207647) | Wetland soil microbial communities from Old Woman Creek delta, Ohio, United States - OWC_soil_day10_CT_b | ecosystem: Environmental > Terrestrial > Soil > Wetlands | place: USA: Ohio...
TCCGATGACGCCGTTTCCCGCATCAGCCGAGAATGCCGCGGTTCATAATCCAGATCGAGAAATTGAGCGATGTGGCAAAGCTGACCCACAGCAGGTAGGGGACAAGGAGCAGACCGGCCAGCGCCCGCGCGCGGAAAAAGGCAAACACGGTCATGGTGACCAGTATCCACAACAGCAGGATGTCGGCGAAGGAAAACAGACCACTGCGCAAGCGGAAGAACAGCCAGCTCCAGAGCGCATTCGGCACGAGCTGGATCGCGTACAGGATCAGCGTGCCGCGCGTTTCCTGAAAATCGCCTTCAAGCCAGACCAGCCATGCGGCAATGGCCATCATGATATAAAGGATAGTCCAGACCGGGCCGAACCAGGAAGACGGCGGGGCCCAGCCGGGAAGCCTGAGCTGAGCATAGAAGGAGCCGGCATTGATCGAGGCGAGACTGCCGATGACCGCTGCAGCGAAGGTAACGGCCAGCCATCCGACGAGGCCGGCAGCCCGGTTTTGCGAAGGGATTCTTTGCATAAGCGTTTCCTCGGCCTGATGGATGAGAGAGGACGGACCGGGCAGCATCCGCAGCGATGTCGTTCACGCGCCGTTCGCGGTGCTGGTTATAATACGTAAGACAGCGGGCCGGTGCGAAGATTCCGCGAGCGAGGTCTACGATCCGCTGGTCGGCGCAAAGGCGGTACTGTTTTTCTGCATGTGCCGGCTGCGAATCTCGCCGGATGCAGGAAATGCGGGCGGACGGTCCCGATGCGCTATGCTGTCGTTATGTTACCTGAATTCAATGCCTCCATCCTTTTATCGGTCGTCTCGCGGCGGGCAAGCCGAGCCTCGGCTGCCGTTGTTCTTTTCTTCTTCGCGCTGTTGCCGTTTTCCTCGGCGGCGGCAACGATCTTTCTGGACACGGGGCATACTGACGCCCATCCAGGCGCGATCAGTCCCGGCGGGCGCCGGGAGCATGACTACAACAGCCGGTTCGTTCGGGAATTGAAGAGCGTGCTGACGGCCAGGGGGCATGTCATCATCGATGTCGGCGCTCTGGGGATGGACGCAGCGCTCGCCAGCCGCACGATCGGCACGGACCGGGCCGATGCGTTCGTATCCATCCACCACGATTCGGTCAGCCAGGAATGGATCGATGCCGGGTATGCGCGGCGCTATGCTGGTTTTTCCGTACTGGTTTCCGCGAAGAATGTGTTTGCGGACAAGAGCCTGGCCTGCGCCCGTGGTGTCGGCCGAGCCATGGCTGCGATCGGCGAGCATCCGTCCCTTTACCATGCTATGCCCATCAAGGGTGAAAACCGGCCGCTGCTCGACCGCGGTGCAGGCGTGCATCAGTACGACGACCTGGTTGTGCTGAAGACGGCGAGGTCGCCGGCGGTGCTGGTCGAGATCGGTGTGATCTCCAACCCCGATGAGGAACTCCGACTGGCGCAGCCGGGCTTCATCCGCGCCGCCGCCGAAGCGGTTGCAAAAGGGCTGGATGCCTGCATTGTGCGGACCGGTTCCCACGCTGAAGTGTCCATCGTCCGGTAAGGCAAGTCGATACCGTCCGGTGTCCCGCCGTTCGTCGCGATCCGGGAGCAGAGCCCAGGCTTTTCCATCGGCAAGACAGGAGTCTTTCATTACTCTGTTGCTTTTGTACAATCGGACTTCGCTGTAGCAAGTGACAGCGCCAATACTTCCTGTTACTGTTGTAACCAATGTAACAGGAAGTTACAAAAGGTTTACAGGTTTGATCCGGTTGAAGCATCTCCCACCCTGACAGGCGGGAGATGCTTCGGGCCGATTTTTGTCGCTGACTTGTTGCTGACGTCGAGCACGCTTTTCACAGGAAAGGCCATTATGCAAACACGCCATGCCGGCCGCTTCGGGGTGATTCTCCCCGCGTCGGACGAGTTCGGGCTGGCCGGCTACTGTCGGCACGCCGATGTCTGTTCGCGTCATCATTTCCGCTTTTCTTTTTTATCGGACGAAAGGATTTCATCATCCAGGCGTAATGAGCCTTTGGGAGCGATCCCGTTTTTCGCACGAAAAGATTGCATGAATGCAATTTTTTCGGTATCTTGACAGTCCCCGATACAGTAGCTAAGCAAAATGATGGAAGCAGTGTCCCTGGAGGGAACGGATATTCAGGACGTTGTGAGGTTCGACAAGTCGACCCTCGATGCCATGCCGCAGATCGTGTGGGTGGCGAGTCCAGACGGCTCCATCCTCTACTTCAACCGGGCTTGGTATGAACATACCGGCCTCGACGCAGACCATTCCCTCGGAAATGCGTGGCGGGATGTCATTCATCCGGACGACCTGGACGAATGCAACCGCATCGCGGAAGAGTCGGTACACATGCGCGTGCCGTTCCGTGTCGAGTATCGGCTGTGGCATGCCGCCGATAGCACTTGGCGCTGGCAGTTGAGCCGCACCATACCAGTCAAGGACCCGGACGGTACGCTCGTCAGATGGGTCGGGGTTTGCAATAGCATCGACGAGCATAAGAAACAGCTCGAGGCGGGCGAGGACCTGTTCCGTGCAGCCATGGATATGGCGTCCGACGCCATTTTCATGCTCGACCGTGCCACCATGCGCTTTACCGATTGCAACGAGACAGCCTGCCGCCTGTTTGGGTATTCCAGGGAAGAATTGCTGGAAATCGGGCCGTCGGATCTGGGAGGCGGCCCGAGGGAACGCCTGGAAGCGGTATACGACGAGATCATCTCGGGACGGCATTTCCCGGAAATCGAGGGCCTGTTCCGGCGCAAGGACGGCTGCTCCTTTCCTGTGGAGATCCGGCGCCGAGCACTGTCTTCTTCAGAGAAAAAGCACGTGATCGTGCTGGCCGTCCGCGATATTTCGGAACGCAAGGAGGCGGAGTCCCGCGTCGAGCAGCTGTCGTTCTACGATCAGCTCACCAGCTTGCCGAACCGGCCCATGTTCCATGAATGCCTGAGGAATGCGCTGGCGCAGGCCGAGGCGCAGCACCTGACCATCTCGGTCCTGATCATCAATCTGGACCGTCTCAAGAATGTGAACGACATGTACGGTCTGTTCGCAGGCGACGAACTGTTGCGGCAGCTGGCGATCCGCCTGATCAACGGGCTTCGCATCCGGGATATCGTCGGCCGCCTGGGCGGCGATGAATTCGGAATCATCTTGTTCAATTCCGAGCATTCGCAGGGCACGTCGATCACGGCGAACAAGGTGTTCGGCCTGCTGCGCAAGCCGTTCGACCTGCGCGGCAATTCCATCAGCACGACGGCGAGCATGGGCATCGCCGTCTTCCCGAACGATGCGCATGACGCCGATACGATGATGAAGTGCGCGGCGCTGGCCATGCACGAGGCCAAGCGGGCGGGCGGAAACGTGTTCCGTTTTCATACCGCCGAGATGAATACCCGGTTGGTGGAGAAATTTCAGTTGCATGAAGCCTTGGGCAAGGCACTCGAAAGCGACGAATTCATGCTTTACTACCAGCCGAAAATCAATATCGAAACCGGCAAGTGGGACAGCGTCGAAGCGCTGCTCCGCTGGAACCGGCCCGGGTACGGCCTGGTTTCGCCGGCGGAATTCATCCCGGCTCTGGAAGAGACCGGGATGATCGTTCCGGCCGGAGAATGGGTCATACGGGCAGCATGCCGCCAGATCAAGGCATGGATGCCGCAACTGGGCCCGATCCGGATCGCCGTCAACGTGTCCGCCGTGCAGTTCCTGCAGCGCGGCCTGATGACATCCATTGCGGGCGCCATCAAGGAAAACGGCATCGACCCGACCCTGCTGGAAATCGAGATCACCGAAAGCTCGCTGATGGCGGATGCATCGAGGACGGCATCGATCCTGGCCGAACTGAAAGCGCTCGGGGTACACCTGTCGATCGACGATTTCGGCACCGGCTATTCGAGTCTGGCCTATCTGAAGCAATTCCCCATCGACAAGGTCAAGATCGACATCGCCTTCATTCGCGACATCGTCACCAGCGCCAGCGACGCCGCCATCACCACGGCTATCATCAACATGGCGCACAGCCTGAACCTGAAAGTCATCGCCGAAGGGGTCGAGACCGGCGAGCAACTTGCTTTTCTGCGCGAACGCAAATGCGATGAATTCCAGGGCTTCTACTTTTCGAGGCCGCTGCCGGCCGGTGAAATCGAAAATCTCTGGCAAGCCGACGAGACGATAGTCTGACATCGTCCAGCCCGCGTCAAGGCCGTGCTCCCTCGGTGCGCCTCCCTTATTCCATTGATACATCGGCCGGAAGACAGGAACGCATTTTCTCCGGTTCATTGCCGCGGCAAGAACGTTTTCATGTAATTTTTGCAATTTTAGATTGCATTATGACAACCTTTCACAATTGCAATTAGCCGCGTTCGTCCCGGTTCCCCGGCTGGCGGGAAACAGCGCCGGATACAGGCCGGGCAGACGGATAGCACAAGAAAAGGTGAATGCATATCATGCATCATGAATCTGTCTATGACATTTTGGGTTTGGCCGAAAATGCCGGTCCCGACGATGTCAAGAAAGCCTATCGCCGCCTGGCGATAAAATGGCATCCCGGCCATGGAACAGGCCAGGATGAATCCGCCGCCGACCAGTTCAGGCGGGCCGCTTCCGCTTTCAAGGTGCTTTCCGATCCCACGTTGCGCCTGGCCTACGACCGCAAGATGAGAGAAGCGGCGCGCGCCACCGCCGGCGGCGCGCCATCGCCCATGCTGCAACCGCCGCTCGTCTCGTTCCGTGCAGCCACGACTCTCTTTTTCGAGCAACTGCTCGACCAGGCTTTCGAGCTTGCCGCGCGCGGGTTCAACGAGAGGGCGATCACCAGGGTGCTGGAAGGCCTGGGCTGCACGGAAAAGGAGGCGCTGACGGCGGCGGCCACGGCGGTGAGATCGCTGTCGTCAGGCGGCTCCGCGCCGGAGCCTGTCGTCGCCGCGCAGGATGACTACCCGCCCACCGTGTTCGTGCCGCTTCATCATGAGCCTCTTTCGCAGCCAAGGGCGAACGACAGGCCGTTCGACATCGACACGGCGTCCTGGGAGGAAGCCATGCCGTACTACGAAGCCGTGATCGTCGGCAACGATCTCTGGCGCGCATTGTCCGAGGAAGAGGCTGCCAGCATCTCCGGCAAAAGGTCCAAGTTTTTCGTCATTTCCGCGATCGTTGGCTTCGTGCTGGGAATACTCGTCGGCAAGCAGTTGGGCAATACGGCGGGTCTCGTGACGGCAGCCATTGTCGGCCCATTGGTGGCCTTTACTCTGGCGCTATGGGTGGAAGGCTGGCTGATCAGGGACGTCGACACCTACCTGGCGGACAAGAAGCGGAAATACTACCTGGACAATTTCGAGAAACTGCACAACAAGTCCGCATCGTGGTCGTTCAGCAGGGCCACATTCTTTGGAGGCATGTTCTGGTTCTCGTACAGGCGCATGCCTTTCTATTCAGCCGTATGGACGGCTGTGGTGCTCGCCTTTGCCATCGCGCAGGATTACATGGGCATCAAGGGCAGTTCGCCCGTCAATGCCGGATTATGGATTGCGCTTGGCATTTCCGGAATGCCTTGCTACGTGAAGCATGCGAAGGCGGCCATTCGCAAAGTCATGAGCCGTCCTGCCGACGTGGCGCTGGCAAGCCTGCGCGAAATCGGCGGCGTCAACCGCTGGTCATGGAGCATCCAGTTTGTCCTGTACTTCGTGATCTACATGACGATTTCCGGGCAACTGGGCGTCGCGTTCTAGCGGCCACCAGTGCCGCGCGCGCACCTTGCGCTTTGCAGAAGCCTGCGCATGGATGCTCCTGCGCGTTCCGAACCGGAGCGGAACACTCGCAGGCTAAGGTTGTCCAGGTGATGGCCGTTCACAACGGCCAGGAGAACAGCTTTTCAAGCCGGGACGGGACGCTGGAGGCGGCTTCGGCCTGCGCATGGCGCGCAAAAGCCATCAGCGCATCTCTTTCCAGCCTGAGAATGCTGGATTCGGTCAGTTTGCCATCGAGACGGATCTCGATTCTTTCCTCGCCCGGCGGCGTATCGCGGGGAATGCAGGGGCTGCCGGAAAACAGGAACAGCACCAGGCTGACCGTGCCGCCGGATTGCCGCACGACGCCGATATCTTTCACTTCGCTCCACAGGACCCTGCCGTCGATTGGCTGTCCGCTGATTCCTTCCGGCCCGAACTCCAGCCAGGGAGCGCCGGGGCGGATGATTTTCCCGTACTTGCGGTAAAAGATGGCTAGCGCGATACCTGACGCGAGCAGGAGCCCGGCCAGCGCCAGCTTGAGCGGCATCTCATGCACGAACGGCAGCGCGAACGCGGGAATGAGTGCGGACGCGACAATCAGGAAAGGGCCGAGGCTGCGTACGGACGTCGCGCCGCTGACGGCGGTGCGATCCGGGACGACGCCGGAAAAGTAGGTAAACGCCTTCAGCAGTTCACGATAGACCTGTTCCGGAGGCGTTCCCGCGATCAGGTCCAGTTCCACGCGCCGTCGGCATGCCTTTCCCGTGCAGGATGATTCCGGGCTCCCGTCCGTCGATTTCAGTTGAACGAGGAGGTCGGTAAAGCTGCCCGCTTCCGCCGCCTCGACCCTGACCGTGGACAGATCTGCGACCTTGTTCCAGGGTATGGTCCCTTTCAGGGCGTAGCCGCCGATGCCTTCGGGGCCGAACGACAGCCAGACCGGGTTCTTGATCAGAATCGAGACTTCCCTGCGGAAGAACGTGAGCAAGAACAGCGTGAACAGGAACGCGGAGACGGTGAAATAGACTTCCTCGTGGCCGTCCGACAGGTCGATGGCGCCGATAGTCAGGAAAAAGGCGAAGACGAAAGCGAGTCCGATGTAGATTCCAGCCGCCTCCCTCGAGGCGCGGTAGAACCTGGGCTCGGGTTGCGGCAACGAATGCAGGTAGGGTTCAGTCTTCATGCGGTTGCTGAAAGCCGGACGGGCGAATTCTCTGCAATGGATTGCATCAATGCAATCGAAAACATAGCATCAATCGGGCTGATCAGGAAAAGAAGCACCGTGTAAAGTTGCGTAAATGCCCTGGTTGAGGCAGGCGCGCAACAGAAGGGGACTGACCAGTCAACCGATAACGATGTCGTCCGGCGGCAGGCAGGACCGGTAACGCCAGTACATGGCCGCGAGCACCGCTTCCAGTTGCCGCACATAGAGCGGCGTATCGAAAAGTGGGGCGGTCAGTCGCTGCCGGGCGAGTTTTTCCCGGGTTTCCGCCAGCTTGGCCGGGTCGGCGGCGAGACCGACGGCCAGCCGCACGAAGTCGTCCTTCGACCTTGCGATCAGTTCCGGCATGCCGATGGCGTTGAGCAGGCTGGCAGCCACCCGGGCCGGGAACGACTCGCCGATCAGGGTCACGACAGGCAGCCCCGCCCAGAGCGCATCGCTGGCGGTGGTATGGGCGTTATACGGCAGCGTATCGAGGAAAAGATCGGCGGCGCGGTGGCGCGCCAGATGCTCCGGCAGCGCCATGTGTCCGGCAAAAACCAGCCGATCCGGCGCTACGCCCCTGCTTTCTGCCTCGCTGCGCAGGTTGCGTTCGGCGAGCGGATTGGTTTCGAGCAGCCACAGCACGCTTTCCGGCACCTCGCGCATGATCGCCATCCAGCTATCGAATACGTCGGGGGTGATCTTGTGGTTGCCATTGAAGCAGCAGAACACGACGCCGTCTTCCGGCAGGCCCAGTTCCGTGCGTGTGAAAACACGGTCGGCGATGGCGCGCTTGCGGTCGTTGGACTGGTAGGAGCCGGGCAGCCAGGCGATCTTTTCCGTGTAGTGGCGGCGGTTTTCGGGCGGGATCAGCGTACGATCCGCGATCAGGTAATCGATAAATTTCGCGCCCATCGTTCCCGGATAGGCCAGGTAGTTGACCTGCACCGGTGCAGCGCGGCAGGCGAAAATGCCGGTACGGTGCACGGTCTGGTATCCCTGCAGGTCGATGGCGATGTCGATCTTCCGGTCGCGTGCGAGTTGCGCCGCCTCCCTGTCGGTCAGGCCGCTGATATCGATGAAATCGTCGAAGGCGTCCAGCAGCCGGGCGCGCATCGGGTCGTCCTCGGCCTGGACGTCCTTGTTCGGGCCGAACGAGAACGCGATGACTTCGAACTTGTCCCGGTGGTGCAGCTCAAACAACTCCGCCGTCAGGATGGCGGTAGCGTGATGGTGGAAATCGTGCGAGAAGTAGCCGAGCCGGATTCGGCCTTCGGCGGGCCGGCTGCGGATATTCCCAAGCGATCTGTCCCGGGCAAAATGAGCGGCGTGGCTTTCGGCAGCCATGCGGTGCGCGGCGGGAGAATCGATGGCGCAGAGCGCATCGAACGGCGCAGCGGCCTCCTTGCCGCTCAGGATGCCGTGCGAAAGCGCCACGGCTTCGCCCTCGATGCCGCGCCAGTCGCACATGGCCAGCTTCGTGCTGATCCGGCTTCCCGCCAGCAGGGGGCGGCCGGGCTGCAATTCGGACGCACGGTCATAGTAGGCCAGAGCTTCGAGATGCTGTTTGGCCTGGTTGAACAAGTCGCCTTTCTTGCACAGGACGTCCGGATCGTTGGGATTCAGCCGGAGCGCCTGGTCGTAATTCGCCGAAGCCTCCTGCATGCGCCCAAGGCTGACAAGCAGGTCGGCCTTCCTGATCCAGATGCTCGCCTGGTCGGGCCGCAGGCCGAGCGCGCGGTCGTAGTGCTCCAGAGCTTCGTCATAGCGCCGGAGTGCGGCAAGAGCGCCTGCCATGTTGGTCCATGCGCCGGGATCGGACAGGTTGGCGGAGAGTGCCGGCCCGAAGGAAGCCAGCGCTTCCTCGTGGCGGCCGAGCTTGCCGAGAACGGCTCCGCGGTTGCCGAGCGCCTGCGCAAAACCGGGCCTGAGGCGGAGCGCCTCGTCGAAGCAGGCGAGCGCTTCTTCGTTTTGTCCCAGCCTGGACAGGCACATGCCGACGTTCAGCCAGGCGTCCTGATTCTGCGGCGACAGGCGGACAGCTTCCCGGTGATGCGGCAGCGCCTCCTCATCCCTGCTAAGCGAGGAGAGCGTGGCGCCCAGGTTGAAGCGCGCCAGTCCGCTGTCCGGCCTGACGGCGACCGCTTTCCCGAACAGGTCCGCGGCTTCTTCGTGCTTTCCCTGCATGGAACAGACCACGCCCAGCACATGGAGCGCATCGAAATTCTCCGGTTCGGTCTTCAGCGCGCCCTGCAGGAGCGCTTCGGCGATCTGCATGTTGCCGCTCTGAAAGTTCGCGATGGCGTGCTGGATGAGGGTCGGGACGGATATATCCATGGCGGCTTCCGGTAGGGGGCTGGTTGTCGGGATATCAAGAGGCAATTGGGCAATGCTATCGGGTTCATCCGCCAACTTCAAGCGGCTCATGACTGGAGCGTTTCGATCAAAGCCGGAGGGACGTTTTTCCGATATTGTCTGACAAAAAAACCGGACGCGCTGTGACCACCGGATCGGCGGCCATCCTGGTGCATTTTACACGTCATGGCTGCTTTTCGACTTGCTAGTTGTCAACACTTTTGCACACCGGATGCGTTTCGGCCTCTGGCAGACGGATAACGGGTTCGCGTTGTATCCATGCAAGGCGGAATGCCGATTTTATTCAATAAAAACATAGGGATATTGCGACATGGCAACAAACTGCCATGATATTAATCAATTTAATGAAACTCCTTGATTTACATGTCGTTACGGAAATAATTGCCGGTTATCCACAGGGTTGCCCACAAAAAATGTGAGTAACCTCTGTTGTCAACTCATCAAAGCCGGAAAATGCCGAAATGGCGTGCCAAGGCTGATTTACTTGTACGACTTTTGGAGTGGATTTTTTGCGAATTTTCCGAAGCGGGACAAACGATCGATGCTTGCGGCGGGAAGCGGCTTGCGAAAAAACGCCGGCTGGAAGCAGGCGTGCCGGAGAAAAGTGCGGTCAGAGAAAATCCGGCCGGGAAGAATCCGCCTGCAACTCATGCCGGATGTCATCCTGATCCGGCATCGGCCGATCCTCGGCCGGAGCCATGAGGGGCATGCCGCTCGCACCGAGGCGAGGCCATTCCAGTTCGGGCGCATTCGGGTGGCCGGACTCGCCGGGTAGTTCAAAAAGAGGCAGGTTCAACAAGCGCCGCAATGTCGAGTTCGGCGTATCGACAAAAGGAATGGCATTCCGCTGCAGAAACCGGAACACATCATTGTCAATGTCAATAACTGGCATGACTCACCCCATGCTTATGGATTACCCGGGTTGATTTTACGCAAGAGTCCGGCGGCCGGATTGATCCATATCAAGTGATGACTGCCGATATCCCGGACAAGGAGCCGAAAGGACGCTCACCCGGATCAGGCTTCCTTGACGGAAGTACGCTGTGTGAGCATTCCTTGCGGTGTTTTTCTGGCGATAGGCTGTCGCCGGTGAATTCTTGCGGCTTCTGTCCATGCATCGGACGAGAAAACGCTACGCGGACGGCGGCGTTGCCGGTTTCGGGCTTTCCCGGGCGTACTGGATGGCTGACAGGATCTCGGCGGCGAGAAGGGACGGCCTGACCGGCTTGTCGCGCGGCAGGATATGGTATTGGCGGACGATATCGGCAATCTCCGCTTCGGTGGACAGCCCCTGGTTCAGCTTGCCTGTTATCAGAAAGATGGGGACGGTGGGCGACTTGGCCAGCCGGATCAGGCGAATCAGCGACTCGGACGTCTGGCTTCCAACCCACCAGTCGAGGACAAACGCATCGAAGACCGTGTCCGCCATGGCTTTTTCGACATCGGCCGTGGAATAAAAGACGGAAGGTGAAAAACCGTAGTCGCGCAAGAAATCGCCCAGGCTGTCGGCTAGGTCCTTGTTGTCGTCGCAGATGGCGATCGAGAATGCGCGCGTCTGCCTGAGCGCCAGTTCGATCCGGCCTACCTTGAACAGAACGGCATTTTTGGGCGCTTCCACCAGTTCGGAGACGACCAGGCCGCCATCCTTCCGGTACGCGACCCATTGGCGATCGTCCACCTGGCCGGTGAGCTCCCCGTCGAGCACAACCTGGCATTTGACCGGGCGTGACGGCATGAAAACCGTCGCTTCGACGGCGTTCCCCGGTAATTCCGTTTCATGCGGGGAGGCAGGAGACTGTGAACAGCAGACCAGCGTTTCGCCGAAATGGTTATATACGTCCTGAAGGCTTTTCAGCGACCATTCGCCGATGTCCTTGTCCAGCATCCGGCGCGCCTGTGAATGGCTGAGACCGACTATCCCCGCCAACTGGCTGACGTAATTCCTGGGCTGAACGTTGTGTCGCTGAAACAGGGGAGCGATCCGTTCGAGCGCGCGGCCATTCTGGCATTCAATCGATGGTGACATAGGCGATGTAGGCATGCAAATCGGTTCACAAAATCGGCGGTTTCTAAAAACGGCTCTCAAAACGGTGCGGCAGAGGGCATCGTGTAATCTGCCCCGGCAGGGCGCGGTGTCCGGTCCATTCGTTCCACTTGGCGCAGCACCTTCGCTTCAAGGACCGCCTGCCCTACCGTTTTTTGATTCTCACAGCATTCATGGCTAGCTGAACGTTACCATGACCCGCGCATCATGTGACTTTTTTTATGCAATAAGCGCGTCTGATGCGTGATATTGTCTAAACGTTCATTTTAAGGAGTGTTTTGCGCTATTTACCCAACAAACATTCCTTAAAATGGAAAATAAATATCGAAAGTTTCATTTTGTGCTTGCTTTGGGTGTTGTTAAATGCTATTTATAACACCAAGAAGTGGTGAGCCTTGCATAATATGAAGCTTTTTGTGTAAGGGAAAAGTCATTCGACGCTATTGGGGGAAAACGATGCCGTCATTCACTTCGTGAAACACCACTTTCTCACCATATTTTTCCATTTTTGTATGGAGGCCTTCGATGAAAAACCTTAAAGACACGTTCCTGCAGAACGCCCACCTGTTCATCATGGCGTTCACGCTGATCGTTTCCTGTGCTGGTTGGTCGGCTGTGCATGTTCCGAAAAATGCCGATAGCTCGTTTGCCTGGTTCGGCTATGTCCCGATGAGCGTTCAGTATGCATCGGATACCCAGAAGGTTGCAGACGACCATGTGGCCAGTTCGGCGCTCGGCCTCCAGAGCATCAACTAGTTTCAGTTTCACTGGTCCGGCCGTGGTTTGCCGCGGCTGAATGACCGGTCCGGTTTGGGACGGGGGCGGTGCGCATGTTTACGCCAAACACTCCCTGTGCGCTTCCCCTGGTTTCCCAATTTTTCCGAAGAGGCCATGCCAAGGCAGGCTCGCGGCGCCAATGGGCAGGCACCGCAGTCCGGCGCTGAGTCAGCCAGCGCTGGCACCGGCCGACGGCATGGCCGTTACCGGCAGACGCACGGTAAACTTCGCCCCCTTGCCAGACGGACTCGACACATTGATGGTGCCGCCCATCAGGGTTATCAGCCGTGCGACAATCGCCAGTCCCATGCCGATGCCTGTCGCCTGGGAATGCGGATTCTTCCCTTGTGAAAACTCGTTGAAAATGGTCGGCATCAGCTGCGGCGGAATGCCCGGCCCGGAATCCTCGACCACCAGCACCATCTGCAGCGGCGCAGCCCCATCGGCCTGCTGGTATTCCAGCGAGACATTGACCCGGCCCGGCGTGGCGTACTTGGCCGTATTGCTGACCAGGTTGGTCGCAATCTGCCTGAAACGCCGCGGGTCCGACACGATGACCTTGTCCGGCTCGGTAAAATCGCAATGAAACTCCAGCCCCTTCTTTTGCCCCGCCTCGCTGAATTCATCGACCGTCGTCCTCAGTTCCTCCTGCGGGTTGAAGGGCTCTTTGGCCAGCACCAGCATGCCGGACAGGATATGCGAATAGGTCGACATATCGACAATCTGCGCTTCGATCTGCTCGGCCGCCTTGCGCAGACGGTCGATGACCTTTTTTTCGCTGTCGTTCTGGCTGCGGAGCAGCAGGATGTCGATCGACGTCACCACCGTTTGCAGGGGAGTGCGCAGTTCATGGCTGATGACTCCCAGCAGGCGTATCTGGTCCATGGCCTTTTTTTCCGCGGCCTCCGCGCGTGCCTGTTCCTTGTTCAATTGATCTTCCTGGCGGCTGACCTGTCCCGAATAGCGTTGCCAGATAATGAAATTCGTGAGGCACAGGATGATTATAATGACGAGGTCGAGGGCGGTTTGCATGGGTTCTTGTCGCGCAGTATGGTGTTTTTTGACGTCCTGCCGGTGCCTGTGCGTGTTAAATTAATAGCAATAGACTGTCATTATATTGACGCGCCCGGTCATTGCAACCGCTTGCGGCATCGATGGAGTATTTCTGACGAGAGTTTTCCCCCTTTCCAGCCATTTTTAACGCCATGCTAAAAAAATCGATAACGAATTTCTGGGCGCGATTGCTGGTCCCCGTCGGGATCATGACGTTCATCATTCTCTGCGCGGGGGCGATTACCTATGCTCTGATAGCGAAGAACTGGGAAGAAAAACGGATTGCGCTCAAGGTCGAACTGGCGGCGGGCAGCAGCGTGAAAATCCTTGGCGTCATCAACTCCATCGTGGATGAGCATGTCCATGGCGGGATGCGGCTGCTGATGGACAAGGGCAAGTCGCTCGGCGAACCGACGATAGGCCCGGCCGTCACCATCGATGGCCAGTCCATTCCCGAGCTCAAGTTCGGAAACGCATCTCAAACCGGCCACTATGAGCTGGTGGATTCCGTGACGCGCGCCGAAGGCGGCACGCAGACCCTGTTCGCGCGCGTCGGCGATGATTTCGTGCGCGTTTCCACCAACGTCATCCGGGAAAACGAACGCGCCATCGGCACCATGCTCGACCGCAACAGCAAGGCCTACGACGCTATCCGGCAGGGAACCGCCTACTACGGCCTCGTCTACATCCTCGGCGAACCCTACCTGGCGGGTTACGAGCCGATGATTGGCAGGAACGGTTCGGTCATCGGCATCTGGTACGTCGGTTACCGCGTCGACATGCAATTGCTGAAGGACCTGGCAACCCAGACCGATCTTCCCGACGGCGGCTTCATCGCTGCCTTCGACGGCAACGGCAACCCTCGCTTCTACTCGCCGACCATCACCCCGGAAAAGGCGCGCGCCATGTATGCCAGCGACGAACCGGGCTGGAACGTCATCCGGAGCAAATTCGAGCCGTGGGACTTCACCGTCATCGCCGCCTACCCGGACAATGCCACCAGTCTCTTCGTGCTTCAGCGTGCGCTCACTCTGCTCGCCATCTTCTCCACGGGTGCCCTGATCATCTTCCTGGTCCTGGTGCGCCTGCTGGAAAAATGGGTGCTGACGCCGCTCGGCGCGCAGCCGTCCGAGGTGGCGCATTGCCTGGATGCGATTGTCAACAGCCCCGGCGAGGCGGTCGACATACCGCTCAGGCGGGGAGACCGGAGCAGCGCCATGGCCGCGCTCGACGCCCTGCAGAAGAAACTACGCACGACCCTGACTCCGGTCCACCAGCATGCGGATGAAATCACCGGCCAGATACGCGACGCGGAAGCCGCCGCCAAGACATTGCTGGAAGACCGCAGCGACGAAGCACTCATCAACCTGCAGGCCCAGCTCAGGGTCCTGCGCCGTACCGCCGGTATGCTGGATATGTCCGTCGAACGCATCCCGCCTGGTTGGGTGCAGGAGGGGTATGGCGGCTATACCTACCAGACTGAAACGGAAGACGAGAAGGCCGACTGAGCGCTATTGCCTTGATCGAAAGGGCGGATAGACGCAGGCGTTTCGCGTTCCTTCGTCGCAATGAATAAAGAACGCTGCGCTTTACGCGCTTTGTTGGGACGGTAGACGAGGAGCGGTTAATCCGCACGTTTCCGGTTCGAGCATAGATCGGAGAGCAAGATATACAAAAAGGGTGCCTTCGCGGCGCCCTTTTTGTTTTCTGGTACATCCTATTCGCGATTCCTTGCGGCCATTCATACAGACTTCTTTCTGCTTGATTCGTAACTCTTCAATCAAGAGATTGAAACCGTGCCAAGCCGTTTTCGCTCTTCGGCAGAGGGGCATTGCCGGATAAAAATACATATTCCATCAACCGGCTCGATCTATCCAACCGGGAGCGATTGACTCGTTACCTATCACAGACTCTCGTTTAACTGAGAGAGACGTGCGATATCGTGCATTACCGACGGAATATATAACTGTTAATTTGAAACAATTTTTGTAAGGATTTTAGATGGTTTTTGTAAGAATTTGATGTTGTTGTAAAGTAATGTTAATATTTCAATATAGAAATATTAACTGAATATCGATAGCCTCCGTGTTACATGAAAGGGGTATCGAGAACAGAATTCGGTCGATACCCGAATGTCAATTGACGTTTTGTGAAAGTCTCAATCGCTCGATCCGCTGTGTTTGAAGTTCAATCAAGTAGGGTTAACGGTTTTGTTTTAACTTGAAAGAAATGAAAGAAATCAAGATATCGGCATGGTTGTTTGCAATAGGAATGATCATTGCGCCAAAGGCTTTCTCTGCTGATGTACTGATTTACGATGGAGACTACAGCGATGTAGCCTCTTATCTTGCGTCAAGGCAAACTGTTGCGGGAAATACCCCTACGGTTATCAGCTGGAGCGGCAGTACGCTCGCCAATTTACCCTCATCATTGAACATATATCAGCAAGTCTGGGATGTGAACGGTCGTTTGGCGCTAACGGCCTCGCAGCAAACTGCTTATTTGAATTATCTGAAAGGTGGCGGTGCGCTTTTCCTGATGGGAGAGAACACTGGCTACGGCGCGTTGCGAAATGCGACCCTGGTGAGTTTCATTTCCTTGGCTGGAGGCGGTACGGTATCAATAGTCTCCAATAGCGGTACTGCGGAAACGGTTTCGAGTGCATTACAAACCCCGAATGTGATTAGTACCGTAAGCTATGCTGCATCAGGTTCCTTTGCTAATTCAGGGACGGGCATCTGTTTAACTACGAACGGTTCAAATACCTGTTCGGCAATCGCCTTTAATGTCGGAACTTTATCCAATGCGCCAAATGGTTCGTTGGTTAGCGTATTGGATATTAATTTTCTCGAAAGTTCTCGCGCAAGCAGTTTCCAAGCGTTTGTCGATAATCTCATCGCCTATATGGCAGCCCAAGCCCAAGCCAGCTCACAATTTGTGCCGGTCTCTAATAGCGCCACGTCAGGTGTGGCAAAAGTATTGGATACATTGACAGCAGCATCAACGATTGATACTGACATGGCACTGGCAATCGGCCAATTGTCTTCCTTGTCATCATCCGAGAAAAAAGTGGTGCTGAACCGTTTGACGCCAACCGCCAATAATTCACAAACAAACCTCGCTTCAACTGCAATGGGAGCTGGACTTTCTACGATCAGGGAAAGACTTGATGGAGTCCGCGGTGCGGGAGCTTACGCGTGGGCCGAACCGAGCATTGATGGATTGCAACTCGCTGCTGCCGGCCCCATCAGCGGCCTTCTCTACACTGAGGACTATCATCATGGCGTCTGGGGAAAAATGTTTGGCAGCAACATCCATCAGGATGCAAAGAACGGTTATGCCGGCTACAAAGCAAACACGTTGGGAATGACATTCGGCGCTGATAACCGTGTCGCGCAGGGAACGATCGTTGGCGGTGCATTCACCTATTCCGCAACCAATCTCGATCAAAGTGACTTCATGACTGGTTCTGGAAATGACATGGAAAGCTATTTGCTCACAGGCTATGTAAGCCGCGATTTTGGGCCATGGTACCTCGACGGCATGCTTTCCTATGGCAGACAGCGTTACAAGTCACATCGTGATACGACGGTAACCGGGATTGCCAATGCCACGTTCAATGGCGATCAATGGGCGGCGAAAGTCAGTGCAAGTGTGCCTTATAAAATCAGTGAAACAATGGCGCTTACGCCGTTCGCTTCCCTCCAATACAATCGCATACATCAGGACGGCTACCGTGAAAGCGGCGCAGGAGCGCTTAGTTTGACTGTCGCAGATGCCACGGCAGAACGCGTGCAATCCGGGTTGGGCGTCAGCTTGTCCGGGAAGAAAGATTTTGCCAGCACGAGTGTGCTTCCCTCAATACATGTTCAATGGCTGCACGACTTCAAGGATGACGGTGTAGATACGACGGCGAGCTTCGCGGGCGGTGGCGCTGCGTTTTCCACGCCGGGACAACGAATCAACAAGGACAAGCTCAATCTGGGCGGCAGCCTCCAATTCCCGATGGCCAGTAATGCAATGCTTTCGATCCATTACGACTATGAAGGGACAAGTGGTTACCGCAGCCAAACGGGTAAGATTGTCGGGCAATGGAGGTTCTGATCAGGCCTGACCGTATTTCACTGGAAAGAAAGAACGACAATCCATTGCATCGATTTGTACCGACGGGTGGTCCAAATTTGAGAAGGTGTTACGTGCAAACGTAGCTCCTTTTCCATTTCCGGGAAAGCATTTTGATCTGGCAGCGAAAGTAAGTCCTGCCTGTTTAACCCGGTTAGAGCCAGCCCAGTTTCAGCATTCGGATAGCGCAGGATTTTGCCCTTTTTTCGATTCATTCCATCAGGAACATAACAAGAAAAATGAAAAACCTGACAAGAAAAATAGGAAGTTACGCTTCAACTTGCTAAAATATAATATTCTCCAATAAACAAACTGACGGAAGTTTGTTGAGTCATTTTCTGATCATGACTTTTCTCCGTCGGATTGCCGCGCATGCCAAAGGGTTCCTTTGCCAGTCGTTTTTTGTCCTTGTCCCTGCCGGATAAGCCGGTAGAGCAGGGCTGTTTTGCCTTGACGGATGGTCTGGGCG
>Ga0316613_10001226_pt1 | contig 17757 bp, 15 predicted proteins | sample OWC_soil_day10_C_2_FD_207647 | JGI IMG/M metagenome (GOLD analysis project Ga0316613, IMG submission 207647) | Wetland soil microbial communities from Old Woman Creek delta, Ohio, United States - OWC_soil_day10_CT_b | ecosystem: Environmental > Terrestrial > Soil > Wetlands | place: USA: Ohio...
GGCACGCGCCGTCACGGCGCAGTGTTGCTGCGCCGTGCGCCGGAGGTCAACCACTAGTTTGTTGACGGCCCACCGGCCTGCCCGGTCGGGCAGGCTGCCACGCATCAGCGCTGCGGCATGTCCTTGACCGAGTAGCCCAAGCTGACCGTGGCATCTTCGGGGATCGGCGGCATCGAGTCGTTCCAGGCCTGCCAGGCGGCGCGCAGGCGCTCCAGGCGTTCGGGCTCCAGGACGGCACGGTTGGCGCGCTCGCGCTCGTCTTCGGCAATGTTGAACAGGTAGTCGTTGCCATCCACGCGCAGGTACTTCCAGTCGCCGTCGCGATGGGCGCGCTGGCTGCGGTGGTTCATGCGCCAGTGCATCGGCCGCGCGAAGTGAGTTGCCGGCTCGCGCAGCACCGGCAGCACAGACACGCCGTCCAGCGGGTGGTCGGCATGCGCCATCACGCCAGCCGCGTCGAGCAGCGTCGCCGACCAGTCCATCGTCAGGCAATGCTGCGCGCTGACGGCGCCGGCCGGGATGACCGCGGGCCAGTGCGCGATGTAGGGCACGCGGATGCCGCCTTCGGTCAGGTCCATCTTGCCGCCGACCAGCGGCCAGTTGTCGGAGAAGCGCTCGCCGCCGTTATCACTGGTAAAGACCAGCAGCGTGTTGTCCATCTGGCCGAGCTGGTGCAGCGTGTCGAGCAGCTGGCCGATACCCTCGTCCATGTGGTGGATCATGCGCCGGTAGGTGTGGATGTTGCCGCCGGCCAGGTGGAACAGGCTGCCCTTCAGGTTGTGCGCCAGCTCGCGGTCGTCGCGCGTCTCCCAGGGCCAGTGCGGCGCGGTGTAGTGCAGGCTCAGGAAGAACGGCGCGTTGCCCTTCGCCATGCGCTGCACCCAGTCCAGCGCGCGCTGCGTGATCAGGTCGGTCAGATAGCCGTCGGTGGCCCGCTCGGCCGTGCCTTCGTACAGGTCGTGCCGGCCTGCGGAGTCGGCATGGGTGAAGTAGTCGACGCCGCCGCTCATCGGGCCGAAGAATTCCTCGTAGCCCGAGGCCAGCGGCCCGAATGCCGGCGGGTATCCCAGGTGCCATTTGCCGATCAGCGCGGTGCGGTAGCCGGCATGGCGCAGCAGCGAGGGCAGCGTCGGGTGTTCCGGAGGCAGGCCGAGCGTGGGGCTGCCGCGGCTTCGGCTGTTGATCGGCTCTTCGGCTGCGCCTCGCAGCCGGTACTGGTAGCGCGCAGTCATCAGCGCGAAGCGCGTCGGCGAGCACACCGGCGAGTTCGAATAGCCCTGCGTGAAGCGCAGGCCGTGGGCCGCCATGCCATCGAGCACCGGCGACACCGGACCGAACTCGGCATCGCGGCCGCCGTAGCAGCCCAGGTCGGCATAACCCAGGTCGTCGGCGACGATGAAGATCAGGTTGGGGCGCGCGTGCATCGTGGACTCAGGCGCAGAGGATCGACACCGCCTTGGTGTTCAGGTAGGCCTCCAGCGCCTCGCTGCCCCCTTCGGAGCCGTAGCCCGAATCCTTGATGCCGCCGAAGGGCATCTCGGCCCAGGGCAGCGCCGGCTGGTTGATCCACAGCATGCCCAGCTCCAGTCGCTGCGCCAGCAGATGGGCGTTCTTCAGCGAGCGCGTGTAGGCATAACCGGCCAGGCCGTAGGGCAGGCGGTTGGCTTCGGCGATGGCGTCTTCGAGCCGGTCGAAACCGCGGATCGCGGCCAGCGGGCCGAAGGGTTCCTGATTGAACACCGCGGCCTCCAGCGGCACCTCGTCCAGCACGGTGGGGGCGAAGAAGTTGCCGGCCGAGCCGATGCGCTCGCCGCCGGCCGCGATCTGCGCACCCTTGGCGCGCGCGTCGTCGACGAACTGGGCCATCGCCGTCAGGCGCCTCGCATTGGCTAGCGGGCCCATGGCCGTGCCTTCGGCCAGCCCGTCGCCGACCTTCAACGACTGCGCGTGCCTGGCCAGCTTCTGCGCAAATTCGGCGCGGATGCTGTTGTGCACCAGGAAGCGCGTCGGCGAGATGCACACCTGCCCGGCGTTGCGGAACTTGGCGGCACCGGCGCACTTGATGGCCAGGTCGATCTGCGCGTCCTCGGCCACGATCACCGGCGCGTGGCCGCCCAGCTCCATGGTCGCGCGTTTCATGTGCGTGCCGGCCAGCGCGGCCAACTGCTTGCCCACCGGTGTGGAGCCGGTGAAGGTGATCTTGCGGATCACCGGGTGCGCGATCAGGTAGGCCGAGATCTCGGCCGGGTTGCCATAGACCAGGCCGATCACGCCGGCCGGCACGCCGGCATCGACGAAGGCCTGGATCAGCGCCGCCGGCGAGGCCGGCGTTTCTTCGGGCGCCTTGACGATCATCGAGCAGCCGGTGGCCAGCGCCGCCGACAGCTTGCGCACCACCTGGTTGATCGGGAAGTTCCACGGCGTGAAGGCTGCCACCGGCCCGACCGGGCTGCGCAGCACCGTCTGTTGCACAGCGAGCGAGCGCGACGGCACCACGCGGCCGTAGACACGGCGGCCCTCTTCGGCAAACCATTCGATGATCTCGGCCGACATCGTCGCTTCGGCCTTGGCTTCGGCCAGCGGCTTGCCCTGCTCCATCGTCATCAGCGCGCCGATGTCGGCGGCGCGTTCGCGCATCAGCGCGGCGGCGCGGCGCATGACCGCGCTGCGCTCCAGCGCCGGCGTGTCGCGCCACAGCTCGAAGCCACGCTGCGCGGCTTCGAGGGCGCGGTCGAGGTCGGCGATATCGGCGTGCGCCACGCGGCCGATCTCCTGGCCGGTGGCCGGGTTCAGCACGGCCAGGGTCCGGCCGCTTGCGGCGTCGCACCACTGGCCATCGATGAAGAGTCGGGTGTCGGGATAGTTCATGGGTGTCGCGGTGCGTTGGTGCGGAGCGCAGCTTAACGCCGAATGGCGGCCGCGATTCCCCGATACTGCGGGTCCGCACTTCTGGGGACACGACGCCATGCGCAAGGTCTACGTCATCGGCACCGCGTGCACGCCTTTCGGCAAGCACGAGGACAAGTCCTTCCAGGACCTGGCTCGCTGGGCCTATGGCGATCTGCTGCTCGACTGTGGCCTCGATGCGCAAGGCGCGCGATTGATCGAGCAGGCCTGGTTCGGTAACTGCGGCATGGGCCAGTGGGGGCAGGGCGGCATCCGCGGCCAGGTGGCCTTCACGCCGCTGGTCGAAGAAGGGCTGTTCCCCGAGCGCGTGCCGATGATCAACGTGGAAGGCGGCTGCGCCACCGCGTCCTTCGCCTTCCACGGCGCCTGGAAGGACGTGCTCTCGGGCCAGGCCGAGGTCAGCCTGGCGATCGGCGTGGAAAAGCTGGTCAGCCGCGACGACCCCGGGCGCACCGCCGCGATCATCGCTACCGGCATCGACCAGCTCGACAGGCAGAAGTGGCTCGACTACTACGCCGCGGCAGGCGCGCAGGCCGGCAAGCCCTTCGAGACCGGCCCGGGCCGCACCGTGTTCATGGACACCTACGCGATGCAGGCTGCATGGCACATGCGGGCCTATGGCACCACGCAGCGGCAGATCGCCGTGGGTGCGTCGAAGAACCACCACCACGGCAGCCTGAACCCGAAGGCGCAGTACCGCTTTGAGCTGACGGTGGACGAAGTGCTGGCCGACCGTGAGATCAGCTTTCCGCTGACGCGCGCGATGTGCTCGCCGCTGGGTGACGGCGCGTCGGCGGCGCTGCTGTGCTCACAGGACGCACTGGCCCACTTCCCGCGCGAGGTGCAGGCACGCGCAGTGCTCGTGCGCACCAGTCAGCTGTCCGGCGGCAAGTACCGCAAGCTCGACGAGCCGGGGCTGTCGCGCATCGCCGCCGACAAGGCCTATGCACGGACCGGCCTGAAGCCCGCTGAGATGCATCTGGCCGAGGTGCACGACGCCACGTCCTTCTGCGAGATCTACCAGCTGGAGATGCTGCGCCTGTGCGCAGAAGGCCAAGGCGGGCGTTTCGTCGAATCGGGCGCCACGGCGCTGGGCGGGCGGTTGCCTGTGAATGTCTCCGGCGGGCTGGTGTCCAAGGGTCACCCGGTGGGTGCCACGGGGCTGTCGATGGTCTACGAGGTCTGCCAGCAGCTGCGCGGCGAGGCCGGCGCGCGCCAGGTGAAGGGCGCGTCGCTGGGGCTGATCGAAAACGGCGGCGGCGTGATGGGTTTCGACGAAGCGGCCTGTGCGATCCACATTCTCGAAAAGTCCTCATGAGCATCGACTACCGCCCCGAAGACCCGGCCACGCTGGCCAACCCGTACCCGCTGTTCAACCAGCTGCGCGACGAGGACCCCTGCCACTGGAGCCCGCGGCTGAAGAGCTGGGTGCTGACGCGCTACGACGACGTCAAGGCCGTCACGCAGGACGGCAGCATGTCGTCGAACCGGCTGCAGCCCTTCTTTGCCAGCATGCCCAGTGACGAGGTGCGGAAGATCGGCGACATCATCCGCTACTTGTCGCTGTGGATGGTGTTCAAGGACCCGCCCGAGCACACGCGGCTGCGCCGGCTGACCTCGCGCGTGCTGCATGTCAAGTCCATGCAGGGCATGCGGCCGCAGGTGGAAGAGATCGCCGAGTGGCTGCTGGACGGGATGCGCGGCAAGGAGCAGTTCGACTTCATCGCCGAGTTCGCCGGCCCGCTGCCCTGCCTGGTGATCATGGCCCTTCTCGGCGTGCCGCGCGAGGACCTGGGCCTGATGAAGCAGCTGTCCGACGACATGGCACTGTTCATCGGCTCGTCGCGCGTGTCACCCGAGAAGTACGACACCGCGCAGGCCGCCACGCACGCCATGGCCGAGTACTTCCGCGCGCAGATTGACGCGCGCCGTGCAGCGCCGCGCGCCGACCTGCTCGGCGAGCTGGTCCACCTGCGCGACGGCGACGATCGCCTAAGCGAAGACGAGCTGGTGGCCACCTGCATCCTGCTGCTCTTCGCTGGCCACGAGACCACCACCAACCACATCGCCAACGGGCTGCTGTCGCTGATGCAGTTCCCGGGCGAGATGCGCAAACTGCGCGACGACCCGTCGCTGACCCATGCCGCGGTCGAGGAGCTGCTGCGCCACGAAGGCCCGTCGGGCGCGCAGGTGCGCATCGTGCGGACGGAGCACCAGCGCCACGGCAAGACCTTGAAGGCCGGCGACCGGCTGTTCATGATGCTCAATGCGGCCAACCGCGACCCACGCGCCTATGCAGACCCTGACCGCCTGGACATCGAGCGCGACGGACCGGCGCATCTCACCTTCGGCTATGGAGCGCACATCTGCCTGGGTTTCCCGCTGGCGCGCACCGAAGGCCAGGTGGCCTTTCCGGCGGTGCTTCGGCGCTATGCGCAGATCGAGCCCGCCGCGGCCACCCAGGAGTGGCTGAATTCGCTGGTGTTCCGCGGCATGACGGCGCTGCCGGTGCGCGTGCGCACCGGCTGAGCGGCTACTTCATCATCCAGCGCGCGCTGGCGGCTTCCACCATGGCCGGCAGCGGCGCGCCGCTCTGCCGCAGCGAGCGCAGCCAAGTGGCGTCGTTGCCTTCGAACAGCGAATCGCGGATCTGGTTGTTGGCGTCCAGCGAGCGCAGATCCAGCGCATGCTCGGCCACCCGCGCCAGCGTGCGGATGATGTCGTCGCGCAGCTTCTGGCGCTGCTTGGTCTTGGGATCGACGATCTCGCCGTCCAGGCCGAAGCGGCAGGCCTGAAAGCGGTTGTAGGTGTAGACCAGGTAGTCGTCCTCGGCCGGCTCGAAGGGCCGCTCTTCGCGCAGGTAACGGCACAGGCTCTGCAGGTAGCAGGCCAGCGCCGCGGCCTTGTCGACGGTCAGCGGCGTGTCGCACACGCGCAGCTCGATGGTGCCGAACTCGGGCTTCGGCCGGATGTCCCAGTAGAAGTCCTTCATCGACTGCACGACGCCGGTGCTGGTCATCTTCTCGAAGTACTGGCCGAACTCGTCCCAGGTCAGCACGAAGGGCGCGCGCCCAGACAGAGGGAAGGCGAACACCGAATTCAACCGAGCCGAATGGAAACCGGTGTCCACGCCCTGCACGAAGGGCGACGACGCGCTCAGCGCGATGAAGTGCGGCACGTAGCGCGACAGCGCGTGCAGCAGCCACAGCGCGTCGTCGCCGCTCGGCACACCGATGTGCACATGCTGGCCGAACACGGTGAACTGCTTGGCCAGGTAGCCGTAGAGCTCGCTGATGTAGTGGAAGCGCTCGGTCGGGTAGATCTGCTGCTCGCTCCAGTGCTGGAAGGCATGCGTGCCGCCGCCGCCGATGCCGATGTTGAGCTTGCGCGCGCCGCGCGACAGCTGCCGGCACAGGTCGTGCAACTCGTCGCGCAGCGAGGCGTGTTCGCGCTGGATCGACGTGCCGATCTCGATCATGCTGCGCGTGATCTCGGGTTTGACGTCCCAGGCGCCGGGGTGCTTGTCCAGCGCGCGCAGCAGGTCCTGGGCGCGCGGCGCGAGGTCGAATTCTAGGGTGTCCAGCAGTTGCAGCTCGAGCTCGACGCCCATCGTCAACGGCTCGGACACGCTAAAGCTTTCAAGCGGCATGGGCCGTCTCCTCCTGGCATTCGCCGGCCACGCGCCGCAGGCCCAAGTTCAGCCACAACGGGCCGGTCAGTTGCATGACCGCGGCGGCCACCAGCAGCGCCTGCATCACGCCCAGGTCGAAGCCGGGCAGTTGCTCGCTCCAGCGGAAGTTGTCGGCCACCAGCAGCACAGCCAGGCTGCCCATCGGCTGCAGCGCCAGTGTCAGGCCCGCCGCCTGGCGCCAGCCCAAGCCGCTGGGCCGCGCCAGCAGCGCCACGCCCACGCCCTTGCCGACCAGGCGTGCGGCAATCAGCGCAATCACCCACGGCCACACCATGTGCACGCCTTCGAGCGTGAAGAGCACGCCCAGGCTGATGAACAGCAGCACCGTCAGCGCCGCGCCGGCGCTGCCCAGGTAGGGCTCGACCGTGAGGCGGTGGCCCATCAGCGCGCGTGCCGTCATGCCGGCGACGAGCAGCGTCAGCAGCGGCGACAGTCCCCAGTTGGAGGCCAGGGTGGAGGCCAGCATGACCAGCGCGATCTGCAGCACCGGCGTCCCCGAGCGCTGGTCGCTCAGGCGTGTGGCGCGATCGAGAATCCAGCCGCCCAGCAGGCCGAGCAGGAAGGAGCCGCAGATCACGAACAGGGCGCTCGCCACCCAGGTCATGGCGTCGCTGGCCAGCGATTCCTGCCCGGCCATGGCCAGCAGCGGCCACAGCTTCAGCACCAGCATCGCCAGCAGGCTGTTGATGGCGCACATCATCAGCAGCCGCTCGCCGACCTGGCCGCGCGGCCGCAGCTCGTGCACCGCGGCCATGACGATGATCGGCGAGGTGGACGCGGCCACCGTCGCGGCCAGCACGGCCGACAGCAGCGGCGCACCCAGCCACACCAGCACCGCGCCCACGGCCAGCGCGGCGCACAGGCCTTCGAGCACACAGCTGGCGGCCAGCCAGGGGTTGTCGATCAGCCAACGCGGGCGCAGTCGGCTGCCCAGCTCGAATACCAGCGCAGCAATGGCCAGGTCGATGATCGGCTTCCAGCCGGTGAGGTCGTCCGGACGCAGCAGGCCCAGGCCCAGCGGACTGGCCAGCGCGCCGACCAGCATGTAGCCCGTCAGCCGCGGCAGTTTCAGCAACCGGTGCAGGATGCTGGCCGCGACCACGGCGATCAGCATGACCGCGGCCAGACCCAGCACCGGGTCGAGCTGATGCAGGTCGGGCCAGTTGAACGCAGGCGCCTGGGGCAGAATGCCTGTTGTGCCGGTCGTCGTCATTGCGGCGATGCCCTCCTGTGGCGGCTGTGGGTCAGTCGCGCACCGCTCTGCGGCGATGGCACGGGCAAGGTCGGACGGCGGTGCGGCGCTTAAAGTTCCTGCTGCGCTGCGGCAGGAGCTCATGCCCGACCCTTGAAAGGGCGCGAAGCTTACCCCATATGCTCGGCGGTTCCGGCCTCATGCACCATCTTCAGACACATCCCGATGAGCAAACAGACTCTTTCATTCCAGGCCGAGGTCAAGCAGATCCTGCACCTCGTCACCCATTCGCTGTACTCGAACAAGGAGATCTTCCTGCGCGAGCTGGTGTCCAACGCGTCCGACGCGTGCGACAAGCTGCGCTTCGAAGCGCTGGACAACAGTGCCTTGTGGGAAGACGCGCCGAATCTCGAGGTGCGGGTGTTCTTCGACAAGGAGGCGAAGACATTGACCATCCGCGACAACGGTATCGGCATGAGCGCAGAGGAGGCGGTGGCGCACCTGGGCACCATCGCCAAGAGCGGCACGCGCGAATTCCTGGCGCGGCTCGAAGGCGAGAAGAAGAAGGATGCCAACCTGATCGGCCAGTTCGGCGTGGGCTTCTATTCCGGCTTCATCGTCGCCGACCGCATCACCGTGTTGTCGCGGCGTGCCGGGGCGTCAGCTGCAGAAGGCGTGCGCTGGAGCAGCGAAGGCGCGGGCGAGTTCGAGGTCGAGGCCATCGACAAGCCCGAGCGCGGCACCGACGTGATCCTGCACCTGCGCGAAGGCGAGGAGGAGTTCCTGTCCACCTGGAAGCTGAAGTCGATCATCGGTAAGTACTCCGACCACATCTCGCTGCCGATCCTGATGAAGAAGGAGGCGTGGGACGAGGAGAAGAAGGAGCAGGTGCTGAAGGACGAGTGGGAGACGGTGAACAAGGCGGCCGCGCTGTGGTCGCGCGCCAAGAGCGACATCACCGACAGCGAGTACCAGGAGTTCTACAAGCAGATCAGCTACGACCAGGCGGCGCCGCTGGCCTACACGCACAACCGCGTCGAGGGCCGCACCGAATACACGCAGCTGCTGTACATCCCGAGCAAGGCGCCGTTCGACTTGTGGAACCGCGACAAGCGCGGCGGCGTCAAGCTCTATGTCAAGCGCGTGTTCATCATGGACGACGCCGAGGCACTGATGCCGGTGTACCTGCGCTTCGTCAAGGGCGTGATCGATTCGGCCGACCTGCCGCTGAACGTGTCACGCGAGTTGCTGCAGGAAAGCCGCGACGTCAAGGCCATCCGCGAGGGCTCGACCAAGCGCGTGCTCGGCATGCTCGAATCGCTGGCCGACAGCGAGGACGCGGCCGAGCGCGACAAGTACGCGGCCTTCTGGAAGGACTTCGGCGCGGTGCTGAAGGAGGGCATTGGCGAGGACCATGCCAATCAGGAGCGGCTGGCCAAGCTGCTGCGCTTTGGCAGCACACAGGCCGATTCGGGCGTGTCCCAGAATGTTTCGTTCAGCGACTACGTCAAGCGCATGAAGGAAGGCCAGGAGGCCATCTACTACATCACAGCCGACAACCTGGCCACGGCCAGGAGCAGCCCGCAGTTGGAGATCTTCCGCAAGAAGGGCATCGAGGTGCTGCTGCTGGTGGATCGGGTCGACGAGTGGATGCTGAGCCACTTGTACGAATTCGAGGGCAAGCCGCTGCAAAGCGTGGCCAAGGGCGCCTTCGACCTGGGCAAGCTGCAGGATGAGCAAGAGAAGAAACAGGCCGAGGAGGCAGCCGTCGAATTCAAGCCGGTGCTGGAGCGGCTGAAGACCGCGCTGAAGGACCGAGCCAAGGACGTGCGCGTGACGACGCGGCTGGTCGACTCGGCCGCCTGCATCGTGGTGGACGAAGGCGACATGAGCGGCCATCTGGCGCGGCTGCTGAAGCAGGCCGGCCAGGACGCGCCGAAGTCGCTGCCGACGCTGGAGGTGAACGCCGCGCACGCCCTGGTCAAGCGCCTGGAGAGCGACGAGCGCTTCGACGATCTGGCGCAGATCATCTTCGACCAGGCGTTGCTGGCCGAAGGCGGCCAGCTCGAGGATCCTGCCGCCTACGTGCAGCGCGTCAATCGATTGCTGGCGGCCTGAACCTCAAAGCAGCGTGGCCAGGCTGGGTGTCTCGGCGGCCACGCGCAGCTGTTCGCGCAGCTGCAGCGCCTGCTGGCCCCAGTAGCCCGAGCTGCCGAAGTCCGGGAAGGCAGCGGGAAAGGCCGGGTCCTGCCAGCGCTGCGCCACCCAGGCGTTGTGGCGGATCATGCGCAGCAGCCGCAACGGCTCGATCAGCCCGAGCTCGGCGCGGTCGAAGTCCATGAACGGCGCGTAGCCGCGCAGCAGCAGCCGCAGCTGCCAGGCCATGGCCTCAGGCTCGCCCGACAGCAGCATCCACAGGTCCTGCACGGCCGGGCCCATGCAGGCGTCATCCAGGTCCACCACATGCGCGCCGGCATCGCGCCACAGCAGGTTGCCCGGGTGGCAGTCGCCATGCAGGCGGATCGGCCTGGGCACGTGCGCGGCGAAGGCGGTGTCGATGCAGTCGATGGCCGCCGCGCAGGCCTCGGCCCAGGGCCCTTGCTGGTTGTCGCTGACGAAGCCCCCGCTCTGCAGCAGGGCCGCGGCCTCGCGCGCATCGTGCGGCGCGTCCAGTGTGCGCCGGTGCGCGAAGGGCCGGCGCGCACCGACCGCATGCAGCCGGCCGATGAAGCCGCCCAAACGCTCCAGCACGGCGTCGTCCTCCAGCTCCGGCGACCTGCCGGCCTGGCGTGGTGATACCGAGTAGCGGTGCAGGCCCTCGGGCCCCGGGCGCAGCGCTAGCGTGGCCGGCCCGGGCTCAGGCAACAGCCGCACGTCGGATGCCGCGTCGTGGAGGATGCAGGGGGCCACCACCGGCACTTCGGCGCCGGCCAGCTCCAGGGCGAAGCTGTGCTCTTCGGTGATCTGGGCATCGGTCCAGCGCGCGCGGCGGTAGAACTTGGCCACCACCGCACCGCCGTCCTCCAGCATGACCTGGAAGACGCGGTTCTCGTAGGAGTTGAGCTGCAGGATGCGGCCGTCTCCGCGGAAACCGACTGCGTCCAGCGCGTCCAGCACGCCAGAGGGCGTCAGGTCCGCATAGCTGCGTGGCGCTTCGTGTGCGGGATTGGGCATGGCCTCATGCTACGCGCGCGCTGCCGTGTATCCGCCACGCCGGTCAGTGGTGCCTGCGCGGGCTGCCGCCGTCGGAAGTGTCGTCGCCGGCTGCGGGCGTGGCCACCTCGCGCACCGAGACGCCGCCGCGCAGAATGCTGCCGATAGAGCCGAACTCGCTGCCCGTGCCGGCATCGGAGCGGCCTTCGGCGCCAAAGAAGGAATCCTGAAAGAAACCGGAGTCCTGCCACAGCGCCGAACGTTCGCGGCGCCGCGAGGTCCCGGTGGTGGACAGCGGGTCGCGCGCCGTGTCGACGCGCGGCGCGGCCTGGGGGCCGCGGGCTGCGACCGTGCTTTGCGGCACCAGCAGCTGCAGCTCCGGAATCGAAGGCAGGTGGTCGACCGGGCAGCGCAAGTAGCGTACGCGGCAGGCCGCCAGCACCGATTGCTTGATCTGCAGCACGCGCCGAGAGTTGCCGCGGTCGGTGTCCAGGTCGATGGCAGCGAGCACGCGGCCGTTGGCGCTGCAGATGGCGAACGTCACGTGGATCGCGCCCAGCAACTCGTACCAGTAGCGCACCTGTTCCGGGTCGGTGGGCTGCGAGAAGCGCACCAGCGGCAGCTTCGACAGCACGATGTGATGCGGCAGCGCTTCACGCAGCTGTCTGTACACACGACGCTCGTCGGTACTGAACACCGGCCTTGCTGTCAAGGTCCAATCGGCAGGCAGCGGTAGGGGCCGCTGGGTACGCGCGCGCGCCCACCACCACGCCAGCAGACCGGCGCACAGCGCCAGTGTCGCCAGAGCGATGATCCAAAGAATGAGCTGCGGCAAATCCATGGTAGAGGTGCGGATGCACCGCTGCCCCACCCAGGGCGACAGGCGATGTCTTTGCTGACGATGCTACAACCCGGACGCATTGCGCAGCCCCCGCGAGTACGGGAGAACGCCCCAATTCGCGGGAGGTGAAACCCGTAACAGACCTGTTACGTGTCGGGCAGTCAGTCCTTCGGTCGACCTGACAGCAACTCGTCGACTCGGTGCGCTTGGCGCTTAAGCCGGTAATCCAGGTCGGCCGCGGTGTCCTCGACCAACGCTTCGACATGCGACACGAAGTTTTCCGGTGCCAGCTTGACCCAGGCCTGGGATTCGGGCCCGTCACGCTCGATGCGCGCGCCTGCATTGCGGCAGATGCGCAGCATGGCAGTGTTCTCGCTGAGGGCATGAACCAGCAGGCTGTCGATGCCGCGGTTGCGCGCGTGCAGGGCCGCATGGTCGAATAGACGGTCGCCGTAGCCACGCCCACGTGCCCCGTGGGCCACGGAGACGCCGAACTCGGCCGCCCGCCGCGGCGACGGGCCGGGCGTCAGATAGGCGAGATGGGCCATGGCCACCAGCTCCAGGCGTCGATTGAAGATACCGAAGACCTCGTCATGTTCGAAGTCCAGCTGGTCCACGTAGCGGGAAATCTGCGCGTCGCTGGCGGCGTAGCCGAAGCGCAGGTACCTGTCGCGCTCGCTCAACGCCAGCAAATGGCTCAGGATGCGTGGCCGGTGCCGGGTCGCAAGCGAGCGGATCGGGATCCACCTGAAACCGAAGGCTGGCTTCGGAGCCGTTTTCTCGGAATTCGACGGGCAGTCCTCAGAAGCATTCACGCGTTCTTCCCGGTGGAAGAGGGGGTCCATGGAGACTCCATAGATCAGTGTTAACCCTCATACTACAGGCTCACCCTAGGGAAGCCACTCCAACCGCAGGTGCCGTCGCAGCGCGGCGAAGTTGGGGGCTGGTCTTGGCGATGTATACTTGCAGGCTTTCCCGTTGACGGCGGGGTGGAGGGCGTTCGGGGCCGTGAGGCACTGCAGCGTTATACCGGATCGACCCGAGAGGCCGCCTGCACAAGCGGCGCCGAAGGCGGCGGTTTCTTCCGAACAGCCGTGTCAGGGTGCACCGACCAGCCTCTTTGGGCGGTGCGCCGATCTTCCAGCGAGTCCCTCATGAAGACCTTCAGCGCCAAGCCGGCCGAAGTGAAGCACGAGTGGTTTGTGATTGACGCCACCGACAAGGTGCTCGGACGTGTTGCCAGCGAAGTGGCACTCCGTTTACGCGGCAAGCACAAGGCCATCTACACGCCTCACGTCGACACCGGCGATTTCATCGTCATCGTCAACGCCGAAAAGATCCGCGTCACCGGCAACAAGGCCAGCGACAAGATCTATTACCGGCATTCGGGCTATCCCGGCGGCATCTATGCGACGTCCTTCAAGGACATGCAGGCCCGCCATCCGGGTCGCGCCATCGAGAAGGCCGTCAAGGGCATGCTGCCCAAGGGTCCACTCGGCTACGCAATGATCAAGAAGCTCAAGGTGTACGCCGGTGCCACGCATCCGCACGCCGCCCAGCAGCCCAAGGCGCTCGAATTCTAAGGAAACGCGATGATCGGTAACTGGAACTACGGCACCGGCCGCCGCAAATCCTCGGTGGCACGGGTGTTCATGAAGAAGGGCAATGGCCAGATCACCATCAACGGCAAGGCGATCGACGACTACTTCGGGCGTCAGACCTCGATCATGATCGCCCGCCAGCCGCTGCTGCTGACTGCCAATGACGCGGCCTTCGACTTCAAGATCAACGTGCACGGCGGCGGCGAGTCCGGCCAAGCCGGCGCGGTGCGCCACGGCATCACCCGTGCGCTGATCGACTACGACTCGGCGCTCAAGCCGGACCTGAGCAAGGCCGGCTTTGTGACGCGCGACGCGCGCGAGGTCGAGCGCAAGAAGGTCGGCCTGCACGGCGCCCGCCGTCGCAAGCAGTTCAGCAAGCGCTGATCGCACAGAGCCCAGCACCCCGAGGCCGCGCCGCTGGCGTGGCCTCGTCGTCGGCGAGGATCTGGATCGCCATGCGCTGGCGACTGCTGCGACGCCGTCTTTGCATCAAAGCGCCGCAAATGATCGTGCGCAGCGACCTGCCCTTGCCGTTGCACTGGGTGGTGGTGGCGCTGAGCCTCGGGTTTTCGGCCGCGATCGCGCTGTGGGCCTTCGAGTTCGGCAAGGACATCGCCGGCGTCGACCACAAGTCGAAGGTCGAACTGGGCCGGTTGGGTGTCGAGGTGGCACAGCTACGCAGCGAGCGAGACCAGGCGCAGGCGATCGTCAACGCTACCGAAAGCCTGATGCGTGTCGAAATCGTGGCCAAGGACAGGCCCACGCAACAGCTGCGTCGCATCGAGGCCGAGAGCCTGGGGCTGAAGGTCGATCTGGGCTTCTTCCCGCGGCCGTTGCCAGCTGGGGCCGCCACCGCGGGGCGGCCTGTGCGTGCGATGAGGTCACGCTCGAATCGCCCGGCAAGACACGCTGCCAGCTGCAGATGATGCAGAACTGCAATGTGTCGTCCGAGTTCACGGGGCGCTACGACATCGTGTTGGCCGGTACGCTGGACGGCCGTGTCTGGATCTTCAGCCCGACCGGCGGTTCCCGGGTGCTGCAGTTGCGGCAATCTGATTGCCACGCAGAACATCAAGACCAGAGGTCGGGCCGAAAGTCGTGCCCGGCCAGATCTCCGCAAGAGTCAGACCATGTGCTTCACCCGGAAGTGCCAACTGCCGATCCGCAACGTGAAGTGCGAAGGCGCAGTGGTGCCGTGCTGAATTGCGCTTTGTCGACGGGTAACGCTTCGATGGCGAGGTGTTCGGCAACGTGCTTGCCGTGGGCGGCGCGCACAGCTTGCTGCTGATCAGCGAAAAGCCCGCGCAACTGGCAAGGTCAAGACTGGGCATGTGATCATGCGGGGGAGAAGCGTTTGACCCGGTAGAGTGTGATGGTCGCCTTGAACTGCATCCCAAGGTCCGCGGCGTCGGCGAGGCGCGGTACTGCGCCTTGGCAATGCACCACGGCGCCAGGGTCGAAGTCGATGTTCGGTTCTTGAAGGTGAGCGAATGCCCCACATTTAACTTGGTCGTATCGAACGTTCACTCAATCCGCGCACGACCAGATCGAAAATCCATTCATCCGCACAAGGACATGCCATGAGCGCAGTTGCCGAACCAGTCCACGCCTCCAGCGACGAGATGCCGCCGCCTCTGATCTTCACTGACAGTGCGGCCGAGAAGGTGCGTGACTTGGTCATCGAGGAAGGCAATCCCGACCTGAAGTTGCGTGTGTTCGTGCAGGGCGGCGGCTGCTCCGGTTTCCAGTACGGATTCACCTTCGACGAGGTCATCAACGAAGACGACACGCAGATGACCAAGAACGGCGTGACACTGCTGATCGACGCGATGAGCCTGCAGTACCTGGGCGGCGCCGAGATCGACTACAAGGAAGACCTGCAGGGTGCGCAGTTCGTGATCAAAAATCCGAACGCAACCACCACCTGTGGGTGCGGTTCCAGCTTCTCGGCGTAAGCCAACCCCGCCTTGGCTCGAGGGGTTGCCGCGGGTAGCCCTTCTTGTTTTCAGCTGGCAGGGTACAGCGCGCCTAGGACGCGCGGCCCGCGGGCGCCCGTCACGGTGGCCAGGTTGCCTGGCCGACGCGAGACGAAGGCCTGTGCCAGCCAGGCAAAGGCCAACGCCTCCACCTGCAGCGGCGATATGCCCACTGCGGCGGTGCTGCTCACCGCCGTACCCGCCAGATGGGCGGTGAGGCGCTGCATCAGGCGATCGTTGAAGGCTCCGCCGCCGCAAACCAGCAGGCGGCGGGTCTGCGGTGCCTGGGCCGTCAGCGCCTGCGCGGCCGCGCAGGCGCTGAACTCGGTCAACGTGGCCTGCACGTCGACAGGCGACGGCGCCGAATCTAAAGCGCACATCGCAGCCTCCAGCCACGGCGCATTGAAAAGGTCGCGGCCGGTGCTCTTGGGCGGTGCGCGGTGCAGGAAGGGCTCGGCCAGCAGGCGCTGCAGCAAGGCCATGTCGACCTGGCCTGAAGCCGCCCAGCGGCCCCGGTCGTCGTAGGCTTGGCCTCGATGCCGCTGGCACCACAGGTCCAGCAACGCATTGCCGGGGCCGCAGTCGAAGCCGCGCACCGGTCCGTCGGCCGGCAGCAGAGTCAGGTTGCCGATGCCGCCCAGGTTGAGCACTGCTACATCCTCGCCCGGCGCTGCGAACAGGGCGGCATGCAGCGCCGGCACCAGCGGCGCGCCCTGGCCGCCGGCGGCCACGTCGCGGCTGCGCAGGTCGCAGACCACGTCGATGCCACACAGCTCGGCCAGCAGCGCGCCGTTCATCAACTGCAGCGTGTAGCCGGTGCCGTCGAATTCCTGCGGGCGGTGGCGCACCGTCTGCCCATGGGCGCCGATTGCATGGACCTGCGACACGCTCACGCCGCATTGCCGCAGCAAGGCGTCGACTACGCCGGCGTAAATGCGCACCAACGTGTTGGCGGCCAGCGCAGCCAAGTGCAGTTCGTCGTCGCCGCGGCCGTTCAGGCGTAGCAGCCTCGTCCGCAGGTCTTCGGGAAAGCTGACCTGGTGGTGCGCGACGACCTTGATGGCCGTGCGGCCGGAGGCGTCCCCGTCCAACTGGGCCAGCACGCCGTCCACGCCGTCCAGCGAGGTGCCGGACATCAGGCCGATGTACAGGCTCATGCGCTAGGCCGCAGCGCCCGGCTATTCGGCTTGCGAGCGGCTTCCGGCCAGGGTTTCGGCCAAGTCCAGCTGAGCCTTGGCGCTGCTCGAAAGCTCGGCGAAGCGGCTGCGTGACGCGGCGTCGATGGTCAGGGGGTCGGAAGCCTTTGCGATGCTCAGCGGATCGACGTGCCGACCGTCAATCTGGAACTCGAAGTGTAGGTGCGGCCCGGTGGCCCAACCGGTGGCGCCCACCGCGCCGATGCGCTGGCCCTGCTCGATCGCCTCGCCCTTGCGCACGTCGATGCGGCTCAGGTGGGCGTACAGCGTGCTGCGCTCCTTGCCGTGCTGAACCCTGATCACGTTGCCGTAGCCGTTCTGCCAGCCGGCGAACTCGACCACCCCATCGGCGACCGAGCGCACCGCCGTGCCGTACGGCGCACCATAGTCCACGCCGCGGTGGGCGCGCAGGGTCTGCAGGATCGGATGGATGCGCATTGCGAAACCTGAAGTCACGCGCGAGAACTCCATCGGACTGGCCAGGAAGGTGCGGCGCTTGCTTTGCCCGTCGAAGCCGAAGTAGGCGCCGCGGCCGCTGGCGTCGGCGTACCACAGAGCGTGGTGGGCCTTGCCGTTGTTGACAAACTCAGCCGACAGCACGCGGCCCGTGGGCACGGCCCAGGTGACCGGCTCGCCGTCGGCCGTCAGCGCCTCGTAGACCACGCTGAAGGTGTCACCCTTGCGCAGCTCGTGGTGAAAGTCGATGTCGGCAGCGAAGATCTCGGCCATCTGCACGGCCACGGGGTCCGGGATGCGCGCAGCGTCGGTGGCCGCGAACAGCGAACTGCTGATCGTGCCGCTGGCCAGGCGCACTTGACCCACCAGCGGAGCCACTTCAGTGCGGCTGACCCAGCGGCCATCCTGCTGCGCCAGGCTCAGGCGCGTGAACTGCGGCTGGCGCTGAGCATTGTCGGGCGCGGCATAGCGCGCCACCAACTCGACCAGGGTGCCATTGCCAGCGGCACGGGCTTGCACCATTTTGCCAGCGCGGCCGTCGAGCAGGCGCCGTGCTACCGGATCGGTGCGCAAAAAGGCGGCCGCCGCGGCGTCGGTGACTCCAAGGCGCCGCAACAGGCTGTCGGCATTGTCGGTGGCGCGGGTCAGGTCGTTGCGCCAAAGGTCCAGATCATGCTCGGCCAGAGCCTCCAGCTGATCGCTGATGCCCGGCGGGGCGACGGTGTCGATGACCAGACTCTGCGG